>Ga0209190_1000741_pt1 | contig 23483 bp, 37 predicted proteins | sample M_140205_XF_Meta_FD_187315 | JGI IMG/M metagenome (GOLD analysis project Ga0209190, IMG submission 187315) | Freshwater microbial communities from Lake Montjoie, Canada to study carbon cycling - M_140205_XF_MetaG (SPAdes) (version 2) | ecosystem: Environmental > Aquatic > Freshwater > Lake... | reverse complement strand
AATTCTCAACGGGGCAATCAGATCCATCTTCTACTGGTTGAAAACTATTTGGTAATAATGAAATGATTTTAACAGATGAATTTACTTTAACAGATCCAAAAGCTTTCCCAGAAAAGACATTTACCTTAATTGTACCATCATCTCCAGGTAATGCAATTGCTCCTGAAACTAAACCTGCCTTCAAACGAACTGATAAACGAGGAGCGACAGCTTTTGCTGTAAGGTCATTAGAAAATATAATCGTCGTTGCTCCAACTAAATCGGCAGCAGAAGCTATCAATTGAGTCAATTGTTGATCATCATCTCCTTGGATTGATCGGTCAACAAGTACTTTGTTTGCACCATATTTACCCAAAGTTGCTAATTTGTATTCATCAGCAGAACCAGCTGTAATTACGGTTAAATTTCCGCCTAATTTTTTACCATAGCTCACAGTCTCTAAAGCTGATTTGTTCAATCCACTGTTACTATTTATATATACTAAAACTGACATAATGTTTTTTTTTGTCGGTAAGACTTATTTCTAATTAAATAACTTTCGCTTCGTTATGAAGTAATGCTACAAGTTCATCCATATTCATAGGATCAATCATCTTACAAGAAGACTTAGCATTTGGCATTGTGTAATTAACATATGTCGTCAAAAGATCAACTGATACAGGGGCAACAACTTGAAGTGATTTTGTTCTTGCTGCCATAATTCCACGCATATTTGGAATGCGTTGTTCCGCCATTCCTTTTGCACATGAAACAACAGTTGGCAATGATACTTCTACAACTTGAAGTCCGCCAACAATTTCTCTTTCCAACGTTAAAGTAGAACCATTAACATCCAATTTAGTTGCCAATGAAACAAAAGGCATATTTAATGATTCAGCAATCATCCCAGCTACTTGAGAACCATTATAATTAATAGTTTCTTTTCCTGTTAATACTAAATCAAAATTATTGGATTTTGCATATTCTGCAATTTGAACAGCTGTATAATAAGCATCTGTTGGATCTGCATCTATTCTTACTGCATCATCCGCACCAATTGCCAATGCTTTTCTAATAATAGCGTCATCTGCAACTGGACCAACAGTAATAACTGTTACGTCACCACCCAGCGTTTCTTTTATTTCAAGTGCTCTAACAAGCGCATACCACTCATCATAAGGATTGATAATATATTGAACACCATTCTCATCGAACTTTGTGTTTTGATCTACAAATGCAATTTTTGAAGTTGTATCTGGAGATTTACTGATACATACAAGTATTTTCATTTTTCTTTCTTTTCTTTACGAGCGCAAATTTAAACAAATATTTACGATGTGTTTTCTGAAAATCAAAAGTTTTTAAGTTTAGAATTAATAACTGTTATTTCTTTCTATTTTATTATTTTTGGCAACCCTTACGGGAAATAATTAGAGATTTTATGAAATAAGCCATATAAGAAAACAATCACTTTTAAAAATGATTGTTATTATGGCAATTCCATATGACAATTAAAAAACAATATAAAGGCATATGAAAACAGTTCAATTTAGAGAAGCTTTACGTGAAGCAATGTCAGAGGAAATGAGACGTGATGAGTCTGTGTTTTTAATGGGTGAAGAGGTTGCTGAATATAATGGAGCTTATAAAGTTTCGCAAGGAATGCTTGATGAATTTGGACCAAAAAGAGTTATTGATACTCCAATTGCTGAATTAGGTTTTACTGGAATTGCTGTTGGAGCTTCTATGAATGGCTTGAGACCAATCGTAGAATTTATGACCTGGAACTTCGCTATTTTAGCTGCTGATCAAATTATTAATAGTGCTGCAAAAATGTTGCAGATGTCTGGAGGACAATATTCATGTCCAATTGTTTTTAGAGGTGGAAATGGAACTGCTGGACAATTAGCGGCAACACACTCTCAAAGTTTTGAAGCATTTTATGCGCATGTACCAGGATTAAAAGTCATTACACCTTCAAATCCATATGACGCAAAAGGTTTATTAAAAGCTGCAATTCGAGATAATGATCCAGTTGTGTTTTTGGAATCAGAAAAAATGTATGGCGACAAAGGTGAAATTCCTGAAGGAGAATATATAATTCCAATCGGAGTTGCAGATGTTAAAAGAAAAGGAACTGATGTTACAATTGTGACGTTTGGAAAAATAATTAAAGTGGCTTTTGAAGCTGCGGCAGTTTTAGAAAAAGAAGGGATTTCAGCTGAAATAATTGATTTGAGAACTGTTCGACCAATTGATTACGCATGTGTAGTTGAATCGGTTAAGAAAACACATCGTTGTGTTGTTGTTGAGGAGGCTTGGCCTTTAGCTTCAATCTCTTCGGAAATTGCTTACCATTTGCAACGTTATGCATTTGATTATTTGGACGCGCCAGTTATGAGAGTAACTCAAACGGATACACCTTTTGCTTTTTCACCTACTCTAATTGATGAAGCATTGCCAAATGTGGATAGAATTATTAAAGCAACGAAAAGTACGTTGTATAGGAATTAAAAGAAAATTCTATTTTCAAATAGATTTCAAACTCTTGTAGCGCTTAGCAACAAGAGTTTTCTATTTTAAAATCAATTAGAATTCGCGTTTATTTTTTAAATCACTAAAAATCAATATTTTATAATAGTGATTTAGAATGATAAAAAGATGTAAACACTATTATGTGAAAAAACTTGACTTTTTTTCGCTTACCAGTTGGATTTTAAAATTAAATGGATATCTTTGCACCCCTCAAAGTGCGTTTGGGGTATTTTATATATTAATAAAAATTAAGAGCATTTTATGCCAACTATACAACAATTAGTTCGCAAAGGAAGAACAGCGGTAGTCAAGAAGAGTAAGTCTGCCGCACTTGATTCATGTCCACAGCGTAAAGGTGTGTGTGTAAGAGTTTACACAACCACTCCTAAAAAACCGAACTCGGCTATGAGAAAAGTAGCAAGGGTGCGTTTGACTAACGGTAAGGAAGTCAATGCGTATATCGGTGGTGAAGGTCACAATTTGCAAGAGCACTCATTAGTACTAGTACGTGGAGGAAGAGTAAAAGATCTTCCAGGTGTTAGATACCACATTGTACGTGGAGCTGAAGATACTGCTGGTGTTGAAGGAAGAACACAACGTCGTTCTAAGTATGGAACGAAAAGACCTAAACAAAAATAATTATAGCTCTTAAGACATGAGAAGAAGAAAAGCCAAAAAGATTGCGATTCTACCAGATCCAAAGTTTAAGGATGTTGTGGTAACAAAGTTCGTCAACAATTTAATGTATGACGGAAAGAAGAATTTAGCATTTAAGATATTCTACGAGGCAATTGAAATCGTAGACAAGAAAATCGAAGATCAAGATGGATTAGATGTTTGGAGAAAAGCATTGGAAAATGTTACTCCAAGTGTAGAGGTTCGTAGTCGCCGTGTAGGTGGAGCTACTTTCCAAATCCCAACAGCTGTTCGTGAAGATAGAAAATCATCTTTAGCGATGAAATGGTTGATAAGTTACTCACGCAGACGTAATGAAAAAACAATGGCTGGAAAATTAGCTTCTGAAATCATCGCTGCTTCGAAAGAAGAAGGTGCTGCTTACAAGAAGAAAGAAGATACCTTAAGAATGGCTGAGGCAAACAAAGCATTCTCACATTTTAGATTCTAATAGAAATGGCAAGAGATCTTAAATATACTCGTAACATAGGAATCGCTGCACATATTGACGCAGGGAAAACTACAACTACTGAACGTATTCTTTATTATGGTGGTGTAAGTCATAAAATTGGTGAAGTACATGATGGTGCTGCAACAATGGACTGGATGGAGCAAGAGCAAGAAAGAGGTATTACAATTACTTCTGCTGCTACTACACTAGATTGGAATTACAGAGGTGATAAATACCACGTTAATATTATTGATACTCCAGGTCACGTTGATTTTACTGTTGAGGTAAATCGTTCATTGCGTGTACTAGATGGTTTAGTATTCTTGTTTTCAGCTGTTGATGGTGTTGAGCCTCAATCTGAAACAAACTGGCGTTTAGCTAATAACTATAACGTTCCACGTATTGGTTTTGTTAATAAAATGGACCGTCAAGGTTCTGATTTCTTGAACGTTTGTCGTCAAGTAAAAGAAATGTTAGGTAGCCACGCTTTGCCGCTTCAAATTCCAATTGGTAATGAAGAGACATTTAAAGGTGTGGTTGATTTAATTAATTTCAAAGGAATCGTTTGGAATGAGCATGATCAAGGAATGACTTTTAAAGAAGTTGAAATTCCTGCTGATGTTCTAGAAGAAGCTACTGAATACAGAGAGAAATTATTAGAAGCAGTTGCTGAATTTGATGATAATTTGATGGAGAAATATTTTGTTGATCCACAATCATTAACTGAAAGAGAAATTTTAGATGCTTTAAGACAAGCTACTATTACTGGAAAAGTTGTTCCAATGATGTGTGGAACAGCATTTAAAAATAAAGGAGTTCAATCGATGTTAGATATGGTAATGGAAATTCTTCCTTCACCACTTGATGTAGATGGAATTACTGGAATCAATCCTAAAACTGATCTTCCTGTTACACGTCAACCATCTTTTGATGAACCGTTTGCAGGATTAGCATTTAAAATTGCAACAGATCCTTTCGTTGGTCGTTTGTGTTTCGTTCGTGCTTATTCTGGAGTTTTACCAGCAGGTTCATATGTATACAATACACGTTCAGAAAACAAAGAAAGAATTTCTCGTATTTTCCAAATGCATGCGAACAAACAAAATCAAATTGATGAGTTAGGAGCTGGTGACATTGGTGCTGTTGTAGGATTTAAAGATATCCGCACAGGAGATACTTTATGTGCAGAAGGACACCCAATTATTTTGGAATCTATGGATTTCCCAGATCCAGTTATCGGAATTGCTATTGAGCCAAAAACTCAAGCAGATATGGATAGACTTTCAACTGGCTTGTACAAATTAGCTGAAGAAGATCCAACTTTCCGCGTGAATACTGACGAAGAGTCTGGACAAACAATTATCTCAGGAATGGGTGAGCTTCACCTTGAAATTATTATTGACCGTTTGAAACGTGAGTTTAAAGTGGAAGTTAATCAAGGAGCTCCTCAAGTTACATATAGAGAAGATATTACTAAAGCTGTTGAACACAGAGAAGTTTACAAAAAACAATCTGGTGGTCGTGGTAAATTTGCTGATATTGTGATCAAAATTTCTCCTCAAGATAATGAGGAAAAAACAGGATTAGAATTTATCAATTCAATTAAAGGTGGTAACATTCCTCGTGAATTTATTCCTTCAGTTGAAAAAGGATTCAAAGAATCAATGAAAAATGGTGTTCTTGCTGGTTATCCAGTTGAAGCTATGAAAGTTGAATTACTTGACGGTTCTTTCCATGCTGTCGATTCAGATTCATTGTCATTTGAATTAGCAGCGAAGATGGCATATCGTGCTGCTTTGAAAAATTGTGGACCAATATTATTGGAGCCAATTATGAAATTAGAAGTTATTACTCCAGAAGAGAACATGGGTGATATCGTAGGAGATTTAAATCGTCGTCGTGGATATATGAAAGGAATGGATGATAAGAATGGTTCGAAAGTGTTAAAAGCTGACGTTCCTTTATCAGAAATGTTCGGTTATGTAACACAACTTAGAACAATCTCTTCAGGTAGAGCTACTTCTACTATGGAATTTTCGCACTATTCTGAGGCACCTAAAAATGTCGCAGAAGCTATAGTTGCAAAAAAATAATTTTAAAGTATCAGCTAAATAATTAACTAGATGAGCCAAAGAATAAGAATAAAATTAAAGTCGTACGATCATAATTTGGTTGACAAATCGGCAGAGAAAATTGTTAAAACAGTTAAAGCAACAGGTGCAGTAGTAAGTGGACCAATTCCATTACCAACACACAAACGTATTTATACTGTATTGAAATCTCCACACGTTATGAAAAAAGCGCGTGAGCAATTTGAATTATGTTCATACAAAAGATTGTTAGATATCTATAGTTCTTCTGCGAAGACTGTTGATGCACTAATGAGATTAGAGCTACCAAGTGGAGTAGACGTAGAAATTAAAGTTTAATAATTAATAATAAACAGTATATGCCAGGAATAATTGGTAGAAAAGTCGGAATGACTAGCATCTACAGTGCCGAGGGTAAATCATTACCATGCACAGTTATAGAAGCAGGTCCTTGTGTCGTAACTCAGGTTAAGTCACAAGACAGAGATGGTTACGAAGCTGTTCAATTGGGTTTTGGAGACCGCAAAGAAAAAAACACTCCAAACGCTTTGAAGGGTCACTTTAAAAAAGCAAACACAACTCCAAAATCGAAGTTGGTTGAATTTAAAGGTTTCGAAAACTTAAGTCTGGGTGACCTGGTTAACGTTGATATCTTCGAGGAAGGTGAATTCGTTAGCGTTGTAGGAACTTCAAAAGGAAAGGGTTTCCAAGGTGTTGTAAAACGCCATGGTTTCGCTGGAGTTGGACAAGCTACTCACGGACAACACAATCGGCTTCGTGCACCAGGATCAATTGGAGCATGTTCATATCCTGCTCGTGTATTCAAAGGAATGCGCATGGGTGGTCATATGGGTGACGAAAGAGTTGTAATGGAGAATCTTGTGATTTTGAAGATTCTTGCAGATAAAAATTTAATCGTAGTGAAAGGTTCTATACCTGGATCTAAAGGTTCAACCGTAACAATTTTGAAGTAATGGAAGCAAAAGTATTTGACGCTAAAGGAAAAGCTACTTCTAAAAAAGTAACGCTTTCAGATTCAGTTTTTGGAATTGAACCAAACGATCACGCAATTTACTTAGATGTAAAGCAACACTTGGCAAATCGTCGTCAAGGAACGCACAAGGCTAAAGAAAGAGCAGAAATAGCTGGATCTACAAGAAAAATTAAAAAGCAAAAAGGAACTGGTGGAGCTCGTGCTGGTAGTATCAAATCTGGTACTCGTGTAGGTGGTGGTCGTATTTTCGGACCAAGACCAAGAAATTACCATTTCAAGTTAAATGTTAAATTGAAGAGATTAGCTAGAAAATCAGCTTTTTCTTACAAAGCAAAGGGTGATGCAATCATGGTGCTTGAAGATTTAAACTTTGACGCTGCAAAAACAAAAGATTTTAAGTCTTTGTTATCCGCATTAAAACTTGAGAACGAAAAAGTTTTATTGATTTTAGGTGAGCAAAATGACAATGTATATTTGTCTTCTCGTAACCTTGGAAGAGTGAAAGTCGTAACTGCTGATTCTGTTAATACATATGATGTCTTAAATGCAAGAAAAGTTGTTTTGGCTGTGAGTTCAATTGAAGTTATTGAAAAGATTTTAAACTAATTGATGATGAAAGAAATTATCAAAAAACCAATTATTTCTGAGAAGGCTACAGGAGCAAGTGAAAAATTTAATCGTTTCACTTTCGAAGTAGATAGAAAAGCAAATAAGTTGGAAATTAAAAAAGCCGTCGAGAAAATGTATGGTGTCAGTATTACTGATGTTCGTACAATGAATTATGGCGGTGGTAAATCCTCTGTTAAATATACTAACAAAGGTATCGTTGAGCAACCAAGTAGACAATGGAAAAAAGCTGTTGTTACTGTTGCAGATGGAGAAGCGATTGATTTATTTAATAATTTTTAAGAATTGACGAATGAGTCTTAAAAAATTCAAGCCTATTACTCCAGGGCAAAGACACAAGATTAACAGTGATTATTCAGAAATCACAACAAACGTTCCTGAAAAGAGCCTTGTTGCGCCGATGAAGAAATCTGGAGGTCGAAACAATGACGGTAGAATGACCATGAGATACATGGGTGGAGGACACAAACAAAGATACCGTATCATTGATTTTAAAAGAGACAAGCATGAAGTGCCTGCAACGGTTAAAGAGATCGAATATGATCCAAATCGTACTGCTCATATTGCATTGTTATTCTATGAAGACGGTGAAAAACGTTACATTATTGCACCTAACGGTTTAAAAGTTGGTGATGTAGTTGTAGCTGGTAAAGCTGCTGCACCAAATGTAGGAAACGCACTTTTCTTAAGTGATATTCCACTTGGTACTGTAATTCATAATATTGAATTAAAACCTGGAAAGGGTGGTGCTATTGCTCGTGGAGCAGGTACATACGCTCAATTGAACGCGCGTGATGGTCGTTATGCAATCGTTAAAATGCCTTCTGGAGAAACTAGAATGATTTTAACAACATGTATCGCAACTATTGGTTCTGTTTCAAATTCTGAACACAACTTGGTAGTATCTGGTAAAGCAGGTCGTTCTCGTTGGTTAGGTCGTCGCCCACGTGTACGTGGTGTAGTTATGAATCCTGTCGATCACCCAATGGGTGGTGGTGAAGGTAAAAACTCCGGTGGACACCCTAGATCTCGTAATAGTATTCCTGCTAAAGGATTCAAAACACGTGATAAGAAGAAGTATTCAGATAAGTTTATCATCGAAAGAAGAAAAAATAAGTAAGATATGAGTCGTTCGTTGAAAAAACCACCTTTTGTACATTACAAGTTAATGAAGCGAGTGGAAGATGCGCAAGCAGCGAGTAGTAAAGCAGTGATCAAAACATGGTCTAGAGCTTCAACTATAACTCCAGATTTTGTTGGGTTAACGTTTGCTGTACACAATGGTAACAAGTTTATTCCAGTTTTCGTTAGTGAAAACATGGTGGGACACAAGTTAGGTGAATTTTCACCAACTCGTAATTTCCGTGGCCATGGAGGGAATAGAAAAGATAAGAAAAGATAGAATTTAAACAGCCAAAGTCATGGGTGCTAGAAAAAGGTTAAGAGCCGAAAATTTAAAAGAGATTAAAACGACAATGGCAATTGCTCGTTTAAATGACTCTCCGATTGCTCCAAGAAAAATGCGATTAGTCGCTGATCTTGTTAGAGGAATTGAGGTTAATAAAGCTCTGAATATATTGCAACATAATGCAAAAGATGCTTCTACAAGTTTAGGTAAGTTATTGCGCTCTGCAATTTCAAACTGGGAACAAAAAAATGAAGGAAAAAGTATTGAAGAAGAAACGTTAGTAGTGAAATCAATTGAAGTTGGTGGTGGTGCAATGTTGAAAAGAATTCAAGCTGCTCCTCAAGGTAGAGCTCATAGAATTAGAAAAAGATCAAACCATGTTACCATCGTTGTTGATGGTGCTAAAGCTAAGTTAGTATAAGATGGGACAAAAAACAAATCCAATAGGAAATAGACTTGGTTTCATCCACGGATGGGAGTCTAACTGGTATGGTGGAAAAAACTACAAGGATAAGATCATTGAAGATGATCAAATTCGTAAATATCTTAATGCACGTTTGTCAAAAGCAAGTATTGCAAAGATAATTATTGAAAGAACATTGAAACTTGTTACTGTAACGATTAATACAGCTCGACCAGGAGTTATTATCGGTAAAGGTGGACAAGAAGTTGATAAGCTGAAAGAAGAGTTAAAAAAATTAACGAAAAAAGAGATTCAAATCAACATTTTCGAGGTGAAACGTCCAGAATTGGATGCTCGTTTAGTAGCTGATGGAATCGCTCGTCAATTAGAAGCTCGTATTTCTTTTAGAAGAGCAATCAAAATGTCAATTGCGAGTACAATGCGTATGGGAGCTGAAGGAATCAAAGTTAAGATTTCTGGACGTTTGAATGGCGCAGAAATGGCTCGTAGTGAGATGTACAAGGATGGACGTACTCCGTTACATACGTTTAGAGCTGACATCGACTATGCACTTGCTGAAGCACATACAACTTATGGCCGTTTAGGTATCAAAGTTTGGATATGTAAAGGTGAAGTATATGGAAAGCGTGATCTTTCTCCAAATGTTGGAATGGCTGCAGCTGCTGCTAAATCAGGAGCGCCAGGAGCAGGACCAAGAAGACCAATGGGAGCAAAGAGAAAGAAAAAATAACAGGAGAGTAAAATTGATATAAGATGTTACAGCCAAAAAGAACCAAATTTAGAAGAGTTCAAAAGAGTAGAAACAGAGGTATGGCCCAAAGAGGTAGTACAATTGCTTTCGGATCTTTTGGATTGAAAACATTGGAGCCTGCATGGATCACATCACGCCAAATTGAAGCTTCACGTATCGCCGTTACTCGATATATGAAACGTGAAGGAAAGGTGTGGATTCGAATTTTCCCTGACAAGCCGGTTACCTCAAAACCAGCTGAAGTTCGTATGGGTAAAGGAAAGGGAGCTCCAAGTCACTGGGTAGCAGTAGTAAAACCAGGTCGCATCATGTTTGAAGCAGATGGTGTGCCTTACGAAATTGCAAAAGAAGCAATGCGTTTGGCAGCTCAAAAGTTACCGGTGAAATGTAAGTTCGTTGTTCGCAACGACTATGTAATACCAGAGAAATAGAAATTAATATGAACCAGCAAGAAATCACAAATCTTTCAGTTGAAGACGTGAAAAGTCGGATTGCCGATTTTTCAAATCAACTTACGAAAATGAAACTGACGCACAGTGTTGCGCCAATGGAAAATCCAATTCAAATTCGAAACGTCAGAAAAACAATCGCAAGATTGAACACTGAATTGACTAAACGTGAAGCACAAGCTTAATCGCTTGTTTAAAATTGAAATTGGCTTGACATGGAAAAGCGTAATTTAAGAAAAGAACGAATTGGGGTCGTTACTAGCGACAAAATGCAGAAATCTATTGTAGTTTCTGTGGAACGTAAAGTAAAACACCCAAAGTATGGTAAGTTCGTAAAAAAAACTACTAAATTTGTCGCCCACGATGAAAACAATGATTGCCACATTGGTGATACTGTTAAAATTATGGAGACCCGTCCTTTGAGTAAATCAAAGAACTGGAGATTAGTAGAAGTTATTGAAAGAGCTAAATAATTTTTAGTAATGATACAAACAGAATCTAGACTTGGAGTAGCAGATAACTCAGGGGCAAAAACAGTTTTAGTAATCCGTGTTTTAGGAGGTACTAGACGTCGTTATGCTTCAGTTGGCGATAAAATCGTCGTTGCTGTCAAGAGCGCAATGCCTTCTGGAGCCGTTAAAAAGGGTACAGTAGCTAAGGCAGTGATAGTAAGAACAAAAAAAGAAGTACGCCGTGCAGACGGTTCATACATTCGTTTTGATGATAACGCTTGCGTTATATTGAATCAAGCAGGTGAAATGAGAGGTACTCGTATTTTCGGACCAGTCGCTCGTGAGCTGCGTGAAAACAACTATATGAAGGTTGTTTCTCTTGCTCCAGAGGTACTTTAAATTAATTGAAGTTATGCAACAGAAATTACACATTAAAGTAGGAGACACAGTTAAGGTACTTAACGGTGAATCTAAAGGATTGGAAGGAAAAATCCTTACTATTGACAGAAAAAAAATGCGTGCAATTGTTGAAGGTGTTAATATGGTGAAAAAACACTCTAAACCAAGTGCAGCAGACCCTCAAGGTGGAATCGTGGAAAAGGAATCAACTATCCATGTATCAAACCTTATGATCGTAACTAAAGGTATTGCATCACGCATTGGCCGTAAGTTAGACGCAAAAGGAAAATTAGTTCGTTATTCAAAAAAATCAGGGGAGGAAATTAAGTAATGAGTTATTCACCGAGACTTCGAGAAAAATATAGTGCAGAAATTATTCCTGCATTAACAGAAAAATTCGGGTACAAGACTGTTATGAAAGTACCTAGACTGGAAAAGATTGTATTGAGCCAAGGAATGGGCGATGCAGTTGCTGATAAAAAGTTGATAGATAGTGCTGTAGCAGATTTGTCAAGAATTGCTGGTCAAAAAGCAATTATGACTATCTCTAAAAAAGATATCTCCAACTTTAAATTAAGAAAAGGAATGCCGATTGGAACGAAAGTAACGTTAAGAGGTAATAAAATGTACGACTTTTTAGATCGTTTTTTATCTGTTGCTTTACCTAGAACTCGTGACTTCCGCGGTGTAAATCCAAAAGGATTTGACGGTAGAGGAAACTTTAACATGGGTATCAAAGAACACATCATTTTTCCTGAAATTGACATTGACAAAGTAAATCGTATTCTTGGAATGGATATTACGTTTGTTACTTCAGCAGGTAGTGATGAAGAAGGTAAGGAATTACTTGACGCATTTGGCTTTCCATTTATTAAAAAATAGTAGAGATGGCAAAAGAATCAATGAAAGCGCGTGAGCGCAAAAGAGAAAAATTAGTTGCAAGATACGCAAAGAAGAGAGCAGAATTGACTAAAATACTTAAGTCAACTGATACTTCTGAAGAGGTTCAAGCAGCTAAATGGGATGCTATGATTGCAGTTCAAAAATTGCCTGCAAATTCTTCTAAAATTCGTGTTCATAACCGTTGTGGTTTGACAGGAAGACCTAGAGGTTACATGCGTCAGTTTGGTATTTCAAGGGTAACATTCCGTGAAATGGCATTGTCTGGAAAGATCCCAGGAGTTAAAAAAGCAAGTTGGTAATTTAAAGTTTAATAGGAAGATTATGAATACAGATCCTATAGCAGATTTTCTAACCAGAATTCGTAACGCGAGTGCGGCTGGTTTGAAAATTGTAGAGATTCCTAGTTCAAATGTAAAACGTGCAATGACGCAAATTTTATTTGATCAGGGTTTTGTCACTAATTACAAATTTGAAGAAGATGACAAACAAGGCATTATTAAGATTGCTTTGAAATACAATTCATCAACGAAAGTTCCTGCAATTACAAAATTGCAAAGAGCTTCTCGTCCAGGATTAAGAAAATACAGCGGGGCATCTGAAATGCCACGTGTATTGAATGGTCTTGGAATTGCAATTGTCTCAACTTCAAAAGGTGTAATTACTGATAAAGAAGCAAGAAAACAAAACGTTGGTGGAGAAGTTCTTTGCTACGTATATTAATTTTAAGAATAGTTAGAAATGTCAAGGATAGGTAAATCCCCAGTTAACATCCCGAGTGGAGTAGACGTAAAGTTAAACGGAAATGTAATTTCTGTTAAGGGTCCTAAAGGTGAATTGTTTCAAGAAATAGATTCTTGTGTAACAGTGAACATTGAGGGCAATGTAATAACTTTCAGCCGCGAATCAGACGCGCCAAATCACAGAGCTAAGCACGGTTTATACCGTTCATTAGTGAATAACATGTGTATTGGTGTTATGGAAGGGTTTAAAAAGGAATTAGAAGTAATTGGAGTTGGATATCGTGCAACCGCAACTGGTCAACAGTTGGAGTTAATGTTAGGATATTCTCACGCAATTGTTTTAGAATTTCCTGTAGAAATAAAAGTATCTGCAGATACCCAAAAGGGTAAAGCACCAGTTGTTACGTTAGAATCTTTTGACAAACAACTTATAGGTCAAGTAGCTGCCAAAATTCGTTCCTTACGTAAACCTGAGCCGTATAAAGGTAAAGGAATTCGTTTCCTAGGTGAAGAAGTTAGAAGAAAAGCTGGTAAATCTGCAGGTAAAAAATAATAGTTAAAGTTATGGCATTCAGTAAAATAAACAGAAGAGCGAAGATAAAAAGAAGAATCAGAAAGAGAGTTTCTGGTACTACTAAGGTGCCACGTCTTTCTGTATTCCGAAGTAATAAACAAATCTACGCACAGTTGATTGATGATATTAACGGAGTAACATTGGCATCAGCATCATCTTTTAAAAATAAAGCAGTTGAGAGTAAGAGTAAATCTGAACAAGCTGCAGTTATTGGAAAAGAAGTTGCAGAAAAAGCGTTAAAAGCCGGAATCGAAAGCGTTGTGTTTGATCGCAATGGTTATCTATACCACGGTAGAGTTAAATCATTAGCTGACTCAGCAAGAGAAGGCGGTTTAAAATTTTAAAAAATGGCAGCACAGGTATTAAACAGGGTAAAACCCTCAGATATAGAGTTGAAAGATAAACTCGTTTCTGTTAACCGTGTTACGAAAGTAACAAAAGGTGGACGTACATTTAGTTTCTCTGCAATTGTTGTAGTTGGAAATGAAAATGGTATCGTTGGTCATGGTTTAGGAAAGGCAAAAGAAGTGACAGAGGCTATTACAAAAGGAATTGATGATGCAAAGAAAAATTTGATCAAAGTTCCAATTTTACATGGTACTGTTCCTCATTCGCAAAAAGGTAAATTTGGTGGAGCTGAAATTTTATTGAAACCAGCATCAGTCGGTACAGGTGTTATTGCAGGTGGTGCAATGCGTGCGGTATTGGAAAGCGTTGGTATTCATAATGTTTTAGCAAAATCACAAGGATCTTCAAATCCACACAACGTAGTTAAAGCAACAATAGATGCTCTTTCTAAAATGAGAGATGCAGTGGCTGTTGCAAAACAACGCGGGATTACATTGGATAAAGTGTTTAACGGTTAATAGAAAATCAGATGGCTATAATTAAAATACAGCAAGTAAGAAGCGCTATTAGACGTCCCGCTGATCAAAAGGCTACGTTAAAGGCGCTAGGATTTAGAAAGTTGAATCAAATTCTTGAAAAAGAAGCAACTCCTCAAATTCTAGGAATGGTTAAGAAAATATCACACCTTATTAAGGTTGTGGAGTAATCCTTATAAAACGATTTACAATGAATTTACATAATTTAACTCCAGCAGCTGGGTCTGTTAAAAAAGACAAAAGAATTGCACGTGGTCAGGGTTCTGGTCATGGTGGAACTTCTACCCGTGGACATAAAGGAGCGAAATCAAGATCTGGATACAAATCTAAGATTGGTTTCGAAGGAGGGCAAATGCCTTTACAAAGAAGAGTACCTAAATTCGGTTTCAAAAATATTAACCGTGTTGAGTATAAAGCAATTAATTTAGATATTATTCAATCTCTAATTGATCGTAAAAATGTTTCAGAAATTACACCTGAAATTTTGCGTGAAAACGGACTAGTTTCAAGAAATGAGCTTGTAAAAGTTTTAGGAAGAGGAGAATTGAAAGGTAAGGTTAATGTGATTGCTCACAAATTTTCAAGTTCAGCGAAAGCTTTAATTGAAGGTCAGGGTGGGAATTGTTCAGAAATCTAATTAACTTCGCCAACATTTTTTTAAATGAAACGATTTATACAAAGTATTAAAAATATCTGGAAAGTAGAAGAATTAAGAAAGAGAATCTTATTGACTCTTGGATTAATTTTGGTTTACCGAGTAGGATCATTCGTCGTATTACCGGGTGTTAATTACACGGCATTAATGAATGCGCAAGCAAGTGGTGGACAAAATGCGTTGGAAACATTGCTTTCTCTTTTTTCAGGAGGAGGTTTTACCAATGCTTCTGTCATGGCTCTTGGAATTATGCCATACATTAGTGCTTCTATCATTATGCAATTATTAGGTATGGCAGTTCCTGCTGTTCAAAAAATGCAGAATGAAGGTGAGTCGGGAAGAAAACGAATCAATAATTACACACGTATATTGACAATAATTATTTGTGCTTTACAAGCGCCAAGTTATTTGACATTATATGTGCAATCTAAAGGTGCAATGCCTTTAGATGCTTCAACATTCTGGTGGACACAGACAATACTTGTACTAATTGCAGGTTCTATGTTTGCTGTGTGGTTAGGAGAAAGAATAACAGATAAAGGTATTGGTAATGGTATTTCATTATTGATAACTGTTGGAATTCTTGCTCGTTTACCTGAAGCATTCACTGCAGAGTTCGGTTTTGCCGTTGGATCTGGAAACTTGATTAAAATTGTCTTGGAAATCGTAGCATTTATGATTGTGATTCTGGGAACAATATTGATTGTACAAGGAGTTCGCAAAATTCCGCTCAATACTGCAAAAAGAGTTGTAGGTGCTAGAGCAGTTGATGAGGCAGGCGCTAGAAGTTATTTGCCAATTAAGGTGAATGCAAGTGGTGTAATGCCAATCATTTTTGCTCAAGCAATTATGACAATTCCGGTAATGATTTTTGCTAGTGGTGCTGCAGAAGGTGGAAATTTTATTCAAAGAACGTTAGGAGATATTTATGGCGTAAGTTATAATTTGCTTTTAGCACTTTTAATAATCGTTTTTACTTATTTCTACACAGCTATCATGATTAACCCTAGAAAAATTGCAGATGATTTGAAAAGATCAGGTGGTTTTATCCCAGGTGTTAGACCAGGAGAAGATACAGCAGAATATATTGATACATTGGTTTCGAGAATTACGTTACCGGGATCTATGTTCTTGGCAGTAATTGCTATTCTACCTTCAATTGCAAAATTAGCTGGAGTAAATGACGCTTTTGCTATGTTCTTTGGTGGAACATCTATATTAATTATGGTCGGAGTTGTTTTGGATACCTTGCAACAAATCGAATCTTATCTATTAAATCGTCACATGGATGGTTTGATGGAAGGAACTCGAATTAAAGGAAGAAGAACACAAGGCGAATTATCTGGATTTTAAAAATGGCAAAGCAAACATCAATTGAGCAAGACGGTGTGATTATCGAAGCCCTATCGAATGCAATGTTTCGAGTAGAGTTGGAAAATGGTCATATCATAACAGCTCATATTTCAGGAAAAATGAGAATGTTCTACATTAAAATTCTTCCTGGAGATAGAGTGAAAGTTGAAATGTCTCCTTATGATTTATCAAAAGGTAGAATATCTTTCAGATATAAATAAGCATTGGTTAAATAAAGAAAAGATGAAAGTTAGAGCATCAGTTAAAAAACGAACTGCAGATTGCAAAATCGTTAAGAGAAATGGAGTAGTTTATGTGATTAATAAAAAGAATCCTAAACTTAAACAAAGACAAGGGTAATATAAAAAAGTATGGCACGTATTGCAGGTATAGATTTACCAAAAAACAAGAGAGGTGTAATCGGTTTGACTTACATCTTCGGAATTGGAAAGAGCACTTCAAGTAAAATTTTGAAGGATAACGGAATTGACGAAAACATCAAAGTTCAAGAATGGAATGATGATCAATTGGCAGCTATTCGTAACGCGATCAATGAAGTGAAAACTGAAGGTCAATTGCGTTCTGAAATTCAATTAAACATTAAACGTTTAATGGATATCGGTTGTCAAAGAGGGATTCGTCATCGTTCAGGTTTACCTTTAAGAGGTCAACGTACAAAGAATAATGCTCGTACAAGAAAAGGTAGAAGAAAAACAGTTGCTAACAAGAAGAAAGCGACTAAATAATAAGTAAATAAAAGATGGCAAAGTCTAATCAAAAAAAGAAGAAGATCGTCAAAGTTGATGCGATGGGTGAAGCGCATATTCAAGCTACCTTCAACAACGTAATAATTTCTTTGACTAACAATGCTGGCCAAGTAATTTCTTGGTCATCAGCGGGAAAAATGGGTTTTAGAGGTTCTAAAAAGAATACTCCTTATGCTGCTCAAATGGCAGCTGAGAACTGTGCTAAAGAAGCCCATGACTTCGGATTACGTAAGGTAAAAGTCTATGTTAAAGGACCAGGTGGAGGACGTGAGTCTGCTATCAGATCATTGCATAATGCTGGAATCGAAGTAACTGAAATAGTGGATGTAACTCCACTACCTCATAATGGATGTCGTCCTCCAAAAAGACGTAGAGTTTAATATTAATCAACTAAAGTGCACTAAGATTATCGAAGGAAAGCCTTAATTCATAATCGCACTTTTAAATACATAAAAATGGCAAGATATACAGGTCCAAAATCCAAAATCGCGCGTCGTTTCAGAGATCCAATCTTTGGTCCAGACAAGTCGCTAGAAAGAAGAGCTTACGGTCCAGGACAACATGGTCCTTCTAAAAGACGTGGCGGTAAGCAATCAGAGTACTCTATTCAGTTAACTGAAAAGCAAAAAGCAAAATATACTTATGGTATATTAGAACGTCAATTCTCTAACATGTTTGAACGTGCTCAAAGAATGAAAGGAATTACAGGAGAAATCTTGTTGCAACTTTGTGAGTCACGTTTAGATAATACAGTTTATAGATTAGGTGTTTCTCCTAGTCGCCGTGGAGCGCGTCAATTGGTTTCTCACAGACACATTACTGTGAATGGAGAATTAGTTAACATACCTTCATATACATTGAAAGTTGGTGATGTAGTTGGAGTTCGTGAGAAATCGAAGTCTTTAGAAGCTATTACAGCTTCTTTGTCATCTAGTAATAAAAAATATGACTGGTTGGATTGGAATAATTCAGATATGTCTGGTAAAGTGTTAGGTATTCCTGCACGTGACATGATTCCTGAAAATATCAAAGAACAACTAATTGTCGAATTATATTCTAAATAATAAATAAAGTATTAATATGGCTATTCTAGACTTCCAAAAGCCTGACAAGGTTATCATGATTCAGTCCGATGAACATCAAGGACAATTTGAATTTCGTCCTCTTGAACCGGGTTATGGTATCACTGTAGGTAATTCATTACGTCGTATTTTGCTTTCTTCTTTAGAAGGATTTGCAATTTCGTCTATTCGTATTGATGGTGCAGATCATGAATTCTCTACAATTAAAGGTGTAGTAGAAGACGTTACTGAAATAATATTAAATTTGAAACAAGTTCGTTTCAAACAACAAATTGAAGGAACTGATTCTGAAACTGTTGTTATCTCTGTTTCCGGACAAGATAAACTGACAGCAGGTGATTTAGGTAAATTTACCTCTGCTTTTCAAGTTTTAAATTCTGATTTGGTTATCTGTAATATGGAGCCTTCAGTTAAGTTGGAAATTGAATTGACGATCACGAAAGGTCGTGGATATGTTCCAGCTGAAGAAAATAAAATCAGTGGAGTTCCTTTTGGTACTATATTCATTGACTCAATTTATACTCCTATTAAAAATGTAAAATACACGGTGGAAAATTTCCGTGTTGAACAAAAAACGGATTATGAAAAGTTAGTTTTTGATATTACTACTGATGGTTCTGTTCATCCAAAAGAAGCATTAAAAGAAGCAGCGAAGATTTTAATTCACCATTTTATGTTGTTCTCAGATGAGAGAATTACTTTGGACAGTGAAGTAAAAGCAGAAACTGAAGAATTTGATGAAACTTCTTTACATATGCGTCAGTTGCTTAAAACAAAGTTAGTTGACATGGATTTATCTGTAAGAGCTCTAAATTGTTTGAAAGCGGCAGATGTTGAAACATTGGGGGATTTAGTTTCTTATAACAAAAATGACCTTTTGAAATTCCGTAATTTTGGTAAGAAATCTCTTACTGAACTTGAAGACTTAGTTGATAACAAAGGTCTTACTTTCGGAATGAATGTATCTAAGTACAAATTAGATAAAGATTAGGAATCGCAATTAATTAATAATGGCGTAATAGGTGACTGAGTTTTAGGCGATACCTTGGAAAGGACTCAGTTAACCGTTACTTACGAAATTTAAAAAAATGAGACACGGTAATAAAGTAAATAATTTAGGGAGAACTGCACCGCATAGAAAAGCGATGCTATCTAATATGGCTTGCTCTCTTATTCAACACAAGCGTATTAATACTACTGTTGCAAAAGCGAAAGCTTTAAGAGGATATGTTGAACCATTGTTAACGAAATCAAAAACAGATTCAACACATTCAAGAAGAACTGTTTTTGGATACTTGCAAAGTAAAGAGATAGTTTCTGAGTTATTCAGAGATGTTGCTCCAAAAATTGCAGACAGACCAGGTGGATATACGCGTATCATTCGTACGGGATATCGTTTAGGTGATAACGCAGAAATGTGTATTATTGAATTGGTTGATTTCAATGATATCTACACTAACGAAAAAGCGAAAAAGACAACAAGACGTTCAAGAAGAGCTGGTGCTAAGGGTGATGAGGCAACAACTGTTGTTGAATCTGATGCTAATACTACGGCTGAGGCAGTGTCAGAAGAGCCTGTTGCTGAACTTGAAACTGTTGAAGAAGTTGAAACTGTTGAAGAGGTTGCCGCTGAGGCAGTATCAGAAGAGCCTGTTGCTGAAGTTGAAACAGTTGAAGAGGCTGCCGCTCCCGCTGAAGAAGCTGCTCCAGAATCGACTGATGAAACTACTTCAGAAGAAAGTACAGAAGAGAAATAATTCATTTCTAGTCAAATATATTAAGGGTAATGGTAACATTACCCTTTTTTTATGTCAAACAGTTTCCAAATTTCAAGATGAAACCCTAACTTTGCACAAAATATTTAAATGGAAGAAAGAGGTCCTGCTGTTTTAGTTTTAGCCGACGGAACAGTTTTTCAAGGTGTTGGAATTGGTAAAATTGGCACGACAACTGGTGAAATTGCATTCAATACAGGAATGACAGGTTATCAAGAAGTATTTACGGATCCTTCTTATCTTGGTCAAATTCTAATTATGACAACCGCACATATAGGTAATTATGGTGTGCATAATGAAGAAATTGAATCAGAATCCATTAAAATTGCAGGACTTGTTACAAAAAAATTCTCTGAAATATATTCGAGAGAGTCTGCAAACGGTTCGTTAGAAGACTACATGATTGAAAGTCAGACTGTTGGAATTTCAGACATTGATACACGTGCTTTAGTTAGACACATTAGAAGTAAAGGAGCGATGAACGCAATAATTTCTTCAGAAAATTTATCTATTTCAGAATTGAAAACGATTTTAGAAAAAGCACCGTCAATGGATGGCTTAGAATTGTCTTCGCAAGTTGCAACAAACGTTGCGTTTGAAGTTGTACCTGAAAATACAGAATATAAAGTTGCATTGATAGATTTTGGAGTTAAGAAAAATATAATTAAATGTTTGACCGATAGAGGATGTCATGTAAAAGTTTTTCCTTTGAATACATCCAAAACGGAAATAGACAAATTCAATCCTGATGGATACATGTTGTCAAATGGTCCCGGAGATCCTTCCGCTATGCCAGAGTCAATAGAATTGGTGAAAGAAATTGTAAATTCTAATATACCTGTTTTTGGAATTTGTCTAGGACATCAAATTTTAGGATTGAGCCAAGGTTTGAAAACAGAAAAAATGTTTAACGGACATAGAGGAATAAATCATCCGGTACTCAATCTTAAAACTGGAAAAGGTGAAATAACTTCTCAAAATCATGGTTTTGTAATTTCAAAAGATAGTTTTATAGGAAATGATTCAATTAAAGTTACTCATAAACATTTAAATGATGATACTATTGCTGGGATAGAAATTGTTGGAAAACCAATATTTTCAGTTCAATTTCACCCAGAAGCATCAGCTGGACCGCATGATTCACGCTACCTTTTTGACCAGTTTATTCACAATATGAAACAATCCAAATAATGAGTTATATAGCTAAAGTAATTGGAAGACAAATACTAGATTCTCGAGGAAATCCTACTATTGAAGTAGATGTTATTACAGCAAATGGAATTGTTGGAAGAGCAGCGGTTCCCTCAGGAGCTTCAACTGGAATTCATGAGGCTGTTGAATTGAGAGATGGTGATAAAAACATTTATCTAGGCAAAGGAGTGCTTAAGGCAGTCTCAAATGTGAATACCTTAATTAATGATGCTATTCAAGGTATGGACATTTTTGATCAAAAAGGAATTGATACTTTAATGATTCGTTTAGATAATACCGAGAATAAATCAAAATTAGGAGCAAATGCTATTCTTGGTGTTTCTTTGGCTGTCGCTAAAGCTGCGGCTCAAGAATCAGGATTGAGTTTGTATCGCTATATCGGTGGAGTTGGCGCTGTTACGATGCCAGTGCCAATGATGAATATTTTGAATGGTGGATCACATGCCGATAATTTAATTGATATTCAAGAATTTATGGTCATGCCATTTGGTGCTTCTTCTTTTTCAGAAGGATTGAGATGGGGGACCGAAATTTTTCATCACTTGAAAAGTGTGTTGAAAGAAAAAGGTATGTCGACTAATGTTGGCGATGAAGGAGGTTTCGCTCCTAATTTAGGGTCGAATGAAGAGGCGCTACAATATGTAATGGAAGCAATTCATAAAGCAGGTTTTGTTGCTGGAGAAGATGTTTATATTGCTTTAGATGCAGCTTCATCTGAATTTTATAATGCCGAAAAAAAGAGATATATTTTTGAATCAACTGGTGAAGAAATGACATCCGTTGAAATGGTCGCTTTCTGGAAAAACTGGTGCTCTAAATATCCGATTGTTTCAATTGAAGATGGTTTAGCGGAAGATGATTGGGAAGGGTGGAAATTGGCTACACAAGAATTAGGAGATAAAGTACAATTAGTTGGAGATGATCTTTTCGTAACGAATACAAAAAGACTTACAAAAGGTATCAATGAAGGAATAGCGAATTCAATATTGGTTAAAGTGAACCAAATTGGCACCTTAACAGAAACTATTGAAGCTGTTCAATTGGCAACAAAAAATGGTTATTCGTCAGTAATGAGTCATAGAAGTGGTGAAACAGAAGATAGCATCATCGCTGATTTGGCTGTTGCTCTAAATACTGGCCAAATAAAAACTGGTTCTGCTTCGCGAAGTGATCGAATGGCAAAATACAACCAATTATTAAGAATCGAAGAAGAATTAGGAGACGCTGCAATTTATTTAGGTAAAAATTTCAAGTTTTTATAACAGCACACTTAATCTGTTAAATAATTAACATTTAGATTGTTGTTTTCATTATTCTGTGCTTTTTGTTTTGATAAAATTAACTTTATCGAAATATAAGGGCAACTTAACACTTATTATTTACGTCTTAAATAAAATCTATATTTATGAAAAATTTATTACTTGGAATTTTTTTGCTGTTTATCACAACAAATGCGTTTTCTCAAACATCCAATTCTGAAACTGTATTATTTGCTCAATCGATGATTCAAGTTGATAATGCTGAAGAAATGCTGACTCTAGAGACCGAAATGCGTTCTAATCCTTATATTAAAGTCATTCGTTTAGATTACAGCACACAAAGATGTTTTATTTTAACCCAAAATTTAGATGAATTATCTGAAGAAAATTTCATTTCATGGTTTAATCAATATTCTGATAAAGTAAGATGTATCCAAATAGGCCGTCAAGGAATTGATGTTGTAAAACCATATCCTTTTGAAGGGTGTGAAAAATAAGCAAATGAGATTTATAATTATTCTTTTTTTATTTACAAGCTGCTATTGTATGGCTCAGCCAAATGATTGTGTAGACGCTGTTCCTGGTTGTACAACCCCATCCTTTGGAATTGCACCTAATAATCCGTCAACTAACATTGTAGATTTCACTTCTGGTAGTATTTCAAATCCTTCTACCAATCCTGGCTCTTCTGGTAATGCAGGTTGTCTTTTGAGTGGCGAAACTAGTTCAACCTTTATTACAATTTCGGTTACATCTACTGGAACATTGGCATGGTCTATAATTGGGCCAAATGGAGGCTGTTTTGATTGGATTATGTGGCCATATGTTAACGCAGGCGTTACGTGCACTGGAATAACCGGAAACACATTGCCTCCAGTAGCTTGCAATTGGAATGGAACCTGTAATGGGAATACCGGGATGGCTCCTGCTGGACAATTACCTCCTTTGGGTTCACCTTCAAGTTATGAAGCTCCATTAAACGTTATTGCCGGTCAACAGTATTTATTATGTCTTTCAAATTACAGCGGAACAAGTCAAAATGTTA
>Ga0209190_1000740_pt1 | contig 23483 bp, 21 predicted proteins | sample M_140205_XF_Meta_FD_187315 | JGI IMG/M metagenome (GOLD analysis project Ga0209190, IMG submission 187315) | Freshwater microbial communities from Lake Montjoie, Canada to study carbon cycling - M_140205_XF_MetaG (SPAdes) (version 2) | ecosystem: Environmental > Aquatic > Freshwater > Lake... | reverse complement strand
TCGCCATGGAGATGGAATCGATTTATCTCTTCGCGATGCAAAATGGCTACTTCGACGATGTCGCCGTGCCGGATGTGAAGCGCTTCCAAGCAGCCCTCGGTGATTTCTTCAACACCCGCAAGGGCGATCTCCTCGACAAGATCCGTAACGAAAAGCCGGATCTCAAAAAGGATAAGGCGATGGTCGAGGCTGTTAGCCAAGGCATCGAGGATTTCAAGAAGTCTTGGAAATAACCCATTCGTTTCTGATTTTAAATCCCAGACTCTAGCACTTTTTAAATATGGCTAACCTCCGCGACATCCGCCGACGCATTAAGTCGGTCAAAAACACCGCGCAGATCACTCGCGCGATGCAACTTGTCGCTGCTGCGAAGATGAAGAAAGCGCAGGATCAGGCGATGGCTGGGCGAGACTATTCCAAACAGCTCAATGGTGTGCTTCAGGACATCAGCGAGGGCTTCAGTGACGCAAGCCACGCACTTCTTGAAAAGCGTGCCGGTGACCGTGAACTCGTTCTAATCATTTCCACCGACAAGGGGCTTTGTGGTGCGGTCAACACCAACCTCGCTCGCGTGGTTCGCAGCCAGACTTCAGCATCCGCGGACTACGTCACGGTCGGTCGTAAACTACGCGTCATGATGGAAAAGCTTGGTCGCAATGTGATCGCAGATTTTTCGGTGAAAGACCCCGTCCCATTCGGTGACGCTCGTGCCATCGCGACTCTGCTTTCTAAGGAGTTTCTCGCCAACAACTACGATAAGGTCACCGTCGCCTACACGCGCTTCGTCAACACGATGAGCCAACAACCGGAAGTGGTGCAACTTCTTCCCGTCGTGCCGCCAACAACCCACGGCGATGCCACCCACACGAATGATTTCTTGTTCGAGCCGTCACCTAACGATGTTTTGAGCACGATTCTTCCGCTCTATGTCAATTTCCTAGTCTTCCAAGCCCTCGTCGAAGCCCGGGCCTCGGAGCACTCGGCTCGTATGGTCGCCATGAAGTCCGCGACCGACAATGCGAAGAAATTCATCAAAGAGCTCACGCTCGAATATAACAAACTACGGCAGGGTGCGATCACATCCGAGCTTCTCGAAATCACCACGGCCATGAAGGCGATGGAATGACCTTTAATCTAACTTTTAACTCCTAACATTTTTTCTCATGAGCAACACCGGAACCATCGTCCAGATCATCGGCGCCGTCATCGACGCGGATTTCTCCAAGGCAACCACGCTGCCTAAAATTTATAACGCCCTTGAAATTCAATACGTCCTCAACGGCGTGGATACCAAGCTCGTACTTGAAGTCCAGCAGCACCTCGGTGATGGCTGGGTGCGTGCGGTGGCGATGTCCACCACGGACGGTTTGAAGCGCGGAATGGAGCTCACCGACCTCGGGCAGCCCATTTCCGTGCCTGTCGGAAAGCAAGTGCTCGGACGGATTTTCAACGTCACAGGTGACCTCGTGGACGAAAACGTGCCGATCGCGGACGCGTCGTTCCGCTCGCCAATCCACCGCCCAGCTCCGTCACTAACCGAGCAATCGGCCAATACAGAAGTGCTTCCAACAGGAATTAAAGTCATCGACCTCATCTGCCCGCTGCTCAAGGGCGGAAAGGGTGGCATGTTTGGTGGTGCGGGTGTCGGCAAGACGGTCGTTATCATGGAACTCATTAACAACATTGCAAAAGCACACGGTGGTTTCTCCGTCTTTGCCGGTGTGGGTGAGCGGACCCGTGAAGGAAATGACCTTTACTGGGAAATGATCGAGTCCGGGGTTATCGCCACGGAGAAGGATGAAAAAGGTCATCCGAAGATTGATGACAAGGGCAATCCAGTTCTAACAGAGGGCTCGAAAGTCGCTCTTTGCTATGGTCAAATGAACGAGCCTCCAGGTGCTCGTCTTCGCGTCGCACTCTCCGCCCTCACCATGGCCGAGCACTTCCGCGACGAAGATAACCAAGACGTGCTACTCTTCGTTGATAACATTTTCCGTTTCTCCCAAGCCGGTTCCGAAGTTTCCGCGCTGCTAGGTCGGACGCCTTCCGCCGTGGGTTATCAACCGACTCTCTCTGAGGAAATGGCCGGCCTTCAGGAGCGGATCACTTCTACAAACAAAGGTTCGATCACTTCGATTCAAGCCGTTTACGTGCCTGCGGATGACTTGACCGATCCAGCACCTGCTAACACTTTCGCTCACCTTGACGCCACCGTGGTTCTTGAGCGTTCGCTCGCTGAGCAAGCGCTATTCCCCGCGGTCGATCCCCTAGCCTCCACTTCTAAAGCACTCGCTCCAGAAATCATCGGTGAGGAACACTATCGTGTCGCTCGCGGCGTTCAACAGGTGCTTCAACGCTACAAAGACCTTCAGGACATCATCGCTATTCTCGGAATGGACGAGCTTTCCGACGAGGACAAGAAGAGCGTTTTCCGCGCCCGGAAGATTCAACGTTTCCTCACCCAGCCATTCCACGTGGCTGAAGTTTTCACCAACGTCCCAGGCGTGCTCGTATCCATCGAAGACACCGTCAAGGGATTTGCGCAAATCCTCGACGGAACGCTCGATGATGTGCCGGAAGGCAACTTCTACATGAAGGGCGGAATCGATTCCGTGCCTCGCGACTAAGTCCAATCCGCATCATTTCAGCGTTTTAGCATCTACCTCTACCATGCCTCTAGTACTCGACATCGTCACACCTGAAAAAAAGATTTTTTCAGGTCCTGTGGATAATATCTATCTGCCAGGAGTTGATGGTGAAATGGGAATCCTGCCGAGTCACGCTGGTCTGGTGACCGCGCTGAAGCCGGGTGAATTACGCTACCTGCATGAAGGTAAAGTCGAGATGCTCGCCATCGGTTCAGGCTTCGCTGAAGTTACTGGCACCAAGGTGATCGTCCTAACGGATAGCGCGCTTGGAGAAGCTGAGATCGATGAAGAACTCGTCGAGGCAGCCATCCAGCGGGCGAATGAGAAATTGGCGTCCATCGACCACAATCTCGACACGGAGGAAGTTGCTTATCTCCAAGGGATCATTGCGAGGTCAACGGCTGCGTTGCTCTTCAAGCGTAAGCATTGAGTCTGAGCTCACGGCGGTTTTGCCTTTAAAGTGGGGGCCTCAGAAACCCGAACAAGAGATTTCCAATTCTCTTTCGATTCGATGTTGCATCTAGAGAGGTGTTGAAAAACGATAGGTCCTATCCCAGTTGATCCAACATGACCTCTCCAAAAGTATTTATCGCCGTGGATTTAGGCGCAGGCAGCGGCCGCGTGATCGCCGCGAAGACGGATTTCAACAAGCTCGAGCTTGAGGAGGTTCATCGTTTCGAAAATCCAGGCACCGAACTGCCGGGTGGTTCTTTTTGGAACATCATCGGACTTTACCGGGAAATCCTCGTGGGCCTGCGCAGCGCGGTGGAACGATATGGCGAAAATATCGTCTCGATCGGCATCGACACTTGGGGATGTGATTTTGGCTTGCTCGATCTGAATGGAGAGTTGCTAGGAATGCCCCATCAATATCGTGACACTCGCTTTGAGGGAATGGCGGAGGCGATGCACGCGACTTTGTCTGAGATGGAAATCTACGCGCAAACCGGACTCAAAACAAATTTCTATAATAGCTCGCTTCATTTGTTAGCAGAGGCTCGCAAGAAAAGTCCAGCGTTGTTGAATGCAGATTGTTTGCTCTTTGTTCCAGACCTGTTAGCTTACTGGTTAACTGGTAGAAAAGCAGTCGAGCGTTCAGTTGCATCCACATCTCAGTTGTTAGACCCAAGAACGGGTGACTGGGCGTGGGGTGTGATCGATGCACTGAATTTGCCTCGCAAGATTTTTGGGGAAATCGTAGCTCCTGGCACGGTGTTAGGTTCTATCCGTGAAGATGTCGCCGTATTTATCGGTCGAGAAGGCATCCCAGTCGTGGCGACAGCGTGCCACGACACCGCCTCGGCAGTGGCAGGCATACCGTTGAGCGACGGTGAAAACCTTTGGCTATCATCAGGTACTTGGTCGATCATGGGCGTTGAAGCAGACAGCGCAGTCACCACGCCCGAAGCTTTCGAACTCGGATTCTGTAACGAACTTGGTGTCGATCACAGTGTCCGCTTTTTAAAAAACATCGGAGGACTCTGGTTGATTCAAGAGTGCAAACGTCAATGGGAACTTGATGGTGAGAAATTTAGCTACTCGGAAATGGCAGCGATGGCGGCCGATGCCGAGTCATTCACCGCCTTCATTGATCCCGACGACGCATCATTCGCGAGTCCCGGTGAAATGCCTGCCAAAATTCGTGCGTTTTGCGAGAAGACCGGGCAGTTAGTTCCTGCCAATCACGGTCAAATTTTACGCGTGGCGAGCGAATCGCTCGCGTTGAAATACCGCGTTGTTTATGACAGCATCCGCAAACTGCAAGGGCGTGATTTCAAGCGCCTGCACACTGGCGGAGGCGGAATCCAGAATGAAATGCTCACACGAGCAACTGCGGACGCTCTCGGGATCGAAGTGGTTGCGGGACCTGTAGAGGCCACGTCTTGCGGTAACGTGATCACTCAAATGATTGGCATGGGTCACTTGCCGGATCTCAAGTCCGGACGCGATTTGATTCGCCGCTCTTTCGACTTTAAAATCTTTGAGCCCTGCGACTCAGGAGTCTGGGAGGTGGCATTCCAGCGATTCAAAAAAGTATTAGGAATTTAATCTGTTAGAATTTATTTTGGTTGAGTGGGAAGATTAACCGGTTGCAAGTAGTCACTTGCGCGGGTGGGAGGCGATCCGTCAATCCATGTAGGTAGGTTTATGTGCATGAGCGCAATGATTGCACGCCCTGATGGAAAAAAGAGGTTCGTTGCTATTTTGACTATAACGAAATGGTAACGAACCTTAATGGAATGGCTGCCTAAAAAGTCACTCTGCTAGCGCTGAATTCGACGTCTAAATTGTTGCTGCAACCACACATCCAAAAAATCCTTGAGAGTCAGACTGAAGTTTTAAAAATCTAACTGAAATAAAGTGCTGTCAGGGAATCCGCGGCAAGACCGGACAAACTACCGTTGCTCCAATCAAGGCCTGGCGGGGTTCGCTTGCCGAACCTCCACGGCCCCTGACAGCCCTGAGAGAGAAAACCAGAGGGGATCATTCGGCAAGCAAAGAAGTCCGGGTAAAGAGCGAAATGACGTGCACACCTCGAGCCTCGATCGCTTGACGTCCACCTTCTTCGCGGTCCACAAGGACAAGCGCAAACGCGATTTTTCCACCGGCTCGTTCAATCGCATCGATGGCTTTGAGCGTTGAGCCGCCAGTGGTGATGACGTCGTCCACAACGATCACGGTGTCGCCGGATTTGAAATTACCTTCGATTTGCTTGCCTGTGCCGTGATCTTTGGGTTCCTTGCGCACGGTGAAAACCTGCAACGCTTCGGTGGGGTTTTTAGTGGCAGAAGCCATGCCTACCGCGAGTGAAATAGGGTCGGCACCAAGAGTCATGCCGCCGATGGCATCAATCTGTAGATTTTCCGAGTGAATCTTTGATCTTACAGCGTGCCAACCGAGGTCTCCAATGAGGAGCGCTCCGAAGGGGTCGAGAGCGGTGACTCTGCAATCGATATAAAGATCGCTTTGTTTTCCGGATGCCAGGGTAAAACTACCCGTGCGAACTGACTTTTGATGGAGGAGGATTTTGAGAGCAGAAGTGGTTTGAAGCATGGATGCATGATTGGAAATAGAGAGCATGAGAGGCAAGCTCAGATCGCCTTTTGGTGCTAGCCAGCGGGGTGGGGGACGATTTAGGCTGCGCCAGATGATTTTAGGATTGATGGAACCTTCCGGGTTGATCGAACAGGGTGGCCCGCTGGTGTGGGTTTTGCTGGGATTGGGCTTTGTTGGTTTAGTTTGTGTCGTTGAGCGTTTGTTTTTCTTCCACAGAGCGCGGATTAACGTCGGGAGTTTACTGGTCGGCTTGTCGCATCACATTCATCGGCGGGCGTTTGCCGAGGCTTTACACGAGGCTGCGAGGGCCCCAGGGCCCGTCGCGCGAGTCGCGCATGCCGCCCTGCTTAGGTATTATCTTCCTCGCACCGAATTACGGGACGTCGTTCAGGAAACGGCCCAACTTGAAGTGCCTCGGATCGAAAAAAATATTCGGGCGATCTTGGGAGTGGCTTTGCTTGCACCACTTGTTGGAATGTTAGGAACGCTGATTGGAATGTTAGAAACATTTCAAAAAGTTAGTGAACAAGGTGGATTCACCGGTCCGGCAGAACTTTCTGCTGGGGTATTTACTGCGTTAATCACCTCGGTGATCGGCTTGACGGTAGCTATTCCCCTTTATTTGTTCTATCTGTACTTTCTTGGAAGGGCCAAGCGACTCGTGCATCGCTTGGAGCGGACTGGAATTGAGATGGTCCATCTCATCGCAGATGCTCGTGAGGAAGAGGAATTTGCCCCCTTTCGTGGCGAGGTGACCGCGGGTAAGAAAGTGTTGAAAGCCAAACGAGAACCTACGAAATGAAATTGGAAATGACCTTGCCAGAGCGGCCGGGATTCCTGCATGCCGTGCCGTTGTTAAATATCTTTGCAATGGTCCAGTTGTTTTTCCTGCTAGGACCGTCTTTGGTTTGGCAGTCAGGCGTGGCGGTGGATTTACCGCCTTCGCGATTCCAAATGGAACGTTTTGAGACCCCTCTCGTGGTTACTTTGGGACCAGGTGAGCCAACTCCAAGAATTCACTTTGCCCGAGACTCGGTAACGCTCGTGGAACTATCAGAGAGGCTCGATAAACTTCGAGAAAATGGCGCACAAACAAAGTCGATTGTTTTACTGCAAACCGACATCGGGACCTCAGTCGGGGTGGAGCGTCAGGTGACAGAAATGATTTTAGCAAAAGGATTCCGCTTGGCTTTGGTCGGGATAAATACGCCGCCAGGCTCGTATCGTCACCAGAAACCCATTATCGAGTGATGTCACGGGTAACGATCAGTCCTGCTAGGCTAATGGGTACGCCAGAATGGTTTTTTCGTTGGAACCAAACTAGGCAACCGTTGGTTCCCAAGATCATTGCGTTGCTGCTGGCCGGAGCGTTCTTTTCAACCCTCATCACATCTGTGCGGATCCGTGTGGTGCCACCAGAAAAATCTACCCCAAGACGCGCTTCGGTTATTTATTTGGACGACGATTCTAATGGAACGAATCTTTCATTAGATGCTCGCGAAGGTGGGCCATTTCCGTCGCGCTTCGAATTGTCCCAGTGGGTTGGTATTGATAAGTTAGAGGAAGCCAGTATGGCTTCGGCTAAGTTTCAACCTCCACTTTATCAGCCAAAAGTTGATAGTATTCCATTTGAAAATGAGATTAAGCCTGAAGACTTCGCAGCGAAAGGTGAACGCTCTTTTCCTATTTATCAACAAGCCCCTATCCATGCACCGGAGTTGATGCCGCAGCAACTCGCGCCTGTTCTTTCGGCTTTTTCAGAAGCCTCTGAAGAGACTTTTCCCGATTATTTCCCAACTTTTGAGAGTCAAGTGGACGAAACGATGGCCGCAGTTACGTGGCGTTTCCTGCTGAGGATTAATTCTGCAGGTAAGGTGGTGGAAGCCGTTTCGATCGAAAAAGGTGGCGAAGCTGGCGCACTCGCGTTGGAGAAGTGGCTGCGCCAAATCAGCTTCAGGCCCGTAACGGGAAAATCTTTCCGTTGGATCTCCGTGGGTATCGGATTTACCAATCAAGCCATCCATGGAACTGACCCTCGCTGATTTCGTGCTTTTTGTCATCGTCGGCTCCTTTGTCTTGGTGCCGGTCTTTGCGATTATTTCGCGAACTTTACACCGCCGAGAAGAAAATCGTGCCCTAGTAAATCGAGTGATCTGCCGCCTTTGCCTTCGCGCTTTCGAGGATATTGGTCACACCAAAGTCGTCACTTGCTCCACATGTGGTGCTCTCAACGAGAGGGGTCGTAGCCGTAAGCTCGGGTGAGCCTCTTTATTTTTCGTGCCTTCAACTGAATTTCCTGCTTTCCCTCGCTCCGCCCCCGCTGACTTTCTTTTGCCCATGTCCACCGAGCTGATCCGAAATTTCTCCATCATTGCCCATATCGACCACGGGAAAACCACGCTTTCGGATCGCCTTATGGAGGCGACTCACACCGTTACGATGCGGGAAAGTAGCGCCCAGCAACTCGACTCCATGGACTTGGAGCGTGAAAAGGGAATCACCATTAAGTCGCACCCTGTGGCCATGGAATACAAGGCAAAGGACGGTAAAACCTATAAACTTAATCTGCTAGATACACCAGGTCACGTCGATTTTTCCTACGAGGTTTCCCGTGCTCTAGCTGCTTGTGAAGGTGCGATCTTGATGGTAGACGCTGCGCAAGGTGTCGAAGCCCAGACAGTCGCTAACCTTCATTTGGCGACCGAGCAAAATCTACTCATCATTCCGGTTCTCAACAAGATCGACCTGCCTGCTGCGGATGTGGCGAAGTGCAAAAAGCAGTTAGAAGAAATTCTTTGCATACCAGCCGAAGATTGCATCCCGGCCTCTGCGAAGGCGGGGATTGGTATTGAGGAAATCCTCGAAGCCATCGTCGCCCGCGTCCCAGCTCCGGTAGAAAATCCAGACAAGCTCCTGCGTTGTTCGGTTTTCGATTCGCTTTATGACACCTATCGCGGTGTGGTTTCTTATGTTCGGGTTTTTTCTGGTTCGGTCCGAAAAGGTCAGCGGGTGAAGTTGATGGCCACCGGCAAGACTTACGAGGTGAAAGAAGTCGGCATTTTCACCCCAAAAATGAGCGCTCGTGAAATTCTAACAGCAGGTGACGTTGGCTACGTTATTGCGAACATGAAGTCGGCAAGCGAAGTAAAAGTCGGCGATACCATGACCGACAATACCCACCCTTGTCCCACGGCACTTCCGGGCTACAAGGAAATACAGCCGATGGTTTTTTCAGGGATTTATCCAGTCGATTCTTCGGATTATGAGGCACTCAAGCTTGCCATGGGAAAGCTCCAGATCAATGACCCAGCCTTCACATTTTCATCGGAGAGTTCGACCGCACTTGGATTTGGTTTTCGCTGTGGCTTCCTTGGTTTGCTGCACATGGAGATTGTTCAAGAGCGTCTTCGCCGTGAATTCGACATGGATGTAATCTCCACCTACCCTTCGGTGATTTACAATGTGACGATGACAGATGGCACAGAACGAATTATTGATAATCCTACACTATTTCCAGATCCCCAAGGCATCATGGAAATTCGTGAACCCGTCGTGAATGTCTACATCATGGTGCCCGGTGAATACATTGGCGACATGATGCAGTTGGTTCTTGAAAAACGTGGGGACGTGACTAACACCGAAACCATTGATGACACTCGAGTGATGCTTTCTTGTGTTTTGCCACTTGCCGAAATTCTTGTGGATTTCAACGACAAGTTGAAGTCGATGACGCGTGGTTATGGTTCCATGGACTACGAGCATTCCGGTTATCGCGCGGCGAAAATGGTCAAGATGGATATGTTGATCGCGGGTGATCCTGTTGAGGCGTTTTCCACCATTGTTCACCGTGATAAAGCCGAGTCTTATGGACGCCTGTTAGCAGGGAAGCTGAAAGAAGTGATTCCTTCGCATCTTTTTGTTGTTGCCATTCAAGCGGCTGTCGGTGGAAAGATCGTCGCCCGCGAATCCATCTCTGCGATGCGCAAGAATGTCACCGCAAAGTGCTACGGAGGTGATATCACTCGGAAGCGCAAACTGCTCGAAAAGCAGAAGGAAGGTAAGAAAAAGATGAAGATGTTCGGGAAGGTGAATATCCCGCAAGATGCCTTTATTAAGGTTCTCAAGAGTGGAGATTGATCAGCACTCGTGGAATGCTTGAATCTTCCAGCGAATGACAGAATAATTTGCTTCGTGCTGGAATTCCCAACGAAACCACCTACTGGAATTGCGTTATTTGATCTGGATGGAACTTTGATCGCGTGGGATTGTCAGGTGCTTTTTCGGTATTTCATTGTTAGGAAAGAACCTTGGCGGGCAATTTTCTTGCCGGTCTTTCTTGTTTTTCTGCCATTGGCAGGAGTGCTTGGTGCCGGGGGAATGAAAAGAGTTTTTCTCAGTTACCTTTGGATGATGAGTTCGAGAAATCTTGAAAAATATTCGCGTGAGTTTGCGGTTTCCTTGATGCCTTTAATCTACCCTAAACTCCGTGAGAAAATTGAATTAGAACGGGATGCGGGTCACATGTTAATACTAGCGTCTGCTAGTCCCGAGTTTTACGTAGCTGATATCGGACGCGAATTAGGGTTTGATCTTACTATTGGAACTCAGGTGCAACTTGGTCCGCTTTTTCCTGATTTAGAAAATAATAAAGGCTACGCGAAGGTAGATCGGTTAGATAAAATCCTTCCGTCGTCATATTTTGATTTCGGCAAACTCAGAAATTGTCATGGCTACACCGATAGTTGTGCAGATCTCCCGATGCTAACGCTTTGTGATTGGGTCACGGTAGTGAATCCATCGAGACGTCTCACAGATTTGGCTTCAGCTTCAAGCTGGGAAATCCTGCGTCCCACACGCCCGTGGAAATCACGTTTGGAGTTCGGGTTGCGCATGGTAGGGCTGATTTTCGGATGGGGTAAAGACCCAGGGAAATGCGGATGGTGATTTCAGCCTGCCGTTTGAGTTGTCATTTTGAGATGTTTCCGATTAATATCTTTGGGTCTCAGGTTTAGATGAGATTCACATCCCACATATCCAATGCATCCTTTTCTCGCACCTCATTTTCATGTTCGTTGGTCCACTCTTGTTCCTGAATCGATTGAGCCAGACATTTTGCATGCGTTAGAACTCGCGAAGCAAAATATCGAAGTGATTTGCTCGCAGGAACATTCTGCCGCAACGTTTGAATCGACTTTTTTGGCGTTTGAGAAAGCCAGTCAACCCCTTAACGATGGATGGGGTCGTCTTGACCACTTGGACTCGGTTTGTGACTCGCCCGCCCAACGCGAGGCGATGGGGAAAATGCTGCCGGCCGTGACAGATTATTACTCATCTCTCGCCTTGAACTCTCGGCTATGGGCTGTGATGAAAGCGGTGAGTGCTAAGCCCGAGATGAGTAAGCTGACAAGTGTACAGCAGCGATTTGTCGAAGAAACACTATCTGATTTTAGAAACTCTGGTGCAGATCTTAATGGAGATCAAAAAGCGCGTATTGCAGAGATTGAGGCGGAATTATCTTTGCTTACCAAGGAATATTCTGAACACGTTTTGGATTCAACCAACGCTTGGGAGTTAGTGATCACTGACGAGTCGAAACTCGAGGGATTGCCAGAATCCGCAATCACAGGAGCTGCCGCGAACGCTCGTGACAAGGGGCATGAGGCTCCAGCGTGGCGCTTCACTTTGCAGGTTTCTTCGATGTTCCCAATCATGCAGCACCTTCACGACGAAGACGTTCGCCGCCAAGTGTGGGAGGCTTCTTCGAGGGTTGGTGCCACAGGCGCATTTGAAAATACCGAGCTCGTCTGGCGCATTCTTGAGTTGCGACAAGAGAAAGCGCTTATTCTCGGATATCAACATTTCGCAGACCTAACATTATTTCGAAGTATGGCAAAGTCCGGGATCGGGGCTCTCGAATTTGTTGAGAACATCCACGCTCGAATCCGACCCGCTTTCATCGAGGAATGCGAACAACTGGCCCAATACAAGGCAAGGGAATCTGGACAAGCTGTTGATTTGTTAGAACCGTGGGAGGTGGCCTATTGGGCAGAGAAGCAACGCAAGGCAAATTACGATTTGGACGAGGAGGAGTTGCGCCCATATTTTCCCGTAGATGGAGTGATGGCTGGCATGTTTGAAATCGGTTCACGCCTTTTCGGAGTATGCATTCGCGAAGTTGAATCGGTGTATCTTGAACCGGGTGCAAACAGCGCGGCTTCGAGCGCCGTCGAGACTTGGCATCCTGAGTGCAAATTTTACGAAATTCATGATGGTGAAACTTCAGCCCATCTTGGGTCATTCTATGCAGACTGGCATCCTCGTGAATCAAAGCGTGGCGGTGCTTGGATGAACTCGTTGAAAACGGGTGAGCGTGGCGAACCGCATCTCGGCCTGATCATTGGCAACATGAGTCCGCCAGTTGACGGAAAAGCGGCTCTTCTAACACACGGTGAAGTCGAAACGATATTCCATGAGTTTGGTCACTTGCTTCATGGGTTACTAAGTGACGTCGATGTAAAATCATTGGCTGGGACTAACGTTCCACGCGACTTCGTTGAGTTGCCATCTCAGATCATGGAGAATTTTTGTTGGGATCGTGAGTCACTTGATCTTTTTGCTCGGCATTTTGAAACCGGGCAAACGATTCCTGAGGAGTTGTTTGTCAAGATGATTGCGGCAAAGAACTACAGAAGTGCGACAGCATTTATGCGACAACTTTCATACGCCAAGTTTGACCTCGAACTTCATATACGCCTACCAGATTTTATGGGTAAAGACCTCGATGTTGTGGATCGAGAGGTTTTAGCGGAGTACCATGCGCCACTCAAAACTCTAACTCCTTCCATGATGCGACGATTCAACCATCTTTTCAGTAGCCCTACTGGATACGCCGCAGGTTATTATTCCTACAAGTGGGCAGAAGTTCTGGATGCCGACGCTTTCACCCGTTTCAGTCGAGAAGGATTGCTGAATGCCGCGACAGGCGCGGCATTCCGCGAGCATATTCTCAGCAAAGGAAACTCGTCTCCAGCGGATGAACTTTATCGGCGCTTTATGGGGCGTGATCCCGAGCAAGAACCACTTCTTGTCCGGGCTGGTCTCGCATAATTTCTTCCTGCCTAACAAAAATTGCGAGGTGTGTCTGTCATTGATCCATCTCCGCAATAGCTGCACGGATTGCGGCTTGTATGATCGGGTCACCATAAAATGGTCCAGTTCCAGGGCCACCAGTGGTGTGAGTTTCGAGAAGGACAAGTTGGCCGTTTACGATTAGAAACGATGGATTACCACTGTCGCCGACGATGAGGTTTCGGCCATAGACTGGATTGATCTCCGGAATATAGCCTAGCCGGACCATGCCTCCAGAAACTGCCGCGATCTGATGAACTGAGAGCGTTTTTGTCTGGTCAGTCACGATGACAGGACGGCCGATGCTAGCTTCATTTGGCTTGGCGAAGCGGTAACTCTTGACTGAAGATGGAAGTGGTAGATTCAGCTTTGCGACAGCGATGTCGGCGACACCTGCGAGTGATCTAACCTTAGCGATAAAACGCTCATAGGGTTTACCGCTTTTATCGTGGAACATGACTGGCACACTAGCGGGCCGAGCGAAATGGGCTGCCATCACCACGTAACTTGGAGTAATGAGGGTTGCAGTTCGCGAGTCATTCCACGAAACCCCAGTGAGATCTAACGTCGACGTCCAATTATTTCGCCATTTTGATTCGGCTGTTGGTTGATAGTATTTGAACAATGCGCCTTTCTCAGCTTGTTCAGGAAGAAACCCGAGGCCGATTTGCTCGGGACTAACACCTACAGATTTTATGGTGGGTCCCTTCGAAGGGGCGCAAGCGCAAACGAAGAGAGCTAGCGAGAAGATGGGTAAAAACTTCATGGTATGAATGATGTTTGGTGAATAACAGCCGGACGACTTGCTGGCAAGGATGGTTCTTTTTTGTCACACGTGGCGGGAGATGTTCAGGGTGTTAAGTCACCGACCACAGTCGCCCTTGCCTTAGATACCGGATGCCGTCTAGACTCGAGGAATGCTTACCGAGATTTGCACACAATTTTTTCAAACTGGAAGCCTTACTGATCCGGTCAGGCTTCGCGATGGTGGTGAACTTCCGGGAGTCATTCTTGCCTATGAAACTTGGGGTACGCTAAATGCGGAACGCTCCAATGGCATTTTTCTTTTTCACGCATTGTCAGGTTCGCACCACGCTGCAGGTATAAATTCAAGCATCGATGGGATCGGCGATCTCTGGCAACCGGAGATGCACGAGGGTTGGTGGGAATTGATGATTGGACCAGGTAAGGCTCTGGATACCGATAAGTATTTCATCGTTTGTGCAAACTATCTCGGTGGTTGCTACGGCAGTACAGGACCCGCTTCGCTGAATCCTCTATCAGGAAAGCCATGGGGCGCATCATTTCCAGCGGTGTCAGCAGCGGATCAGGTGGAAGTTTTCGCTCGTCTGCTAGATTATTTGCAGATCCAAACTCTACACGCAGTGATTGGTCCATCGGTGGGTGGATTGATTGCGTTGACATTCGCCACGACGTATGCCGAGCGCGTTCGTAATGTTGTGGTCATCGCTTCGGGATTTAAAACCACGGTTTTAAATCGGCTCATCCTGTTTGAGCAAATTTTAGCGATAGAAAATGACCCTTATTTTAACGGGGGGGATTATTACGATGCATCACCACCACTTTATGGATTGGTCTTGGCGCGAATGATTTCGCACAAGACTTTTGTTCATTTGGATTCATTCGAGAGTCGAGCGCGTCAGGACGTTGTGCAGCCTGACGACGTGCTCGCATGGTACCGAGTCCGTGACCAATTTCAGAGCTATATGCTTCATCAAGGCAAAAAATTCGTGCGTCGATTTGATGCGAATACTTACCTGCGGATCGTGGATTTATGGTCACGCTACAATGCCATAGAGCAGGGAACCGCGGAAACGCCAACTGGCTTATTCAAGCGGGCCAGCCTCGCGGGTCAGCGCTGGTTGGTTTTTTCAATCGACTCGGATTTTTGTTTTTACCCCGAGGAGCAGGCGGAGTTGGTGAAACATCTTGAGGATGCCAAAGTCGATGTGATGCATATCATCGTTCACTCTGACAAGGGTCATGATTCGTTCTTACTCGAGCCAGATCTCTACACGCCACATGTTTCATGGTTGCTCGGGAAATAAGGCCTTTTGCTCAGATTTCCGCTGATTTGCCACATTGAATTGCAGATTGCCAAGCCTCCGAATTTTTCATAGCATAGCAACCCGCAGGGGTACCTCAGATGAGATTCCCTCCTCACCATCCATTTAGATACTGCCGTGGGATTTTTAGATGCCATTAAACGCTGGCGCTTGGCCCAACTGGGACTCTCTTCGGGACGGAAGCGTAGAGTTCACAGCCAGAACCTTGTCATCCAAACATTGGAGGACAGCAAGTGGGTCAAATTCGCCCTGTATGCCATTTTTACAGTCGCCAACTCGGTGTTGGTACTGAAGGCCTCAGCGGGAAATGCCTTCACAAATGACCCACTCAAGGGTGCCTTATCCGGTTTTGTGATCTCAGTGACTGCGGTTGTGATGTTTCAAGTCGGCTTGCAATCTTCTTGTCGCCGTAATAGTCGGGTGGTTCTCGTGCTTGGTGGGTTAATGGTGCATTTGCTGCTGGTGCGTGCGGTGATGGGTCTTGTCGACTCTGGGGCTTTGCCCGAGGTATTTCGTTTTTTCTTAGTGCCATTTGCATTAGCACCGATGTTATTTGGAGTTCTATTAGGTCGTGCGGTGGCTTCTTTTGCTGCGGTTTATGTAACACTAATCGGATGTCTGTTAGTTCCACAACAGGATGTGCTGGGCTATATGATTTTAAGTCTCGTCAGCGGAATGACGACTGTACTGCTCGCGTATCAATTACGAAAACGAATCCAACTTCTACAGGCGGGGCTCGCCGTTGGTGCAGTGACACTTTTGCTTGGAATGATCTTAGGGCGATTGAATATTGCAGCGTGTTTTGGGCCAGATGCGATAGATCACTTGCAGGTTTTTTCAAGCGGTGGCGCTGCAGCTTTTGGCACAGCGGTGATGACCGCCTTATTGATTAGTGGATTACTTCCGATTTTCGAGGGTGGATTTCAATTAACGACAGATATCAGCTGGTTAGAACTCAGTGATCTTAACCATAAACTGCTCCGTCAGATGCAGTTAGAAGCGCCTGGCACTTTCCACCACAGCTTAGTGGTCGCTGCTCTCGCAGAAGCTGCCGCTGAAAAAATAGGTGCTAACGCTCCAATGTGCCGAGTTTGTTCCTACTTTCACGATGTCGGAAAACTGAAAAAACCAGGTTATTTCATCGAAAATCAACATGGTGATGCAGAGAATCCGCACGATACGCTTACGCCGACGATGAGCTCTCTGATCATCATCGCTCATGTCAAAGACGGCGTCGACCTCGCCGTGAAAAACAAGCTCAACCCACGGATTATTGACGTCATTCAAGAGCATCACGGAGACTCTCTGGTTTATTTCTTTTATCGTCGCGCACAAGAGCAGAAAAAGAATGAAATGGAAAAGGTCGATCGTCGTATTGAAAATCCAGAAGACCTTCCAAATGTGGAAGAGAAAAATTTTCGTTACTCGGGTCCTCGCCCAAGCACCCGAGAGAGCGGAATTATTGCCTTAGCAGATACCGTTGAAAGCGCGTCTCGAGCTCTCAGAAAACCTACTCCAGCAAAAATCAAGGCAATGGTCGACGATCTGGTTTATGCCAAGATCAATGACGGTCAGCTTGATGATTGCCCGCTCACTCTTCGGGAACTCGTTGCCGTCAAAGACAGCTTTTCTAGTACACTTCGCAGCATGCTTCACAGTCGTATCGACTATCCGAAAGAAGGTGATCGTATTTCCTCCGCGTCCAAGCGTCTTGTGGTGGACGCGACTCATGCTGGTCGCGTGATCCCGATGCCAAAGCGCGCTTAATTTTCTTGATAGAAATCACCCTAATGTCTCTCGAAGTCATCATCGGCAACAATCAGGAAGTTATCGAAATTCCTGAGAACTGGCTTACTGCTTTAGAGAGTGTTGCCTACGAAGCTGCTCGGCTTTCGTTAGAAAATGCTGTGGCGGATGACTCTCCTCTTTCCCATCTTGCAACTTTGGAGGTGGCCATTGTTGACGACGTGACTAGCTCTCAAGTGCACCGAGATTTTATGAATATCGAGGGGCCAACCGATGTGATTACCTTTCACCATGGTGAAATTGTCATCGGTGCCCAAGTCGCCGAGCGTCAAGCAGCGGAATATGGTGAGCCGCTTGCTCGTGAGATTCTCCGTTACATGGTTCACGGATTACTTCATCTCGCAGGCCACGAGGATGCGCAACCAGAAGAACGTGCCGCCATGGAGGCTGCGCAGGAGACCATCGTCGCGAGGTTGTGGACGGTTGATTTTCGTGAGCGTCTTAGTCTTTGATTTTTTCTAATGGGTAGGATTCACCATTCCGTTTGCCGCTGGTGTTACAGTAACATTTCGCTAAACGACCTCTGCGTCGTGGCCAAGGATTTGGGTATTACATCGATCGAACTGGTCATGCCGGAAGATATGCCAGTGCTTGCACACCATGGATTGAGGTGCGCGATGATGAGTTTTCCAGTTGGTAAATTAGTCGATGGCACCGAAGTCGGTGGTATTGAAAAATCCTTCAATCGCCTTGAGCATCACGACACGCTTGTTGCGATTTATCTTCCTCATATGCGAGCCGCCGCTGCTGCAGGGGTGAAGAAAGTTATTTGCTTTTCAGGAAATCGGCTGGGTCTATCAGATGATTTGGGTCTTCAAAATTGTTCCGTCGGCCTTCGTCGTTTGTTGCCGCTCGCTGCTGAGCTAGGACTGACACTTTGTATGGAGTTGCTAAACAGCCGAATCGATCATCCTGATTACCAGTGCGATCACAGCGCCTGGGGTATTGAGCTTTGCAAATTACTTGGCAGTCCTAATTTCGGCTTACTCTACGATATCTATCACATGCAGATCATGGAGGGTGACATCATTCGAACCATCCGAGACAATCATCGATATTTTAGCCACTATCACACTGGTGGTTGTCCTGGGCGTAATGAAATTGATGGAATCCAAGAGCTTAACTATCCAGCAATTATGCGTGCCATCGCTGCGACAGGTTATACGGGATTCGTCGGTCAGGAATTTATTCCATTAGATAAAAATCCTTATGGCAGCCTCCGGCAAGCTGTGGAAATTTGTAGCGTCTAACTGTAACAGAAGAAGTGATGGTAACTGATAAGATCGCCACAAGCTTGGAGGTGCCGAAAGTTGTTATTTTTCGACTGGCGGCTGAGGAATATCGACACCAGGTGCGTCGACGGAATACCAGTGACAGGCTACCACTTCGGTGATTTCAAAGCGGCGTTCTCCTATGTCATCGAATCGTCGAACCTTGACCCGAACACGGATAAGCCCCTCTGGATTAAGATTTGGTGTATTTGCTCCGAAGACTCTTTGACCGGATTTTTCCATTTGGAAAGCGGCGCCTAACATACGACCATTTTTTGTATCTCGCTTGATTAAGAACTCAGGTGACTGAGTGAGTGTGGCTTCGGGTGCTCCGAAGCGTGGTGCATAGAGGACGATACTAATGGTGTCGGCGTTCTTGCGTTGCTCGGCAAGACGTTGCCTAGCAAGGAGACGGAATTCGCCATCGGGATCGCCACTTCCTGCCAGAAACAAGGTCCACGGGTAGGTGCTGTAGCGAGCGAAGTGCTCCCAGTCGAGTCGCCATTCTTTGTCTTGTTCGAGGAATACGGCGTCGATTTTTTTCCCATCGTTCGTTTGCCAAATGGTTTCTATCGCCCGCCCTTTCGGAATATTAAGAGCAGAGCTATGAGTTAGCGTGAGTGACTCGGGAGCGATGGTCACTTGCGGATTTAACTCGTAAAAACGCGCCATTCGTGTGGTGACATTGATGGGGTTGAAAACGAATTGAGCTCTTACTTCTGGGGTTCCTGCCGAGATAAAGCCGGAGAAGCTTTGGTTAGCGAGTGGTCCGGCTTCTGCCAAAAGAACAGCGTCAGCACCAGCCACTTTGGCCGTGGCCTGTGCCTTGCTAACAAACATTTTTTGATCGAACTGTTCAGGCCAAATCTTACGCCCTCCCATGATGATTAAAACAATGAACGCAATCCAGACTGTAATTAATTTGACCAGCAAGTTGTTGCGTTTTCTATTTCTACGTGAGCCTTTCTCTGGGTCGATTGGCTCAGCCAGACCTCCAATTTTAGGCGTAGAGCGGTCAGTTAATTTTGTTTCAATACCGAGGGATGGGTTGAGCCCGCAATTCGTACATAACCGGTCATCTAAGTCGCCTGGTTCTGCCAGGAACAGAGACCCACAACGCCCGCAATGAAACCAAGACTGATCGTTATCGTTATCGTTCACTTTTTTTAAATCTAATAGGTTAGCCAATTGAGGTGAAGTATTTCGCGAATCAGCCATTGGTTAGGAAGAGCTCCTGAAGCGCCACGGACAAGATTCAGAGTTACATTTTGTGATTCTGAGGAATTATCAATGATCGATCCCTTGGAAAAAACGGGTGCAAGTGCTTGAAAGGAAGCGTCACCTCGTTTTGCGTAACACCAGATAGAAATTTCCTCGCCCGGGTAGGTAAGGCAGTAGCTTTGGAAATCGGCTTCTGGCCAGGTGGCAGTGTAAAAAGAAGAATTTGTAATCGTACCGCGTATTTCGCTACCGTCTCCAATGCCGTCGCGGAGTTGATTGAAGTTTGCTGTTCCGAAAACGGACGAGGCTTTCCAATCAATTTTCAGGCGGTCGCCTTGGTTAATGAAATACGCCGCGAATCGCGAACCATTTGGAAAAGTTCCTTCGAGCAATCCGACAAGATGTCCATCTAGCAAAACGGTGTTCCAGGATGTATCTTTACTCGGAAAATAATTTTCAGGAAGATTTAGCGGTTGCCAGTGATCACGCAGGGCCTCTCTACTGGCTGAGTCTTCCACTACGAGTGGGATCAACTCATCGAGGTTGGAGGCGCGAGCATAGTAGCTGAATGTATTCAGCACCTCGTTTTTTCGATTCTGCCAATTTTTAAATATCTTATTGTCGAGATTATCTTTGTTTTCTTCCACCACGTAGGCTCCCGATTTAGCTTCCAACCGAGGAGCATTTTTAGAATTGAGCTTGGGCAGAGATAACAAAGAGAAAGTTACCAATGCAAAAGTGGTTAGTCCGATGCCGATGACCCATTTCTTCGTGTTCTTTGAAACGCGCCCCCAACCTTCTTCGCGCTGATTAGAGATTTCCTTGGGACTTAAAACGGCGGGCTTCTCGCGGAAAGTGTATTGCCGCACGACTTTGGTTGTGGGTTCATCTTCCGGCACCAGGCGTGTGATCTCGCTGCTGATTTCACGAATATGGAGTCGATCTTGAGGGTCCAATACGAAGACCGAAGTGGGGCCTGGCTCAATCAAAATGCCTTTTACTGGTAGGTCATCGTTTGCCGAGTGATCGATTCTTTGGCGCTTTTTTGGGAGAGTTGCTGGGCTGATTTTTTGATTGTGCACGACGTCCTCAGGATCCCCCCAGCTGTCGCCTGAAGCGACCTCGGGCATTTTGGCGGATGGATCGTAATTGTGAGAAGGCATAGGAAGTACTGAATAGACTATGCAGATAATGAGGGGAAAATTAGGTTCAGGCAAGCGACTTGAAATTCTTATTCGACGGCAAGTTTTCGGTCGAGTGCTTGGTCCATCGCTTGCTCGACCAGACGGGCCGCGAGGACTTCGGTGGCAGTGTCGAGACGTTGCACGGCGGATTTCAAAGGGGTAGCCATTTTCGCCGCAAGCGCCGCGCGAACTGCGGCGGCGGCGGCCTCGATTTCGCACCGCTCATCGTCCAGTACAAGCCCTTGGCTTAAGACGGCATCCACTGCGGGAAGCAATTCTTCCGCTTTCATTTTTGCTTCAGTGTAAATCCGCTCGGCCATATCTGTGAATGCGTGTTCGACCGACTCGCTGACCATTGCTTCCACTGCTGCGTCATCCACGTTTACGGCCGCGTTCTTGATTTGGATGACGGTATCAATTCCGCTAGAAACATCGCGAGCGAGGGCTTCCAAAATCCCGTTTTCATCGATTTTAAATTGCACACCCACTCGAGCATGTCCCTTGGGTGATGGTAGGAATGCGACATCGAAGTTGCCGAGTTCCCAGTTGTCTTTGGCCATCTCGCGCTCGCCTTGAAGCACGCGCACGTGCATTGCGGCTTGGCCGTCTGCAGCGTTGGTGAACATCTCACCGGCTTTGCATGGAATGGTCGTGTTACGGGGAATCAGCACGTTCATTAGACCGCCGAAGGTCTCGATTCCGAGGCTTAGAGGAGTTACATCTAGCAGGATAATTTTTTGTAGCAAACCACCAAGCACTCCGCCTTGTATGGTTGCGCCGATGGCGATGGCCTCGTCTGGGTGTTGGGAAATATCTGGTTCACGACCGAAAAGTTCTTTCACTGCATGGCGGACAGATGGCATCCGAGTGCTGCCACCCACCACGACGATGGCGCTGAGGTCTTGCGGCTTAAGTGCGGCATCCGCGAGTGCTTTGCGGCAAATTTGCAGCGTTTTGCCGATCCATGGTGCGGCAATTTTTTCCAAATCTGCGCGAGTGATGGTTAGTTCTAAGCTGCGAATCCCGTCATAAAACGGTACGCGGAAGATAGCGTGTTGTTCTGTGGATAAGGCATGTTTTACCCGCTCAGCCTCGGCAGTTAGACGGACTCGCGTGTTGGGGTCTATCTCGCTGATCACCGAATTTCGCAACACCCATTCAAGGATGAGTGCATCCAAGTCGTCTCCACCGAGTTGTGTATCGCCATGGGTGGCGAGTACTTGGAAGACGCCATCTTGAATTTCAAGAATAGTTAGATCAAAGGTGCCGCCGCCAAGATCGTAGACTGCCACTCGGGCTTTTTCGGCGAGTTTGTCTAAGCCATACGCCAATGCGGCGGCGGTGGGTTCGTTGATAATTCTAACAACTTCTAACCCCGCGAGTGCACCGGCTCGCATGGTAGCCGCCCGTTGGCCGTCATGAAAATAGGCGGGCACCGTGATGATGGCTTTGGTGATTTCCACGCCCATTCGCCACTCGGCGATACGTTTCAATTCACGTAGAATTTCGGCGCTGATTTGCTCAGCGGATTTACCGAGAACTCTGGGCAATCCATCCAGACCTGGGCTGAGAGAGACTGGGAAATTTCCCTCCAGTTCGCTCGTCCGACGACCTATTAGGCGTTTGATGCTCGTGACGACGCGGTCGGGTGCAAGCGCGCGCCGCCGCAAGGCTTTCGCTCCGACTTCCATGCTGCCATCCTCTCCGATCCAAACAGCGCTGGGCGTGATCCGGCGACCCTCTTCGTTTGCCAAAAGAATGGGAAACCCCGAGTCCACCACGCCCACGCCGGAGTTCGTCGTGCCCAAGTCGATTCCTAAGATCATTTCGCTCATCGCGATGAGCTTTGGGGAGCTGTGGGTTCTCGTCAACGCCACCGATTCGCTAGCTGCCACTTTCCCCCAGTATAGTCTGCGGCTCGCGATCAAAAGCTGCGCGTTTCGGCTGCAATCGCCAACATGGTGGTTCCTCCAACGGCGATGAACTCGCATCTGAGGACGGTGTGCAGCTTTTCTTGCCAACTCGCCATGTCGGCGACAACTTCGCTGCGTTGCGTCAATGATTTCCGAATACCTACCTCAACTTCAGCAGGCTGCCCCCGTTATCATTTCGCTGATCATCATCGAAGGACTGCTCTCGGTGGACAATATTTTAGCGATCGCCGCGTTAGCTTCACAGCTGCCAGATCACCAGAAAAAAACGGCTTTGCGACTTGGGTTGGCTGGGGCATATACTTTTCGGATTATAGCCTTATTTTTTGCCGGCTTTATCATGGCGAATGAATGGGTAAAATTTCTTGGAGCCTTTTATCTAATCCATTTGTTGACGGATCATTTGTGCAACCACATCGCAGCAACGGACGACGATCCTGAAACGGTTGAGAGTAAACCCCGAGCGTTTTGGCAAACGATCCTTGCGATTCAGTTGATGGATTTGAGTTTAAGCGTGGACAATGTGGTCGCAGCTGTGGCGATGAGTCCAGACATTCGAGTGGTCTGCATAGGCGTTTTTCTTGGCCTGCTTACACTATTGATGTTTGCTTCAGTTAGTTTAAAACTGGTAGAAAAATTTCCAATTCTCGAGCACACGGCATTTTTTCTAATTGGCTATGTCGGTCTGATCTTACTCACGGAATTATCAGTCGGATATTTCTTCCATGCCCATTTGCACATCACGCCAGTTCAGAAATTTTTCGGAATTGTTATCATTATGCTCATCTCGCTGTGGTACGCTCGCAGTCCATCGCTTCAAAAATTCTGTCAGCCGTTTTTTAAGGTCGCGATGGTTCCTGTAAGGTTTTACGCGATGCTCGTGGGCGGTCTGATTGGGGTTTTGCTCTGGCCATTCAGGCGCTTGGTAGCGGCATTCGCCCCGAAGGCGTGATTGGGTGACATTTTCGTCACGTATGCTAATTGGCGTGATGCCGAATGTTGCATGACAAGTTCTTCAGAATTTTGGCATGAATTTTGCACGAGTTCGTCATCAAATCTTGAGACCCATCTTAACAGGCCTGATTGCTATTTTCGCAATCCTATCCGGATTTAGCGTCTACGCCGACACGGTGATCCGTATCATGGCAGC
>Ga0209190_1000739_pt1 | contig 23494 bp, 40 predicted proteins | sample M_140205_XF_Meta_FD_187315 | JGI IMG/M metagenome (GOLD analysis project Ga0209190, IMG submission 187315) | Freshwater microbial communities from Lake Montjoie, Canada to study carbon cycling - M_140205_XF_MetaG (SPAdes) (version 2) | ecosystem: Environmental > Aquatic > Freshwater > Lake... | reverse complement strand
CTAGGGTCTGCTGAGTTGATTACACTGTCTTGCCGCTGTATCTCAAGCACGGTATCGCACCCACCTAACAATGAACTATGGCCTCGCAACCCCTTGGTAATGTCCTTACCTGTATGGTGAATCACTAGTAATGCACATTCAAAAAGTTCTTGCAGCTTGCCTGTTTGGGTGATGAACCCACCCATATCCTCAGATGATGACTCGTTGAACTCACCGCCAGCCATACGCATTAACGTATCCAAGATGATGAGTTCAAGGGGTTCACCTATCTCAGCTATCAGGTCGTTGATGGCATTGAGGAGTTCTATAAAGTCTTCGGGTGATGATCTAAGGTTGAGTTGCGCTCTGATGATGTATAGGTTTGCGCCATCTGGACTCTGATTTTGTATCTTGCAAGCCTTTACCCTTGCGCCCATACCGCCGTGACCCTCACCCGATATAAATAAAACAGCCCCTTTCTTGGGTATTTTGTAGCCCATCCAATCTCTGCCTGTGGCTATTGCTTCAGCTAAATCCAAGGCAATGAATGACTTCCATGAAGCAGGGGGTGCGTACAGGGCAACGAAACTACGTTTGGGGATAATGGAGTCAACCAGCCACTCAACTGGTTCATCTTTGATTGAGTCCCAAGACTCGACCAGTAGGCGAGGTTTCTGGTCTTTTATATCAAGGTTACTATGGTTTATCGGGTCTTGAGATAACTCTTGCAACCTTTGCGGGGTCTTAATATCGGCTAATGAGGTTACAACAGGACAGGCTCTAGCCATCAGAGCGAGATTCTGCCTGTCACCTTCATACTTTGTGACCCACTCGAAAGCGTCTTCTTTGGGATTAGAAAGATTCAAGTCCAACACCCTGATGCTCTTTGTGTTGCCTGATCCAAGCAGGGAATCAACAATCTTGTGGGCGTAACCCCATCCAGCAACATCATTGTCGGGGACGATAACGACATTTGCGCCTGTGAAGTATTGGTTAAGGTCAGGATTCCAACCACCAGCACCAGCGTGACTTGTCGTAGCTACAACCCCAAGACTGCATAAGCTATCTGCCGCTTTCTCACCCTCAGTTATATATATGACTCTGCCATCGGCAACTGCTTGTCGCAATTCGGGGAGTCGGTAAGGGATGATGCGGCAGTCACCTAACTTCCCGACTCGACTACCATCGGGCATGACTCTGAGGGTCTTATATGTCTTTCCCTTGATGTCATTGGTCTTATATCGTTGCTTGAGAAAGAGTGAGATGCCATCCTCGTCAACGTAATGCCATTCATGTTCAAGTGTCATGACTGTTGGGTTTGTGGCCTGTGAACTGGTAGGTATTGGCTTGATGCTGGACAGGTATTCAGGTCTGTCTGGTAGGGTTGGCAGTATTCCCATATCCTTGATTGTGCTAAACACTGTGTGCTGGTCACAGCCGCCGTGACATTTGAAGAGGTAATTCCCGTCAACTGATTCGGTGATGGACAGGGATGGATGCTTATCTCCCTTGCCTTGACCGTGATCGGGTACGGGACATGATGCTAGGTAACCGTTGCCTACTTTCTTTGCGTTACCCAAAATGGACGCTATTTCTTGTGCTGACATTTGGTATCTTTATTCAGGGGACAAAAAAACCAGAGTTCTCCCCCGAAAACTCTGGTGCTGGTTAGTTCAGTGTTTAGCTGAACATCTCATCATCATCTACTGGTGTAGGTGCTGGTTTTGCCTTGATGGGGCTAGGTGCTGGTTTGAGGGGTACAGGTGCTGAGATTTCGGGATCAAAGCCGCCTGAGTTGTCATCTGACAATGCTGCGGGTCTTGCTACCCAACCCGTTACGTTGAACTCAGGTACACGGGTGCTACCTTTACCAACCTTTTCGGGGCGTGAAGACTTGTATTCAACCACGGGCAACTTGTCGGGGTTTGTGAGTCTCTGTGCAACTGCTTGCTTGTACAGAGCTTCAAGCCCCATGTTCGAGCCAGCACCATTTGCAGACCATTCTGCGACACCCATAGTCTTGTTGTAGAAGATGACCTTGAATCCACGTTTATGGTCTGCTGTAGGCTGTGCGCCTTTGCGTCCTAATGAGTCATCAGCGATGAACTCGAACTGTCCAGTTGCGATGAGCATCCAACCAGTTTGCACATTGTCAATGTCAAAGACAAATTTCTCTAAGATGAACTCGCCATCTTGGTTTGACCATGCGTTTGCTTGAGGGCTAAAGCGGATGTAGTTACCGTTACCGCCGCCTGAGTTACTGAGGTTTAAATTCACAATGTTTCCTTTTGAAAGTTTTAAGAATGTGGCTTATGCCACGGTTGGGGGATTGGGGTTGGGATTATTGACTCAAACCTTTGTCTCTGGCAAGGGTCAATCCTGAAGATATGCGGGAAGTTAACGTATCAATCAAGCCTTTACGGTCTTTCGGTAACAGTTTCTCAGCCGCTGCTGGAGTAATAACTTCCTGCTTTACGACTTGTTCAATCTTGAGGCCAAGGCCAAGGAGTGCAGGAACTACTTCAGATTCTTTAGTCCAAGACCTCAACGCACGTTTGGGTGCAAGCTGCCATCCATCTATTACTGCGCCAGATTCCATGCGTTTTAAGGCATGATCTCGTACTGCCTTGATGTAGTCCTCAACCATATCAAACTTAGTCAGCAAGACACTGATCTGTTCCTCTGTAAGCATCTCTACAGGGGGTGAAACATGAACAGTCTCAACAATATTTGCTTGTGCTGGACAGATTGTTTTAGCGGGACAGTACTGACAGGCAGAGTCAGAGGGTACGGGTTGGAATGCAGGGTTCAGGGCATTCTCAATCGCGGGGATCAGAACGTAATGCTCCCAATCCACGAGTTCCTGAGTTGTCATTGAGAACTTGCGATTCTCACCGTGATGGGGTTGGATGATCCAGAGTTCTACCTTGTCAATGTCTTGGTAGATATGTTCATCTTCTAGTGCAGCTAATGCATACAGGCGTAGCTGGTCATTGTCTTCAGAGACATAACCTCTGCCTGTTTTCAAGTCTGCAATGATGATTTTGCGCTTCTCTTTGCTAATGCCGATTACATCAGTAGTACCGCCTACCTTGACCTTGCTAGTGTCTTGGTAGGGTAAGAACTTCTCGACTATGACTGAGCCTTCTCCCAACTCATCCTCAATAGCCCAAATAGCTTTGAGGTGTTGAAGAGCAAACTCACAGTTCTCCTCAGTCATTAAGATGCCCTCATAGACCTTGCCCTCAAACTTCATCGGGTCTAAGTCACGTTTAAAGCAATGCTCTGCCAAGGCATGAATTGCAGTACCCATTTTTGCCGCATCGCCACCCTCAACGTAAGGCATCAGGCTTGAGAGTCTGGCAGAGGCGGGACAGGCAATCCAACGGGCTGATGCAGAGGCTCTGAGGTTTAGTTGTTTGATTGCCATGATGTTCTTTCAGCGTGATGGTGGTTGATTAAAAGTTGATAGGCAAGTTGCCTGATTTCGTTAGTTGCTGAATGACCCAAGTCTTCGGGGTCAAGGAGTTGTTTTAGGAAACCTATGGTTGCAAGGTTCTGCTTGCGTTCCTTTTCAAGTTCACCCGCAAGCCAGACAATGTGATCTCGCATTGCTTGACGTTCTTTATCTTCCATCATTAGTCTCCACAAAAGCAAGCAATTGCTTCTTCATTAGGGTCAAACATATCAATCTGCTCTTTGCTATATTGAATCATTGATGCATAGGACGGACGATCGGAACGAAACACCGCACCGCTTGGCTTGCTTGCCAGTGCCAGTGCCTCCATTTGCGCCCACCATATACCACGTTCAGGTTTTTCCGCAATCAGAGATAACACTTGTGCGCCACCTTTAAGAAAGCAGAGGTCACAATTTCCATGCATTGTTACGCCGTTCATGTTTGGCAAGCCAAGATCAAATGATTGATTGCGCCAAAAGTCGCCTACAGTTTCTTTAGTCACGCCAGCAGTTACCAATGGGATTCTTGATTTGTCAGCAATCTTGGCGGCTCTGCGCTGTTCATCAGCCCTCATGCCAATCCAATCCATTGTTTCATTGTGATCATCCCATCCAGAAGATTTCAAATATTTGTGGATCGTGCGAATCTTCAATTCTGAGGTGCAAAACCTTGTCACTGGATTAGGAAGATACTGACGCTTGCGAATCAAAGCCTCAAATGGCTCACCATTGCGTGATGCTGTTTCATAATTCACAACAACAAATGCAGGGTCAGCATCACGATACTCAACCCAAGTAATTGGCACATTCCAATTGACAGAGCAATCATTAACAAACTTCAAAGTTGCTTCCTCCTCTTTCCCTGTATTTGCAAACATAACCTTTGCGTGGGGGGGGGGTATTCCATTGTTAGCGTCAAGTACCCGCCACAGCATATAGGCACTAGTCCTGCCGCCTGAGAAGCTGATACAGGTAGGTTCTTTGATTTCAAATGGATTAGCCATTGCGATACCCCCAAAGTGCAATCAAACTTGCATCTGATCTGCCATCATCCTTAACCCTCTTAAACAGAACTAGATCACGAGGGAACAACTCCATTGCTCTGGCTCTAGACCCATCCTTACCGCCGACAACTCCCATAGCCTTGATCCAAGTCTGCGGGGTCATGAGGGTTGTCTTGATGCGTAGGGCTGTAAGTGATCCCTCAACGACCCCAAGGCTGCGGGCTAGAGAAAATACACTGGTAACGCCTTGCCCACTCATAGCAAACACCTTTTCTACATAAGCCTCAGTGGGGTCAAAGTCCTTAATGATGTCAACGAGTTCAGGCACTGAAACTTGACGCTTGTTCTTGCCGTTGCGGGTGAGGGTGACTGTAGGCATATCCTCAACCCTTACCAGTTCACCATCGACCACAAGGGCAATAGCACCATTCAGACCGCAGTCAATACCAATGGTGCGCCTAGTCATTGCAGTGCCTACCTGTGCGTTTTAAAGACTTTAAACGTGCTTTTATCAGGGAATCTACCGATTCCTGAAGCCGTTGTATGGAAGTTACAAGTGGTATGGTCTTTCCTGTGGCGTAACGGCTGACTTGAGCAGGGTCAAAGCCAGCGTGACGAGCAACATCTGTGATTGTGAAACCCGCAGATTCTGCCTTTTTCTTAATAGATTCAATGGTTTGCATGGTTGGAGTGTTCATCATGGAATAGGATGCTACAGACTTTTGACTCTTTGGTCAACCATTAGTTGATTTAATACCCTAGTTAAATGTGTGGGATTGAATTGGGATGATTGACTAGGTAGTCAAACTCTGTATGATTGGCAACATCAGCAACCAAGCAGGAGATTCAAATGGCAAACAACTTTTCACCAGTTATCGAAAATCCAGTGGCATATCACAATGCCGTTAAAAGCTACATCATTGCCAATGCTCAGAAAACTTGGAGAACCAAAACTGATCGTGCTGGCGAAATCGAAAGTGCTTTGACCGCTGGCATCCAACACAACAGTCATGGTGACTTTATGGGCTATGAAGATAATTTTATTGGCTCTATGGCTAACAGTTTTTACACTTGGGGCAAGTTGTCAGAAAAGCAGTGTGCCGCCATCCTTAAAGGTATTGATGCCAAGGCTGCTCGTAAGGCTGAGTGGGCTGACAAAGAAGCCGCCTTGAATGCCTCACGCACCCACTTGGGTGAAGTTGGTGCAAAGATTTCCCTTACCCTCACCATTTGTCATATCGTTGTTTTGGATGGTGCTTATGGCACTAGTTACATCTACATCATGGAAGATGCCGACAAAAATGTTGTCATCTACAAGGGTAACTCTGATGCTGTTGCTTGGACTCCAGAGGGTACTGTGCGCGCTAAAGGCGATACCCTCACCATCACCGCCACTGTCAAAGATCATGGTGTTCGTAATGGAGTAAAGCAGACTGTCATCCAACGCCCCAAAGCTGTTAAAGAGTTAGTAGCCGCCTAACCAACTCAAGGGGGCATCGTCCCCCAACTTTAAGGAAAACCATGTACCCAATTGAAGAATCAGAAGCAAACGAGATACGTCTTGAAGCTATGTACCTCAGACGCTACAACAACCAGTTGCTCAACCACCCTGACTGCCGTGACCCTGACCATCCAACCTGTGAACTCTGTGAGGAGAATGATGATGACAATTAAGCAAACCTTTCAGGCCACAGTAATCGGCTTGATCCTGTCTATCCCTTTCTTGATTGAGATTGCAAAGGAGTTGGTGAAATGAACAACCCACCAGCATTTCCAATTCATTGGGAAAACCATCATCAAGGCATGAGTCTGCGTGATTACTTTGCGGCAAAGGCTATGCAAGCAATAATTAGTAACCACGACAACACCACGCTTGAATTTGTAAGTGGCAAAGCATATCAATATGCAGACGCAATGTTGAAAGCCAGGGAAGTATGACCGATCTCCAAGACTTCTGCCAAGAACCTCGTTCAATGGAAGAGTTAGAAGAGGCTGAATTCAAGCCTCATAGCGTCTACAACGCCGTCAAAAGAGGTGAACTCAAGAACACCAAGGCAACAGACGATTGGGGGCGTAAAACGCATGGTAAGGGTCTGTTCCTGTCCACCGTCACCATTGCACCGCTTAACTTCACCGCTTTGCAATCAGCATGGAATACACAACAACTAGGAGAAACAGCATGAGTCTGCATAAAGAATTAAAAGAACTGGTTACCAAGATTGCACCCACCAAGGACATTGCTGGCGGGTTCATGACCCGCAATGACATCATCCAACTGATTGAAAAGGTAGCTGATGAGGCATCCTTGCTAGGTTGGATTCACGCTGAAACCATGAGCCGTAAAAGGTTAGAGAATAAGATTTTGAGACTTGAGCAGGAAGTTGTGATTCTTAAAGGCCAACTCAAAGACGCTGAGTTAGAGTTGATTGTGGCAGCCGCCAAATGAGCCACTTGAACAAAGTCATCTTGGCTTTGCTTTGTGCTGGCGCACTCTTTTACTTTGATTCAAGGGAGAAAACTCATGTTGGAAACAATCTTTTGGGTACTGCTACTGACTCTATTCGGATTCGTATTGGGGGTATCAGTCTGCGCTCTCACTGTTATGTATCTGTTAAAAAGCGGAGAAGACCAGTGATATGCCCTGTTTGCGAGAAGTGGGTTAGGACGCTTGAAACTAGAGCCAGACCAGACGGTTCAACATATCGCCGCTATGAGTGCGCCAATGAACACAGATTCGTGACCAAGGAAAAGGTTGAGAGGGTACTTGTTGTTCATCAGAAAAGGAAAAAGGCATGAACTGGCGGCAACTCACGATTCAGTACGTCAAGGATTTGCTTAGGGCAAAGACACCTGTTGAGATGGTTGAAAAGGAACTTACTGAGGCACAACTTGCCAAGCTGCAAGCAGAGACTTCAGTAGAGTATTCGCAAGCCATTGTGGACTACAACAAACAACGCATCATGCGTCTTAGCAAAAGAATTCAAGAACTTGGGGGAAACAATGTCCGAATCATTGAATCGAAAACGACAAATTGAGGAACTCAAACTAGTTGATATTGAGCTAAATCCTTATCGCAATATTGTGATTGAGGAAGTGGCAACAGAGATTCAGACAAAGTTCAAGTCAGCATTCCCACCAGATACAACAGACAGTTTTGCAGTTTTTGTAAGGAACATGAAAAAATGACACAAACCGAATTCAACGCATGGATTAGAGCGAGATTTAATCTGTGGACAAAATCTGATGTAGATGCAGCGATCAAAGCTGAACGTGAAGCCTGTGCAAAGGTGTGCGATGACGAAGCCAATGACGATACTCAAGATGAATGGCAAGCTTGCAATTGCTGTAGTTATTTAGCCGAAAAAATTAGAGCCAGAGGTGAAGCATGACACAAGATGAAATTATTGAGATGGCTAGACAAGCTGAATTGGCTTATGACATTAATGCCGCTTTCACTTTTAAAGGAAATTTTGTGCAAATTGAAGCCTTTGCCAAACTGGTAGTCGCCAAAGAACGTGAAGCCTGTGCGGAAATGGCTAAAGGTAGATTTGGGTTAATTGGTCACGCACTTTCACTTGCCATCAAAGCCAGAGGAGAACAAGCATGACACAAGAAGCACTGAAAATGGCGCTTCCATTGCTGGAAGACTGTGTAAATAGTTATGGAATGAAATATGAGCGCCCCGCTTTTGTCAAAGCCATAACCGCCATCAAAGAAGCCTTGGCACAACCAGAGCAAGAGCCTGTGGCGTGTGATTGCAATCAAGGTGAGGTATGCCATATATGTGACCCAATCATTTCACCACAGCGCACAGAGCCGCCAGATTGGTTTCCTGCTGTTGAGAATATTCTTAAGGAGTATGGTTTGCAAGCAATGGATTTTGTGGCTGACTTTAAAGAAGCGATGAAAGATGCAGAGCAATCACAGCGCACATGGGTAGGGCTGACGTATGAAGAAAAATCGGAAATGTGGAGAATTAGCCGTGCAGCTTTGCCCCGTTACGCAACATACGCAACTTTGATTGAAACCAACCTCAAGGAGAAAAACACATGACACCCATACCACTGCAACCCAACATGCCTATGCCTACCGACTACAGTGGCAACCCTGTGCCGCCCAAGCAGTACTACCGCTGCCCACACTGCAAAGAAAAAAGCCCACTGACAAAAGAATGGGTAGGGCTGACTGATGTTGAGATAGATAGACTTCTTGGAAGTACGGTTGGTGAAAATGAAGAAACGCACATTTCTTTTGCCAGAGCTATTGAAGCCAAACTCAAGGAGCGTAACACTTGATTGTAAAAATCCGTACTTTTTACGGTAAGCAACGGGGTTTAAAAGGTGACCGCCAGACTCAGGTAGATGAGGGAGTTGCTTGGTTATGCCAGAAGTGTGGACAGGTGATCTCGCATGAACACCTGATCCACAAACACTTTTGCAAGACTCAGATTAAGCCTGTAGTCCATTCAAATACTGCGTCTTCCCTGCCACTTTGACAGCAGTTAACTCTTGCATTTTGAGATTGCTTGGGTCATAGCTGACATGAACCCATCCACTATCGGGTATACCCTGTGTGTAAAACTCTAGAATCAATTGAGTGTAATCACAGTTATCCATGATCCACTGTGCAAGGTCAGCATTAGCAATACCAGCAATCTCAATGTCAGCAGCCTGACCCTTGCAATGGTCTGAGGTCAAACTTCCACCCGTGGCTTGGTTTGTAGCTGGACTGCGAAAACCGCTATTCACGGTAACAGACTTGCCGAAATGCTCTCTAACAGGCTGTAAGACGTTCTCGCAAAGCAGCTTCAGACTTTCAATGGTTGCTTCATCAGGCGTGTTATCCAGACCCAAGCGAATAGCAGTGTCGGACTTAGTGAGTTCTTTCAAAGTGAAGTTGGCAGATAAGTTCATGGTTTGACTTTCAAGGTTTGGAGGGCTTCGTTGTAGAGGGAGACACAGGTTGCAAGTTTTCTGATGGCGGCATCTCCTTCGTCTGTGATGGCGATAAGAGCTTTAGCAGTCTCTCCGTCAAGTTCGGCTGATGCACTTGCTGAGTTACTTCCGCTGGTAACGGGGGAATCTGCGGAGGTTGGTACGGCGCACTCTGAGGCTTTGACAGCGATCCGCAACTTGAGAGCACCACTGTCAATATCAGTATTGCGCTTTTGCTGTAAAAGTTTGGCATTTTGATTGGCTTTCATCAGTTGGTTAGATTGGGTATTCACAGCAGAAACCAGTGCCTGTTCCTTTTGTCGAGCATCTGCATTCAAAGCAGCAATCTCAAGCTGTTGTTTAGTAAACTCATCGTGTTTACCCTTAGAGTATCCACCGCCAAAGGCAGAACCAATGGCGATGAGAATACCCAAGATTACCCAAGGATTAAACAGACTCATGGTTTAGGCGGCTCATCATTGTCAACAACTTCAGCCTTTGATGTAGCAGTAGCTATTGCTTTGACACCAGAACGACCAGCAACACCACCCAAAACACCAGTAATAAACACCATGATGGTATTGATCTGTTGCGTGTAAATCTTGTCAATTGCTGCCATGCCTGACATTGGTTGAGTCACAAATGAGACTGAATACAAGAACATTGCCACCGATCCAAGAAGAATCAGGGTCAAGGAAAAGATTACGATTGCCCAAATTCTGACTTCAATTTCATCAGAAGTCATACGAGTATTTTTGTTCATCACGATTGTTGGCATTACTTTTTCTCCTGTTCGGGTTTAACGAGTTGTTCTGGGCAAGTACCTGTAGCGGTACAGATTGGGGGCTTGCAGTCAGGATTAGACCAATTCTTAGGGTCTTGGCAAGGATACCTAAAGCGGTCTTCACAGCCTGTCAGCAGTACCAACAGGATTGACAAACCCCAAATACAGTAGATGTTCATTTATCTTTCTCCCTTTCTTTTTGCTCAATCTTTTGCCGTAATTTCTCAACCTTTTCAACTTGAGCCTTAGCCTCATTTTTAGTCTCCAAGATGTCAAGATAAAGAAACCCCATCAGTGGCAACAACAAGGCAATCAATACGCAACAAGCGATCCAAGCCACTATGTCTTCCTCCACTGACTTACGAACAGTAACCACATCCAGAGGTAGAGGAGGAATATAGAAGTCGCTACTAGGTACGCCATTTTTAGCTGGAAGTTTCTTTCTTCCTCCTTGCGTTGCCATAGTTCCTGCCTCTTTATTGCCTCTTGCTTTAATCTCGCCTGAGTTTGCTCCTCTTGAATTGTTTCCCTCATTGCAAATACCTCTGAGTACAAAGCACCCATCTCAGGAGGACTCTGGTACACCATGCACTCGCGAATCTGAACCACCAACTCAGCCATCTGCTGCTGTGCCATCACCCTCTTGAGTGCGGCTTCCATGTAGTTCTGGTCAGGGTCGTAGACATTCTTTGACTTTTCTTCTTCTTCCCTTATGTGTGCTTCTAATTGTTCTTGAATCTTGAAGAATTCAGTCAGACTTTGGACAATCCCAACTTTGACTTGAGTCTCATCAACAGGTGCATAAACAGATTTCTTAGCCTTAGGAACAGGCTTTGCAGCTTGAGGCTTAGGTTTAGCACCAAAGAGTTTGCGGAGTTGATTCCAGAAACCATTAAGTTCTTTACCGATAGCAACGACTTCATCAGCAGTTCTTTTGACTTGGACAAACTGATCTTTAGCTTGCTTGTAGAGTTCGCAACCTTGCTGAATCTGTTTGACCAGACCAGCCGCCATGAGGCAAATCGTGATTGGATCAATTTCAGTCTCCTATTGGGTTGAAAACAAGCCTCTGGCTGTAGGGCTTTGTTGCATCTCTCGTATTCTTCGCTCACGCAAAATATCAATTGCTGGATTCTGATTGAAAAGAGTAGGAGATTGAATAACAGCTTGAGTTCCTAATGCTGGCAAGACTCTTGTTGCACCACCAGTAACCACAGGCTTGCTACCAGTTCGCATTTGATTTGCTAACTCTTCAATAGTACCCATTCTGTATTGAGTAGCACCAGCCTTTGATAGCAATGTTGATGCAGCTATAACAGCACCTGTAAATGGATCATGGTAAGCGATTCCACCAGTAGCACCACCAGTAATCACGCCAGTTGGGGCAAACTTACCAAAGAATCTTAAAAGTTTTTGCGGAACATCTCCTTCCGCAGCCTTTCTAATTGCATCTCTTTCATCTGGCGTAAACATAGCCATTCTTTTATCATTCTTGGCAAGTTGTCTTAATTGAGCCGCCATTGAATTTTCAGCACCAGATTGAGTGTATTTTGTTGCATCTAGTTTTGCTTCTTCAAGCATATCTGTGAAAATTTCAGACTTTTTCATCTTGGAATAAGAATCTCTGGCTTCAATCCAAGTTTTGCTCATGACCTTTGTGTCACCTGAGTCAACTTTTGTCTGATCTACTTTCATCAAGTAGTTATCAAACCTATCCAAAAGAATAGAACCCAAACGCTTTTCTTCTGGGTCTATACTTTTTTGCGCCCCACGAATAATTTTTCTCAAGGCTTGTAACTCAGTCCAATCTTTGGGTTGAGTTGAACTTGTTAATTCTTCTACTGCACCAGCAATTTTAGGATATGCTTTTGGCGTATATCCTTCAGCCCTTAAATTTGCTGTGACATTCTTCATATCAGCAACAAATTCAGGTGTTTTAAATCTAAAACCCATTTGATCTAAAGCATCATATCTTTCTTGTGCAATTCTTCCCATTGCATCTTCTGATACAGCCTGTTGTGTCTTAGGTCTTTTTATGCCCAAAACTGAAGTTCCTAATGTTGTTAGAAAAGACGCAATAGGATTGTTTGTAAGTTCATAAACACTTTGACCAGCCATTGATGCTGTTGGTGCTACAACTGCTTGAGTTGCTGGCTCTGCTGCTAACCTACCAGCCAACTCTCTACCCGCTTGTGTCCCTGCCTTCGTAGCCAAATTTGCTAATGCTGGAATTTGTTTTCCAACACTTGTCATGGTTTCAAGACCAACACTAGCAACTCTTTCGGGTGCTGTTTGCTCTTCTGGAGGTGCAGTTAATCCTGCCCTTGTCATTAAGTTCTGAAGACCTTGAGAGGTTGGCATCAATCTGTAATCTGTAAATGGAGACATTGCAAGATTAGCAACGCTTCCAACTACATCAGCCGCTGGAACTAATACGCTTCCAGCTAAAGCTGCTGGCGCACCGCCAAAGTATTGACCAACACTAGCACCAACTGCTGTAGGGGCAATAGCCCTTGTCGTAATATCAAGACCTCGTTTAAAAGCACTCAGCATAGGAGATGTATCTTCTTTGACAGGTGCATTAACGACAGTTTTGGATTGTTGCAAAGCATATTGATATGCCTGTGCATCTGTCAACTCACGATCTGAATCAACCTCATAAGTTCCACTGTTGGGAATGTCAATTTCATAAGTGAATTTAGCCATGTTCTTTGCCTTGTCAGTTTATGGGTTTTGTTTTTTACGAACAACTACGCCAGCAGGAATTTCTGATTGCGCTGCATTTGCTTTGTTGTCTACTTTTTCCAACCAACCAGCCAAAGTGTTTCCTCTTTTTGACAAGTAAGTTGCTTGTTCAGTCAAATAACCAGCAAGTTTTGTTTGAGCCGTTTTCTTGTTTACCAAATATGCTCTAAGGTCTTTAGGTGCTAAACCCATTGGCAATGATGTATCTAAGGCAAGATTCAACTCACCCTCAGACAAAGCACCAAAGGTAACTGAACCAATCACATCAAGACCTAATTGCTGTCTTACATTTGCAAGTTGTACTGATGCCGCAGTTATGTTTGGCAACTTACTTGCGATTACGCCTGTATTTGCACCAGCATCAATTGCGGCAATAGCATCATCAATGTTGCCAAGATTCTTCTTGATTTTTCCAACTTCAGCAAATGCTTGACCAACTTGTTTAGCACTCAACTCGCCAATGCCTCTGCCTTGCGCTCTACGTTCCTGAACATCTGCACCAAAATCTTCTGAGTTTTTAATTGCGTCTGTTCTAGCTTGACCTGTAAGTACATCACCTTGAGAACTAATAACCTTGGTTGTTCCATTTTTCATAACAACAATGGTTGTTCCATCAGGCGTAACTTTGCTTGATTGAACCTTATCCGAACCACCAGCACCAGCTTCAGCTTTTTTCTGGTTTCTATCCAAAGCCTGATTATTTACTTTAGTCAGGCTTTCAAGGGAGTCAGATCGACCTTTATCATCAAGGTTATCCCACTGATTTGCAATTTCTGTAGCATAAGCATTGACTGTTGGATCAATTGCTTTGGTATCAATCATTGCCTTGATTGGGTTAGCACCAGCAGGGACTGCTTTTAATCCTGTGGGAGTTTTAACTTCCCAATCTCCAGTAACAGGGTTTTGCTCAGTAATGATGTCACCACGCTTAAACACCTTGGTTTCTGGAACAAATTGTTTAAGGATTGCAAGACCTTCAGGAGTTGATCGAAGTCGTTTTTCAACTTCCTTATTACGACTTCCATCTTCATTAAACAACCGTCTTCCAAGTGATTGAGCCTTTTGAGTTTGTAAGCCTTGGAATCCTTTGGCTTGCTGGTCAATAACTGCTTGCCCAACTGCTCCATAACTTTGCAATGTAGCGTATACCGTTTCATCAATAGAACCATCAGGCTTGTAAAGAGTTTGAGCCAATTTCTGCAACCCTAACTGAAGATTCTCAGTCTTCCTCGCCTGAGCATTCTTCATTTCAATATTAAGCATCTGTGCAGTATTGCTATCGCCAGTTTGCAAGGCATATTGAATTGCTCTGCCATAAGTCTCTGGCTTGTTTGGGTCAATCATGCCAAGCATTTGTTGACGTTGAGCGATCATCTGCAACTGTGGGTCTTTAGCACCCAAAGCACCGCCAATAGCACCACCCAACTGTTGACCACCAAGATACAGGCTGTATTGCGCCTGTTGCATGGGGTTAAGTGACGCATACTGCATTGCCTGTGCTTGCATTGCTTCATTTTGCTTTTGTTGGTACAAAGCACGTTGCATAGCATCTACTTCAGGGAATACTCCTGAAACAATTGGACTATCAGATACTAATCTAGGGCTTGAATAACCTGTATTTACTGGTAATGCTGTTTGTGAGGTAGCAACATTAGAAGACGTATCTACTTGATCATCTCTAACATCCATTGGGTTAACTGTAGTCATCAGTGAAACAGGAGTGCCTTGTTGTTGTTTTATGTAATCGGCTTGTGATAATGCAGTCCTAATACGGTCAGGAGGCGCATCAAGATATGGATTATTTTCTGCCGCACGAACAGTATTAACTCTACTGCCTACATTGTATTGAAAAGGAGAAACTTCTTGAGTATTGTATAAATCTTGATAAATAGGTAGTCCTCCATATTGATCTTGTTGATAAGCCAACTGTTGTTGGATTTGTTCTGGCGTCATTTGGACAGGCACTCCTCCAGATAACCCACTGTAGTCACCAAAACTAGGCTGTCCAAATAACCCACTACCACCATATGATTGATTTACCATGATTTTTCCTTTAATAGTTAAAAGAAGCAGGGTTATATCCAACTTTAGATGAATCTACTCCTCCACCACTCCATGCGCCAAAATCAGTAGGCGATGACTTAAAGTAGTTTGTAACACCTTGACCAAAGGCAGGATTTTGTGCAAGACCACTGATAGCAGTAGCAAATGGGTTGTAAGCATTTGCTTGTTGTTGAGTAGCTGCTGCACTCATGCCACCCGTCAGCAAGTCTCTACCAGCATTAGCACCATAAGCAGCCGCTTGACCACCCAATCCAGCACCTAATGTCAAAGGCTGTTGTCCCATCTGCTCAATTGCCTGTCCACCACCCAAATATGTTGTAAATGGGTTCAATGCACCGACTTGACCAGCCTGATACTGACCCATCAATTGAGAACCACTACCAAATAATCCAGCACCAAACGCAACATTCTGCTGACCAGCTTGTTGAGCATTAGCCGCCAACTGAGCATCTTGTTGAGCCATTGCGTTGTAATACGCTTCCATCTCAGGAGAGGCAGCACCAAAGCCAGCCGCACCGCTAGGACGCATACCTGTAGCACCAACAGATAAACCACCACGACCCTGCTGATACAACTGGTTCTGCAATTGAGCCATTGACCTCTCACGGCTAGGTGCAAGCAAGTCCTGTTGCTGTGCCATGTACTTTGCCGCAACTTCTTGAGGGGACTGTGCAAGATATTGCTGACCCAAGCCAAACAGTCCTTGTGCGCCTTGCTGAAGCGGAGCATACTGTTGCCCTGCCTGTTCAGCCTGAGTCAATGCAGTGCCTGTAAGAGCCTGTAGACGGTCTTGGTAAGCCTTTAACTCAGGACTGACGTTGTAGCCAGCCCCAATTAGGTTACCTTGTTTGTCAGTCTGAAAGTTAGATGACCCATAACGAGTAGTTATGCCAACAGGACGAAACCTTGCCGCATCTGCTGCAATTCGTGCCGCCTCAAGTTGGGCATTGGCTGAAGTACGAGCCGCACTTCTTGCGGAGTCTCCTGCCATTGCGCCACCTAATAATGACAAACCTCCTCCAACTAGTGCTGCGGTAAACGGCATATCAATCTCCCTTAATCAAAATTTCATCCACCTTAGACGGGTCTATCTCGTCTGTAGCATGAATACAAAACCAAACACAATCTGTTATTGCCTTAACGCCGTGCGTCAAGCCAGCCTTAATTTCAATACAAGCAGGAGCTTCAACAATCTCAAGTTCCTCACCCTTCAACACCACCACCTTACCCATAGCCAATATCGACAAATGGCTGAAGTTATGTGTATGTTTTAGGATAGACATTCCAGCAGGAAACATTGACTCCTTGGCATACAGTCCATCAGAAAAATGATGAATAATTTCAGGATTGTTCATGTTTACTCGTAAAGGATGTTGATTGAACCAGCGTCAAAGGTGTCTGTGCCGTTGACGGTGGTGATGCGGACTGCGGTAAGCGCAGCAGCAAGTGCAATAGACCCGCCGCCAACATTTCCATTTGAAGCAAGTTTCATACTATGAAAATTTATCCAAGTGTTTCCAGTTATGTTTGTGAGAGTCATTGCGCCGCTTAATGTTTGAGTACCCAAGTTAGCAAAAACAACCATTCCTGCTGTTGAAGTCAATTGAGTGCTACCCGCAGAACCTGTGGTTGCGCCAGTAGAAACATACCCAGAAGTTGTATATGTAGGAGTACCTCCTGTACCTAGTTGCACTAAATAACCTGTTGTGCCACTTAAGGAAACTTCATTAAAAATAACAGTAATTCGCTTTACCCATGATGGGATAGAAGTAAAGTCAATGCTTGTACCACTGGTAGATGCAACCGCAGTGCCACGGGTAATTACACTTGCGTTCATTACAGGCGTGCCGCCTATTGTTGGACTAGTCAGAGTTTTATTTGTAAAGGTTTCTGATCCTGCAAGCGTTGCTAAAGTACCAGTTGTTGGAAAAGTTACATTAGTTGCCGCAGTAGTTGTTAATGTTAATGAATATGCGCCAGAAGTTATTAAACTAGCACCATCAGCCACAGTCAATGTTGCAGAAGTTGCAGGAGTAGTTAACGTCAGTTTATTAATAGATGTAGCTGTTGCTATTCCCAAAATAGGAGTAATCAATGTTGGACTTGTATCCAAAACCATCTTTCCTGTACCAGTGACTGCTGCTGTTAAAGTCACTCCTCCATAAACCATTGTTGACGCAATAGAAACAGAAGCAAATGTTGCAGTACCAGTAAAGGTAGGTGATGCAGTATCTGCTTTTGTAGCAACAGCAGTTGCAATATTTGCAAACTCAACATTAATCTCAGTACCTTTAACAATCTTTAAAGGATTACCAGATGCAAGTGCATCCTTAGTTGCAAAATTTGTTGTTTGTGTATAGTTTGACAAGATTATTCCCCTTATGCAATTTTGCCATTTTTGGCTTGAAGTTCAATCTTTTGAATGGATAATTGACTGTTGTTTATATCCATCTCAACCCCTATTTGAACAATCTTTCCCTTGCTGGTTGCATTTGTTTCTATTGTTGTTAATGCAACTCCAGATGTGTAATATGCTACTACTGTGGCATTCGATCCATATTCAGCAATACCATATTCAGCCGTTGTTTGAGTAGGTATATTTACTTGTGAAGAATAATAATTTCCTGTAAAATCATATCCCCACTTTAAAGTAACCAACTGATTAGAACCACCAACAACAATAACCTTTATCTTCTTCAGAATAGAAGTGACATTTATATCACCAAGGTCAGAATTGTTTGTATAGTATGCCAGCCTATAGGAAGTTGCATTGTCCAAGTATGTACCATATTTTCCAATGTACCCATTCTTGCCAATCAACAAATCACCATTACGTCTTGCACAAAAAGATGTTGGCTCAATACTGTCCCAAATTGTTGACCTAGAAGAACCATCCTGCATGATTCCTTTTGTATCAAACGCATAAACGTATTTTGATGTTGGAAGGTTTAACAAATAAAGTGCATTCGTTTCAGAATAGATAGCTTTAATAGTTGATGCAGTCTCACCAGAAACAGCACTCATTAAATCATTACGAACATTTTTAGACAAATCACGCTCAGGAGATGACTTCTCTTGAATTGTCCTCATTAATGATCTAACGCCACTGTTTGACAAGAAGATCACGTCAGTGCTGGTTGTTTGGATACTGTCCCTAGCAATGCAACCAATACCCTCAACAGTATCGCTAAGAACCATTGTCGATGGAGTTGTAGCTCCTGAATAAATTAATATTTGACGTTTACCAAAGATAAACAAAAACCCATTGTGAGCTGCTAGTCCAGTAATTTCATCAGCACCATTCACCCATACATTATTTACGTTCAATGAACCAGCCGTACCTGTTGACCAAACATGACCTGAAATCAAATCACTGAAGTAAACAGTTGCATTGACTGTCGTAGTATTTGCCGCCCACAATCTACCAAAAGCAGAAATCACAATGTTTGCATCAGGTACAGTAGCTACATAACCTGTTTTTTCAGAAACTCTACGATAGGTTGTAGTGCTTACAGCAGGGTCATAAATCAAAGGGTTATACCCTGATTGAAAGAAGTATGTAATGCTGTTAAGGGATGCACATTGCCAATTATTAGCAGTAATAGTTGGTGCTGTTCCACCACCACCATAAGTCAACTCAACAACAGCATTAGACCCGTCAAGTTTAAACAGCTTGTTGTTGCCAGCAAATAAAACAGTCAAAGTTCCATCTGCTTGCACCAATTCATTGATGACAGTGACATCATTTGCACCTAAAGTACCACTTGAAGAATTTACTCTTGAGTAACCCTTGCGAGAACCGATACGACCATACTGGTCAATGATTGCATTTTGAGCAACTAACGCATATCCAAGGGATAAATCAAGAGGCGATTCTTGGGTATTCAACCCCTGAAATCCTGGGGCTGTTAAAGAATACGTCTGGAGTGCTTGGCTCATGTTGGCACAAACTCCTGATTCTCAGGATAGCGAGTGCCTTCCAATGCAATGTAATCAGCCAACATTGCTTTATAAAGCAAATAAGCCTCAGATGAAGACAGACCACCATCTTCACCACGTTCTACCAATGCACGAGCATAAGCATTCTGAGCTACCAAAGTGTCAGCAACAGAGACAACAGTTGAACCTGAAGATAAGGTAGCTTGTGGTACTGTCAAGGCAAACTTGATGGTATATACGCCATCAGGGATTGGATATAGATTTACCTTAGTATCGTAGCTACCATCAACCCCATCAAAAGCAAATTCAGTAGGGATTGAGTTAACCAGTGGCGTAAAGTTTAGCTTGCGGTTCATATCCACAAAACTGATGTTTGTAAGGCCAACATTACTTGTGGTATTGATTACATCCATCACTTGAAACTTCTGACCAGCACCTGTCAGAGAATAAGATGCTGTGGATGCCGCTGTAGTGACTGTGATTGTTTGACCTAAAACATTCCATGAAAAGGCATCTTCAATCTGACGCTTTGCATCATTAACAAACTTGCCAATCAGAGTTGAATAAGTTGTTTCTGTAACAGTAGAAACACTTGTCTCTCGCAACCTTGCGAGTACATCGTTTACAAGTTCTAAGTATGTCATCTGCTTTCAGCCTTTGCTTTGTTCCTTGCGGATATAGCCTTAGCTTTTGCCTTTGCGTCAGCCTTTGAGGTTGCACCCCATGCCTTAAGCGAAAGAAGCAGTCTTGTTGGTTCACCATCCTTGTACTCTGCACCGCTGTTACCAGCCATACGAGCCAAGAAACTTGCTCTGCGAGGGTTATCCCCCGACTTTACTGGAGGTTTCAAATTACCACCAGTTTCCGCATTATAAGATGATCTACCCTTGGCATTCAAGCCGCCTTTTGGATTTTGACCAGCTTTTGTTTGCCAAGTGGGTGTTTTCATCTACTTCACCTTTTTAGGCTTCTTTGCAGTCTTTGCCGCCAGTTTAAAGTCAGCAGCAGTAGGTGCGGCTTTAGACCCGACCTTGTTCATTTTCTCGCCAGACCCTGCTTTGATACGAGCCTGTTTTGCGTTAATGTTGGCGTACAAACCTTGTTTAGTAGCCATTTTTCATCTTCTTTTTAGGTTTGGACATACCCGCTTCAGACAAAGCAATCGCAACTGCTTGGCGAGGGTTCTTCACAACCTTACCTGTCTTAGAGCCAGAGTGCAGTTCACCCTTGCCATACTCAGTCATGACCTTACTAATCTTCTTTTGGGCTTTGGTTTTCATGTTAGTACATAACCTTTGCGGTGATCGTGCCTGTTACATAAACTGTGCAATTTGCTCGCAAGTACGTTGGTGCATTTTGGACAGTAACGATTCCATTAGCAGTCAATGCAGTTCCCAAAGTTGACCAGTTTGTTCCATCAAGACTACCTTGCAATGCAACAGTAGCTGATGTAATACCTGAAACTTGTAAGAACGCTGGTTGACCAGAATCAACCTGTACGGCTGTTGATGCACCAGTTGCTACAACTGCATTCAGAAGCGTGATAGGTGAAGTTAAAGAAGACATTATTTACCTCTTGAAGATTTTTTCATAAAGTTAGCGGCAGTTCTGCCACCACGAGTAGGCATACCCTTGGGTTTACCAACTGCAACCATGATTGCTATGGGGATGCCTTTTTTAAGGGGTGTAGGGGGAGTTTTGGGTTTAGCTTTCATATCAGTCCTTTTTGATTGAACCACCAGATTTCCAAGCATCACAAGTCCTAGCTGCGGCACAAGTGAAGTGAAACAATTCGCAGAATCCTAGATGAGCAGCTTGAATAAACTGCTCATCATAGTCAAGCTCATTAGGTGAGCTTTTGCCCTTTTCCAATCCATCTTTGATGCACTGCATCATTATTGGTGTTTGAATAAATGCCGCACAGTTTCCACAACGCATAGTTTTGACAACATCAGTCGTTGCGTTATACATCTTGGCTTTCTTCAGCCAAAACGCTTCATTGGGTTCGTCTGGATTAGGTGGGCCATAACCATACTCTTTAAAAGCATGGTTTCTGTTTTTCAGGTTGATATGAATGTCCTGAGTAGGAAGTGGGCAAACTTTGCCTGATAAGAGTCCTTCTTTCATTTCCACAGCTTATCAGCAATAAAAGTAATGACCCCGCCCATGATTGAGGCAATCGTCATCCCCATCCAAAATCCACCTTTGCCTTTGTTTGCTAGTTCAAGCAAGGCTTTTACATCGGTACTCAATTGAGTTACCTGACCTTGTAAAGTCTCTACTTGAGCCTCTAACCGACCAAAATCACGAGCATCTATCTCAGACATTTGCTACCTTTCGGGGTCTTCCCATGCGCTTAAATGTTGGAATCACAGGCGCAAATGCGGTATCTGTTCTAGTTTCTGATTCTATGGTTACTTCTGGCTCGTCTATCCTTACATATCCTTGATGACCCTTCATTGAGTCAATATCATGCTGATATGTAAAAGTTACAGTGTTACCTGACTGAAGACAGCGAAAAGTAGCCATAAAACCCTTAAATGAGAAAGGGGGGACTAGCCCCCCTATCTTTACACCATTCGAGCAGCTACAAGACGAATCTTGCAAGATGCCAAGTCAACAGTACTACCAGATTCGTTTTGAACACGAATACTAATAACACTTGCAGCAGAGACATAAGCAGTAACGCTCATGCCAACTTCATCCACGGCAAAAGAACAACCCAAGACCATATCACCCAACGCCACACCAGCAACGGCAACAGTTTCGGTTTCACCCGCACCATCAACCAAAGAACCAGCGTCAAGCGTAGCAGTAACAGACCAAGTGTCGCTGAAAAGCCCACGGAAAGAGTCGTTGTCTCGACTTGAAACAACAGCGGTAGCAGCAGCCATTTTGATTTCTCCTAATTAGGTTAAAAAAGTCCCCCCACCACTAGGGCAGGGGGCGCAACTGCAATTAGGCAGGAACCAAGAGAGCGAACATAGATGCAGATTTAGCTGCACCAGTGCTTGCGGCGGCACGGAGAATCTGAACACCATACAGAGTGTCAGAAGTGAACAGAGTAGCCAAATACTCTTGTTTGTACTGGATTTGTGAACGAACAGCGACTTGTTCAACCAGCACCATTGAATCACGGTGACCCATCAAACAAACTCGTGCAGCAGCAGAACCTGATGCAGTATCAGCGTTACTTGATATAAACACAGGAATGCCATAGAGGTTACCAATCTCACCAGTGCGGATAGTATTGTTTGTACCACCAACAAAGGCTTGCTCAGTGTAACGAGCCAGACCCATCAAAGTATTGCGACTTGAGGGAGGGACGATGAAGAAACGCTGATCCATTGGGGTATCAGTGTCGTCAAGACGCTGAATAGTTCGGCGAATAGCGGCATCGGTCAATGCTGACTCATTATTGCTTGCGGCAACATAAGCAGATGTACCATCACCACCAATGAATGCACCAGTTGCATACACGTTTGTACCAGCACCGCCATTGGTAGAACGACCCAACTGAACCAAGTCAGTATCAACTTGTTTAGCCAAGGCATAACCAGCGTCAGAGGTATAGAAGTTACGTAAGCTGTTTAAGGCTTGAGCTTCGACAATATCCTCAATCAAACGTGAATATTCATAATGCTTGTTGATAGATACTTGAACTTCAGACTCTGTAGCAGCAATCAAAGTAACTGCTGTTTCAGCGGCTTTTGCAGAAGCAGAACCACGGGTAGGTGCAGGAATGTGAATGGTGTCACCTTTCTTGCCCTTGAAGTTCATCTTCATAACCAAGTTAGCTAAAACGAGGTTTTTCTTATAAGCAGCTACGATTTCGTCTGACCAAATTTCAGGAATGAACTTGTCTGCTGTTGTGGTAGTAACTGAGTTACTGGGGGAAAATGCTGTTGCCATGTTAAATCTCCAAAAAACGATAAGTTAAATTATCTAACCCGTCCGTCTTGATACGCTTGCATGATTTCTCCGCTTAACGCCTCATAACGATCTGGGTCGGTCATTTTCAGCCGAATTAGATCAGCCCTTCTGTAGACCCTCTTTCCAGACTCCCCACTTCCACCTACATCTACACTTGCCGCCTTAAGGTTAGACTTGCGTTGAGTTTCCCCTGCATCTGAAGTCTGTTTAGCCTTAATTCCTCGCAACTGCTTATAGGTACTCAGCAATTCATTTGCACTGTCGTAATCAAACTCACCATCAGCTTTTGCATACAAACCAAGGCGAATAGGTGAAGATTTCACCCAATTCACAAAGTCTGTATCTTGAGCAATCTGACCGAAATCAGGATGCTCTGTCGCCAGCTTTTGTTGAATCTGCATCTTTTTGAAATCTTGACCCGCTTGGCGAGCCGCAAGTACATCAGGATGGTTATCAACTGTTCTACGAACTGCCTCTTGTGGATTTTCGAAAAAATCTACTTCTGGCTCTTTTTCAATAGGTTGTTGCTTAGAGGAGAGGTTTTGCTTTATGAGTTCGTCTGCCAGCTTTCGCACTTCCCCAACTTCCTGCGCTTGCTTTCCAATTAGCTTCTCAGCTTCTTGGTGCATTTTGACCACTTCTTCCAAAGATTT
>Ga0209190_1000738_pt1 | contig 23511 bp, 30 predicted proteins | sample M_140205_XF_Meta_FD_187315 | JGI IMG/M metagenome (GOLD analysis project Ga0209190, IMG submission 187315) | Freshwater microbial communities from Lake Montjoie, Canada to study carbon cycling - M_140205_XF_MetaG (SPAdes) (version 2) | ecosystem: Environmental > Aquatic > Freshwater > Lake... | reverse complement strand
ATAACAATAAAGAAGCCCCATACCCATAACCGCTAGGGACAACAACTACAAAGCATAACAACTTAAATACTAAGGCTGTCTCAAGAGTACACCATACCAAACAGAATACACCCTACCAAACAGAGTACCCCCTCAAAACACCAGATCTTCCCTTACCCCCATTATAGTGCTCATTTGCGTTTTTTGCAACCCCGCGAACTGCACTTTTAATTTTTTTAAAAAAAAATTTAGAGTACTTAGCTCTATAGTTACTCAACAGAAAACTTCTACCCATACTGCATTTTTTTAAAAAACTCAAATTAAAAAATAATTTAACACCTGAAGGGTGCACCGCACTTAGCCCACCGCCCGATAACCAACTTTTTGTATCGAGTTTAATAAAAGACCCCCCAGAAACTCCTACTTTTTTTTTTAAAATAACGACAGAATTTACCTCAACACCCCTTTCATTTCTACTTATTTTAATTTTTGAATTTATAAGAGCCCCTGAACGCAACCCCCTTAAAAGTAGAACTGAATATATATTTACACCCGAAATTATAAGCTTCTGTAACCTAGAAATTATAAAAAACTTTAAAAATATTTTTTTTTTATGGAAAAGAAAACTATTCCTGACTACGTTTTTTTTTTTTAAAAATATTTTCCATTTCAGCTAATGATTCCGCAATTTTTTTTTTAAATTCATCATTATTAATTGCCTCAAATAACTGCGCACTGTCACCAAATGTATCTTTTGTATTAACATCGGCAACTACTGTAAATAAAATTAATTTTAAATAATTCCAAATTGTTGATTTTGTTTCCTCGCTAATATCACTATTCCATAAATCTACAAAATTAATCTCTGGTAATAAAAAAACTTCTGCTTCATTATTAAAAAGCTCATTATTTTCATATAAAATATAAAAAAAATATTGTGGAAAAGTAGATTTACAATACCTATAAATACTATTAATTAGATTATTAATTGTATTAACATTATAATTATCAGAAGTATCCTTTATTATACAATTTAATTCTTTAATTGGATTATTAGTTTTCTCTATGATATCAGGAAATGTTATTAACAAATCTTCAGCAAAATCACAAATTACTTTAGTAAATTCCTCATTTTTTTCATTATTAGTTTCATCCATATTACTAATTATGTTAATTAGTTGTTTATATTTAAATAATAAATTATTATTATTTATTATTTTATTATTTTATTATTTTATTATTTTATTATTTATTATTAATAAATTATTATTAACTATATATAAATGAGTATTGATTTTTGGTTAAAAGATCCAACTATATTATTTAAAGAAAATATTATGGAACTATGGCCGAAATCTTCAATGAGATATGAAGAAAAATTAAACGCAATCACTCGGTTAATTATAGTATTAATAATTATTGGACTAATAATTACACAAAACTTAAATATATTAATGTTAGGCATAATTACATTAATTATAATTATATTATTATATTATAACAATCGTAAAAAAGAAAATTTTACAAATATAGAAGAATCTAGTATAGAAAAATATTATAAAGCAAATAAACATACATTTCAACAGCCAAAAAATAATAATCCATTAATGAATATAGTCCTTCCACAGATACGTTATGAACCAAATAGAAAACCAGCAGCTCCGGCTTTTTTACCAGAAGTAAGTGAAACCATAGATAATTGTGTTAAAGAGTTTGTTTCAAAACCATTTAAAGACCCTAGTATAAAAGATAAATTATTTTCAAACTTAGGAGACGAGTTTAACTTTAATAGATCAATGATTCAATATAATACTATGCCAAATACACTTGTTCCAAGCGACCAAAAAGGATTTCTAGAATATTTATATGGAACAATGATTTCAGGAAAAGAAGGCAATCAACTTGCTTTATATAGAAATAATTCTGGTGCTTATAATTATACAAATCCATAATATTTAAAAATTATATTTAAAAATTATATTTAAAAATTATATTTAAAAATTATATTTAAAAATTATATTTAAAAATTATATTTAAAAATTATATTTAAAAATTATATTTAAAAATTATATTTAAAAATTATAATAATATATATAATAATTATATAATGAATTTTTCAACACCAATAGATAAATTATTTGATAGTACATCAAGAATTGGTAATGATGTATGTGATTTAACAAATAGAAATAAAGTAAATATTTCTTCAGCAAATTATATGTTAGAAAATTATGCTTCTACAAATCCAATATCAGAGGCTTTTAAAATTGCACTTAATAATCCAAATATAATTTTAAAAGGAAGCACAAATGGGGGGTTTAATAGCAATAATGTAGATGAAAATAATGTATTAACATTTGGACAAGGAACAAACCTTAGAGAAAAAGAATTAATTCAACAAAGAATATTTAATACACTTCCATATTTAGGAAAAGGAGAGGTAAATATTCCTTTAGAAAATACCTTAAGAAGTGGTTTATATAATTATTACTCTAAAAGCACAGATTCAATCTCTGAAGTAACAAATTTTAATTTAACTTATATTCCATTAATTCCATCACTTAAAACAGAATTAACAAATCCAGCAAACTTTATTGAGAACTCAGCAAGTGATGGCTGGGTTAGAGGAGGTGTCCCTTCTAGATTATTAGCGAGAGAAGAAGTAAACTAATTAAGATTTAATATTAAAATTTAATAATATAAATATTACTTGTTAATATATTTATATTATTAAATGGTTTCATATGTTACAGATTTTGTCTGTACTTATCATCTTATGGATGACCCTGATGATGCTGATGATTCTGATAAATTATTTAAATTACAATTTTTACAAGCATTCAATTATGATATAACTAATTCATCGCAATCATTAGAAGAGTATTTTAATACAATTGCTTTAACTACGACTAAATTATATGATTTATATAAAACAAATGAATTAATTAAAAAATTAATTGCGAAAGTTAGAACATCTAATTCTAATTATAACAATGAAAACGATGACTTTATAATTTTTCAATTATGCTTTAGTTATTCTTATTTTTATATTACACATAAAATTTTGTGTTTAATTATTAATACTAATAATACTAATAATACTAATAATAATTATCAAGAATTATTAAAAATAATTAATAGAATAAAATAATTAATAGAATAAAATAATAAATGGATACTTGTGTTGTTTGTTTAGAACCAGAAGAATCAAACAAGTTAATTGAGTTAAAACATTGTGGAACTTATTATGTTCATAATACATGCCATAAAAAATGGACTATGAAAAATGAAACATGTATTATATGCAGACAAACAGTCACACCTGCTTTAAATATATATATACATTTAAATACCTATTATTTTATACTATTTAAAATCTATTATATTATTGCAATTATTTGCTGTTTTTCAATAACTATATATATCTTTGTCACATGTGATTTTAAAGCTCCATATTGTAAACTATTTTAATTATTTTTATTATTTTTATTATTTTTATTATTTTTATTATTTTTATTAATTATCATTTTAATATATACTAATAATATAATGTTTTGCGAATATATTCAAGGTATTAGTCCTTCATTATGTAAAAATACAGGAGGCACACGGGATAAAAATAGCGCAGCAAATTATTGTTTAGAGCAACAAGCAATTAATAAAATAATGAATCATAAATTATATGATAATGGGCCAAATGGCGATGCCTATAATCCAGCATTTCCGCGATATATAAACCCAAGTAAAATGCCAGCCAATTTATTCTCATTTAATGCTGTAGATATTGAATCAGCATTATTAAATATTGGTTCAAACAATTTAGTTGAACCAAGAAAAGAGTTTTTACCATTATTTAAAAGTAATTTAGAAGAAATTAAATTTTTTGAAAATACACGGCTTATTAAAGAAAATATGTTTATTCCATTAAAGAATCAACGACCAACTATTTTTTAATTTTTGTTTTAAATTAAGAATATAGAATATATTATATATTATATATAAATGGCATTTTCAAGGGATGACGAAGCAAATATTAAATGTAAATTACTTTCAAGTAGTAATACTCTAAATTATATGTTAAATGTTCCTGGTAATGGGTTAAATCCCAATTTTTTTATAGATCCACAAATTAGATTACAAAAGTTTGGTGGAAATATTGGAAATCATATAATTGATATTAATAGTAATTTATTAGGTATTAATAAAGAAATAACAAAATATGATTTTGTTCTAAATTCAAGAGACCCATATATTAAAACAACCTATGTTAAAAATGATTATCCAATAATTAACTTTGCAATAACAGATCAATCAAGAGCAGTTTTACCTGCATGGCAATTAAAAGATTTAGAAAGAATAAATTGGGCTTATCCATTAGAAGACCCTCAGGCAAATATTCAAAAACAATTTATTAATAATATTGATACACGACAACATAGTAAAGATAGTTTTACTAATAATTATTAAGCATAACATTAAGCATAAATAGTTATATATTAATATTAATTAAGTATTAATGTATAATATAAAATATTTATAAAAATATTATAGTTTATATATAATGGCGGCACTAGCACTACCTATTTTAGCACTTGGAGGTATATATATATATTGTAATTCAAATAAAAAAAAAGAAGAAGCATATACAAATTTGAATAAATTAAATACTTTAACAAATACTAATGTCCCTGATATAAACTATCCAACCGAAAGTGTAACTATTAGTTCTAAAAATGAAAATTCTATAAGACAATACAATGGTCAAGGTCAAACCACTGATGTATTTTTTAATAACTCAAATAACTCAAATAACTCAAATAACTCAAATAACTCAAATAATATTAAAAGTTTATCAGGCGAAACTTTAACTTCGCAAAACTTTACGCATAAAAATATGGTTCCTTTTTTTGGTTCAAAGGTTACACAAAATAGCATAGACAATAACCCTTATATATTAGATGCAATGAGTGGATCTGGAACGCAAAATATTAAAAAAATAGAAACAGCACCATTATTTAAACCAGAAACAAATATCCAATATGCACATGGAACACCAAATCAAACTGACTTTATACGATCAAGACAAGTTACTTCACAAAAATATGCGAATGTTCTTCCTTGGACACAAGAAAGAGTTGGTCCAGGTTTAGGACTAGGAAATACTACTCAAGGCGATGGTGGTTTTAATTCTGGAATGAGCGCACGAGAATCATGGTTACCACCAACAGTTGATGAATTAAGAACTAAAACAAATCCAAAAATTACATATAATTTAGATGGTTATGAAGGAGCTCCAAATTATCCAATTAAAAATATTGGTTCAATTGGTACTGTTGAAAAAAATAGACCAGATCAAGCTCATTCAATGGGTCCACAGCATTGGTTTACTACAACAGGAAACTCATTAGGACAAACATTACAACCACAACAAATGATGCCAGATACAAATAATTTATTGGCAGAATATTTTGGAAGCGGGACAAACTCTACAAATAAAGGCATTTATACAAAGTCACATTATGAAGAAACTCACAGAACAGAGCCGTCGCGTGCTTTAAATTTAAATCCACCTACTTCACTGGGACAAAATAATATATCAGACCAAGATTATGGAAAACAAAGTTTTACTATTTTAAATAATAATAGAAGTGAGAATATAAACCAAAATGCCAATAATACAGACTTTAGAAATGTGTCATCTTTTGTGAAAGGAATCTTTGCTCCAATATTAGATGTTTTAAAACCAACTAGAAAAGAAGATGTAATACATAATTCAAATCAATTAGGCAATATTCAATGTAGTGTTCCAAAACTTCCAATAACAAATCCAGGTGACCGACTTAAAACAACAACAAAACAAACTACAATTGATAAAATTGGTTTAAATTATTTAAATATATCACAAATAAATAATCCAGGTGGCGGTTATGAGAATACTAATATCACGGCAAAAACACAACAACGTAATTTTGGAAACTCATCAGTAACTGGTAATATAGGAAATACTAGCGCAACAAATGCGCCGATGGATTTATCGGCGTGGAATAACCAACATAATAATGTAAATAAAACACAACAAAGTTGGCCAATGGCTGGCGGAACACAAATATATAGCGGAAATATAAACATGAATATAAATCGTAGAGATAATGATCGTGTAAATAATAGATTAACCACAAATGATTTTATTAGAAGTGTACCAGTTGACAATTCATTGACAATTCCCTCAATAGAAAGCATTGGAAAGATTCATGCGCCTCAACAATATAAAGAAGAAAATTTAGAGAGAATAGACCCAAGCATATTACAAGCTTTTAAATCCAATCCATATGCGAAGTCATTGAATAGTTATTAAAATTGTTAAAAGATAAATTAATAATTTATTAAAGATAAAGTATTAATTATAAATAATAAATAATTTATGAAAGAAAATATAATTATACATGAAAATATTGAAGAAAAATTAGATTATTTTATTAAAAATCAAAAAATTCCAAATATATTATTTCATGGACCGAGTGGTTCAGGAAAGAGAACATTAGTTTTAAAATTTATAGATAAAATTTATGGAAATAAAGAAATGAAACAGAAATATGTTTTATTTATTAATTGTGCTCAAGGCAAAGGCATAAAGTTTATAAGAGAAGACCTAAAATTTTTTGCCAAAACCAATATCCATTCTCAAAATGGAATACTATTTAAAACAATTATTTTATCAAATGCTGATAAATTAACTATAGATGCTCAGTCTGCTTTGCGAAGATGTATTGAATTATTTAGCCATTCTACCCGATTTTTTATAATAGTAGAAGATAAATATAAATTATTAAATCCAATTTTATCTAGATTTTCAGAGATATATATTCCATTGCCTATTATAAGTAACAAACCAATTAATTTACATATTTATAACATAAATAATAATAAGTTTATTACTATTAAAAATGAAAGTTATAAAATAAAATCAATAATTAAACTAGCTTTAGAAAATATAGATAGTTCAGAGAAAATATATAAAATAACTGAATATTTGTATAATAAAGGAATTAGCGGTAATGATTTAATTAATTATATTACTAGCACATTTATAAACAATCAATATAAATATAAACTTTTAACAACAATTCAAAAATCTAAAATAGAAATACATAATGAATTTATAACAATTTTATTTATATTAAATTTAATTTTTTATCGTTCTGAAGATGATTTAGAAAATATATTAAATATATAAATGGATGATTATTCTTTGACTAGTTTAACTGAATCAAAAAATGAGTGGTGCGCAAGATTAGTATCTCTCTTGACACATCATATTATTATAGGTATTGAATCAATATTTAAAGAAGCTTTAACTATTTGTATTAATGAAAAAGAAGAAAATAAATATTTAATGACGTTTCAAAATTTATTATGTGCGATTCCACAATGGAATCCAAGTATAATAGAACAAGAAACTAAAAGAATTGAAACTAATAGTGGATGTAAATATTTAGAAGATTTAATAACATGCGTCCATATTATTCAATTAAAAGCACTTACCTGTATTCGTGTTGGACAAAAGTCAAAAAAAATAGATATTAATATTCCATCTGTAAATACATTTATTCATAATGTATATATTAATGTTGCTCGTAAATTATATACAAATGTTTATTTATATGAAAAAGATTTATATCCATTACAAATTCAAAAAAATAAACATGAAGTAGAATTTTTAGTAAAAGAAGCCATACTTTTAACAATTAGAGATAATATTCCTGTTGAAAAAATTCTACAATCTTATATGGAAGAAAGCGAAGAAGTTGAAGTTTTAAATATGCAAGCTGAGCAAGCTCAGAAGGCTCAATCTGCTCAGCCAAATAATTCTACACTCAATCCAGATAATATTACATCAAATGTACCAGTTGACTTATCAGCAAATCCATTATTAACAGATAATAAATTAGAAAATTACGCAAAAGATTTTAAAAATGAGTTATCAAATCTCAATACAAGCAATACAAGCAATACAAACAATAGTTCTTTAGAAAAATTAAAAATTAATTTTCAAGATAAAGATATAGTTATAAAAGAAGATGGTGTTCATTCAGAAGTTCTTGCCCCAAAAGATTTAAATACATTACAGCAACTTGCGAATGAGAGAAAAATAAAAGAACAAAATGAAAATTTATATAATAATGATTCTGATAAAATTTCTTTGGGGTCTTCAATTGATTTAAATTTAGATGTTATTGAATTATAATTCGTTAATAAAAAAAAAACTTAATAATACTTATAATATATTATGGATTATATATATAGTGCAGCGGTTGTATCAATTCTATTTATAATTTTTAAATTTTTAGAAACCAGATTAATATTAAAAGAAACAGTTAATTTAAAACAGTTAGTTATTGATGGAATATTAGTATATTTAAGTGTTATTGTAGGGCATTTTATAAATGAACAATTAGTTAAGCAAACAACTAGTTTAGGACAAGCTCCTGTATTTATTGATAATCCTAAATTTTAAAAAATTTAATTATTGAAGGTTTAGATATAATTTTAAAATATATTTAAAATTATAATATATAGTATGGATGACGATTTAAAATGGCATCAAAAATTATTTATTATAATTTTATATTTATCTTGGTTTTTAGTTATATTATTATCTATTTGGCGTAATAATAATTTATTAATAGTTTCTATAATAAAACAAAAATCTTTATACTTATCAGTTGTATTATCTAAAATAGAAATTATTATAAAGAAATATAATATAGAAAATGTATTATTCGTATTTCAACAATTTCTTAAAATTTATATTGGTGTATTATTAATCTATAAGTTTAATCCTTGGTCTGGTAGTTATAAATACTTTAAAAAATTTGATCAAAGAATTGCTTGGCATGCTGGTATATTTTTATTAATATCAACAATAATAACAAGTATATTGCATAAATATTTACTTGAATTAGAAAAAAAATTTTCTAGTATTATTACCATAAATAATATAAATTAATCTAAACTAATAGTATCAATATTCATTATTAGTGACCCAGATTTAATTTCTTTTTTAGGAACCATAAATTTATTGAATAATTTTTGTTGTAATACTTTATGCGGTAAATGGCCATGTACTTTTCTGGCAATCATTTTATATAATTTAAAGTCTGGATATCTTTCTTGATTATTATTTTTATAAAGCATATTTTTCCCTTCATCGTCTAAACACCAATCAAGAATTATTTTATGAATTGGGCTCATATTTTTGTTATCATCATATTTATCAATAATAAAATCATAAATAGAACAGCCTAATCTACATAAATCAAAGCTCATATTTGGTTCAATAAGTGGTTTATTAGTATTATAAAATGGAGGACTATTATATTGAGTTGCAGCATCACCATCTTTATGAAAACTATCACTATACATAACTTGTCCTTTATACTCATAAATTGCTCGTCCAAAATCTATAATTTTAAAAAGTTTTCCATAAGTTGGAATTTTATAATGTTTGTCATTATATTTATAATATAAATATTTCTTTTCCGTTTTAATATACATTATATTATTTGTATGTAAATCATTATGAGTAAATTTAAATAACTTTTGATATGTAATAAGTATCATTAATATTTGAAGTATTACACACGTTAATTCATTGTTATCTATTTTATCATTTACTAATAAATCATCTAATGTATTTTCGCAACATTCAATTGTTATTATATTTACAGGAAACTCTTTCACTGATACCATTATATCATTAATTTCATCAGAAGAGCCACTTGAGCCAGAATAAGAACTATTATTTTCACTATTGTCTTTATCTTCATCTTCATCGTTGCCTTCGTCTTCGCTTTCATCTTCGCTTTCGTCTTCGCTTTCGTCTTTATTAGTTTCATTATTTGAAGCATTAGAACTTGATTTAGATGAGCGAGATGATATATCAGAACAACTGTCTTCTGTTGTTTTCGCTGTTTCTCTTAGTTTTGTAACTACTTCAGTTTCAGTTCCTTCTATATTATAAATTAAAGTATCATCGGCGCTTATATCTGAAGTTATATCTACAATTGGTATATTTGATTCTATTATTTCTATATCTAATAATGATATATCACAATCACTAGAAATTTTTATTGGTTTTTTATATCGTCTTGATTTATCATTCAATAATAATGATTCTTGTTCGCTGTTAACAAATTTATATAAGTGTTTATTTTGATAAAAAAAATTACTGGAAAATAACATATCTAAATCATCGCTTACATCAATAATATATTCATTCTTTATTCCTAAAAAAGAACCATAAAAATTAATTCCATGTAAAAAATTTTTATAATTTAATAATTGGCTTGATAAATATATAAAAAAACTGTCTATATATGCTGAATTATTAGGGCAATCAAGTTTTTCAAATTGGGATTTAGAATCTAGTTTTGGTAATTCAAAAATACAAGAATCATATTTTCCAGCAAGAAACTTAAATGGGTCTAATAAAGGCGCATATTTTATAAAAATAGTTGTCTCTATAATATTATTTGATTCATTGTTTGATTCATTGTTTGATTCATTGTTTTTAATTGTTCCTTTATATTTATTTTCATTTATTTTCTCAATTATACTGTTTAAACTATATTTATGATTTAAATTTATACTATTGTAATTTGAATCTGATAATTTAAAAAAATTATTATATAATGGAATATAATTCTGCGATTGTTGAGCATTTACTAAATTAGAATCCTCAAAATCTTTAAATAAATCTAAGTTTGGCGATTTTCTATATGTAAAATTCATTTAGGTTATTAAAATACTTTTTTTTTATTTTTTAAACTTAATAAAAATTAATAAAATTAGCGTAAATAATATTATTTTTATTTCTAAAATATTTATAAATGACTTTACAATTAAAAAAATTTGATATGAAAAGTATTAGTTTTAGACCAGAAGAAACTAAAGGTCCTGTTATTGTTCTTATTGGACGTCGTGATACCGGTAAATCTTTTTTAGTTAGAGATTTATTATATTATCATCAAGATATTCCAATAGGTACAGTAATATCAGGAACAGAAGCGGGAAACGGGTTTTATGCTACCCATATTCCAAAATTATTTATTCATGATGAATATAATATTCTTATTATTGAGAATATATTAAAAAGACAAAAAACGGTTCTGAAACAAATTAAAAAAGATATGGAAGTATATAAAAAAAGCTCAATAGACCCAAGAGCATTTGTAATATTAGATGATTGTTTGTTTGATGATAGATGGACCAGAGATAAAATGATGCGTTTGCTATTTATGAATGGTCGTCATTGGAAAATTATGTTAATAATTACTATGCAATATCCATTAGGTATTCCTCCAACATTAAGAACTAATATAGATTATGTATTTATATTGAGAGAACCATATATAGCAAATAGAAGACGAATTTATGAAAATTATGCTGGTATGTTTCCTACATTTGAATCATTTTGTCAAGTAATGGACCAATGTACCGAAAACTTTGAATGTTTAGTTATTAATAATAATGTTAAATCAAATAAATTACAAGACCAAATTTTTTGGTATAAAGCAGAATCACATAAAGATTTTAAACTTGGTTCCCGTGAATTTTGGGAAATATCCAAAAACATTGTTTCTGATGATGAAGATGATGTGTATGATCCAAGTAAAGGAGTAAGAAGAACCGGACAAAAAATTAATGTTAAAAAAAATAAATGGTAATGTTATTATATATTAGAATTAATAAAAGTCTGCAATTTATTATAAAATTATAAAATATTATAAAACCAATCACTAAAATAAAATTTATCAGAAGGTTCTGAGCCATTTTTAATTAAATTATTTAAATTATCTATTCTATCATAATCATTAGACCCCCCATCAACTCTGTAAAATAATAGATGATCAGTTAAATCACAGCTTAATACATCAATGTATCCCATACCAGCATATTTATATCCAATATCAAATACATTACTTTGTCCTTGGGTACATAATTTATTGTACCGTTCTAATGCTTCATCAAGACTCATAATAGTCCATACATCAAAGTATATTTCTTTTTTTGAGTCTCCTAATATTTCATATATATTTTTAATATTTCTATTTAATCCTTCTGGTATTAGAGCATTTGTAAATAAATTATTGAATTGTTTAAATGGTTGTTGATTAGTATCACTATAAAAGAATGGCTTTTCCGAAGATATATAGTTATTTGTAGAAATATTACATTTTTCTAATACCTCCAGAATTTTTTTCATTTGTTCTGTTTTTGTTGCAATACTAGAATTCATAATACTATAATTCATATTACTACCTATATTTCAATTTATTTTTAAAATTTAAATTATATAATATAATATATTATATAATATATAATATACAATATGTATTTAGAGATACTTAAATTAACTGTTATTTTTACATTTTTAGATTCTATTTATTTATATTTAATGAAAAATAATTTTTTTACAATGATAAGAAATATACAACATAGTAATTTAGAATTTGCTTTAATACCTGCCTTATTTTGTTATGTATTTTTAATATTTCTATTATATTATTTTATTATTTTAAAGAAACGACCTCTTTATGAAGCCTTTTTCTTAGGATTTGCAATTTATGGTGTGTATGAAACCACCAATTTAGCAATCTTTAAAAAATGGAGCCCAATTATTAGTTTAATTGATACTATTTGGGGAGGTATTTTATTTTATTCTTCTTATTTATTATTTAAACTTATTAAATAAATTATTAAGATACTTATTTAGATACACGATTATAAAAGCACAAATTATTAAATTTATACCCATATGATTCATATTTTCAATTTCATTAGTATCATATTTTGTGCCAAAAACTATATCAAATATGTCAATTCCATAATTTTTATGACAATCTATATGATGCTGTATATGAGTTTTTGGTTTTGTATAAAAATAATTTATATTATGGACGCTCGCATAAAAAAAACCCCATAAAAAGCAAACTCTAACATCCAATAGTTTAAAAAACTGAAATAATAAGTAGGGTAATACTCCTTGTACAATAAAATTATTTATAAACTCATACACTACATTATGTGGTTGTTTATTTATAGTTGTGTCATGATGAATATTTCTATGAAAATCCAAAAAAGAGGTTATTTTTATTATGATTTTTTTAAAAAAGTTATCTTCTGTAAAAATAATATATTTATTTAATAAATCTGTAAAACTTATAGAGTGAGAGATAATATGATTAATATAACCAACTAATGCTATAGAAAATAAAGTATATAATGTTACTACAAAGCTGATTGAACCTTTTTGATTTTTATATAATATAAAAACACTCACTAAGACCGCAATATAAAAAAGTTTATTTATTTGAAAACTTTGTTTAATTTGTATGTATTTATTTTTTTCTAATAAATTTGTAAAACTTACAGAGTGATAGATTATATAACTAATATAACCTAAAAGTGCTAGATAACGTAAATTATATAATGTTAATATATAGCTAGAGCCAGTTTTATTTTTATATACTATAAAAATACTAAGAAATATAGCAATATAAAAAAACTTATTGTTTTTTGGATTGTTTTCTTTAACTTGTATTTCTGGATTGTTTTCTTTAATTTGTATTTCTGGATTGTTTTCTTTAATTTGTATTTCTGGATTGTTTTCTTTAATTTGTATTTCTGGATTATTTTCTTTAATTTGTATTTCTGGATTGTTTTCTTTAACTTGTATTTCTGGATTGTTTTTTTTAATTTTTTTTAATTTAACCATTATATAAAACTTATAATTTAGTTTATAATTTAGTTTAATATTTATTTTTAATAAATATTAATTAATTAATAATGGAAAATAAAAATGATAAAGTAGAAAAAAAACATATAGTAAAAAAAATACCTATAGAAATACCTACAGAAATACCTATAGAAATACCTACAGAAATACCTACAGAAATACCTACAGAAATACCTACAGAGATACCTACAGAGATACCTACAGAAATACCTACAGAGATACCTACAGAGATACCTAAATATGTAGCTAAAGATAGAAGTAAAGATAAAAAACATATAGTTGCTAATAATTTTAAATTATTGTGCGATAACTGGAAAATAAGTAATTATACATTAGGAATGTATATTAGAGGATGGCATATTATGACTCCAATATACACCATTATTTTGATGTTTTATGTTTCTAAATTCTCATATCATATATTAATATTTAATTTATTATTTGTATTTTCTGCCTTTATGTATTTCAAAGGATGTGTTCTAACTGTAATAGAAAGCAAACTTTGCGGAGATACTTTTACTTTTATTGATCCAATATTAGAATATAATAATATTGAATTAAACTCAAAAAATCGTTTTAATGTTAGTTTTATTGTTGCGAATTTATATTTTGCTCTTACTTTTATAATTTATTTTTTAAGATTTCATAGAGTTAATGCTTAATATCCCATAGATAATCTTACAAGTAAAATATAAACAAATGTATGTAATACATAACCAAATAATGTGGGACAGTTTCTACGATTTAACACATTTCCAAAAATACTATTTGTTAATTTAAATATATAATTATTAAATATTAATAACACAATTAAACCGCCCATAATTGAAAATCTCCATTTATCATAATTGTTTGGTGGTGATTTATGATTATTGCCGCCATTGCCTCCATTAGTATTTCCGCAAGTCATTTATATATATATATCTCTAGAAAATAATAAAATTATAAATATAAAATTATAAATATATTTAATTATTCCTAAACTATAGTTTGTAAATTAACGCAGTGTTTTAGACTTTCTGCGACGTTTAGACTTTCTGCGACGTTTAGACTTTTTTTTTGTTTTTCCAGCTGCCACAGGCCACCATGGAATGGGTATATATGGTTTTCCTTGTTCTTCGTCATATCTTTTTTTAAGCTCTATATTTAATTTTTGTTTAGGTATTTGGTCAAGTGAATTTAATCGTTCATAAATTTTTTTAAATACAATAGTTAAGTTAATATTATCCGGATCATTTACATCTAGTTCTTTTATTTGCTGTGTTTTTATTCTATTTTTTATTTTATATATATCTTGACTTGCAAAATTATTAACATCATCATTAGAGAGAACTAATATTATTATTTTCTTTGTTATAGGAATTTCCATATAACCGTCAATTACTTGAACTAGATTGTGATAATGAGGCGGCCACGTTATTCCTGCCATTTCCGCATAACTCTTTGTCTCTTCCATTGATGTATTGAGATTTTCAGGAATTGTTGTTACTATCCTCGCGGCTTTCTCTCTTTCTTTCCGACTTGCTGCCTCTTTCATTGCCCACACAATTGCTTCACGACGAATTTCTTCTTTTGTTGCGCCATCAGAAGGAGTAAATGGCATATATATATTTAGAAAAATAATATAAATATTTTATTATTGCTTAAATATATACTATGAGTAATAAAAATGATAAAAATTTATATTATAAAAATAATATGTTTGCAAAATGGATGAGAAAAATTAAATATAATCCTAGTGATCCTGAAAAACAACGCATTAAATCGCTTATTGCTTTTATTAATAAAGAAACAAGTAAAGAAACAAAAAAAAGAAATGAGAGACATCAAACAAAACCAAGTATAGAATCAATGAAATATGGGCAAGCACATAACGCGTATGTAATGTTAGGGATTTTGCATAAGATGCCAAGACGATTTAATATAGATAAAGAACAATGCAATAATTTAAAAAACGATATTGAATATCTTATAAAAAAATATAATTTTACTGAAAGGCATAAGGGTAATTATGATAAGACTGTTTGTGACCGAAAATTTAAAACAAAGAAACGGTAAATGTTATTCTTAACATTTATAAAAATATATATTATTTTCTATGCATATAATATATATATAAATATGGATACAAAAATAAATATGAGTACTAGTGATATTCGCAATTTAATGTTTAGTAGAATTAACTATAATATAAATGATCCTCAGAAAAAACGAATTGCCTCAATTGTTAAGTTTATAAATAAACAGGTTAAAAAATATAAAGAAAGTCTTAAAGTTATAGAAAAAAATAAAGTTTTACATTATTTACATAAACTTTTACCAGAGTCAGAAGAAAAAAAACTATCACTTGAACAAGTTAAATATGGATATGCTTTATCTTCCTATTTTATGTTAGTCTCACTACAATCCGCGCCAAAAAAAAATAATTTAACAAAAGAACAATGTGATGCGGTTGCAAGTGATATTAATTATCTCATAAAAAAATATAACATTAATCAAAAAAAAGATAGACTGGGATATAATAAGGATGGTTGCACTAAAAAATATAAAACTAAAAAAAATTGCACTAAAAAAATATGTGGAGGGTGATCAGGGACTGTAACTAGTTAAATTAAAAAATATAGGTTTTTTGTTTTTTAGTTTTAGTCGTTATGAATATTTAAAGTTAAATATTTCTTTAAATAGGAGAAAAAGACTAATTATATATACTATCTATTCTATATATATATATATAGATAGATAGATATATAATGAAAACTAAAAAAACTAAACGCGCAGTTGCCATATTATATCCAGATAAACATTTTTCTAAGAATAATAATGTTAAAGGTGTAGTTAGTTTCACACAAAAGAATAATAAGTTATATATTAAATACAATATTGAAAACCTACCAAAAGGCTATCATGGATTTCATATTCACGAGTATGGCGATTTATCAGAAGGCTGTAAAACAGCAGGACCGCATTTTACAACTTATAAAAAAAATATTCATGGAGGACCAACTTATAAGCAAAAACACAATGGCGATTTAGGCAATATTTTTAATAAAAAAAAGAATGCTCGCGGCACCAAAAAAATATCAACAAATATTCTAACTCTAAATAAAAAGAGCAAAAAATCTATAATTGGAAGAAGTATTATTATTCACAAAGATAAAGACGATTTAGGTAGAGCCAACAATCCAGAATCTCTCATTACAGGCAATGCTGGAGCGCGTTTGGCGTGCGGAGTAATTGGAGTTGCAAAATCATAATTCACATAATTCATCAAATTTTATATATTATAATAAATATCTATATATTATAATATATGGAGCCAGTGGATCCTCAATTATATAATAAAACAAAGAAAAAAATATATGCATTATATCCTAAACATAGTGCATATAGAAGTGGTATTTTAGTAAAAGAATATAAAAAACAGTTTTCAATAAAATATGGATCTACAAAGTCCCCATATTATGGTAAAAAAACTTATAAAAAAGGATTGGCTCGTTGGTTTAAAGAAAAATGGGTCAATCAACGAGGCGAAACTGGTTATAAATATAAAAATGATATTTATAGACCAAGCTTACGAGTTACAAAAAAAACTCCAAAAACGCACGCAGAGCTTAGTAAAAAACAACTAATAAAAGCCCGAAGAAAAAAATATAAATTAGGACGAGTTGATAGATTTTAACTAGGTGAGTTTATTCTTTAGCTTGCGACGTAATGCTCTCTTGGAGATATTTTATATATTTCACCTGTTCAGCCGCAGTATCAAGAGTCTTTTGGAGGCTCTTATGGTTAAGCATGAACCACTCCATACGGTTTTCTAATACTACTCGCTTAGTTGAGTTTGCCAAATCATACTCCCATGGATTGTCGCTTGGCACCGCCTTTGCTTTTGCCAAGGCGATTGCTTCAGTTAGAGCATGTTTGCACAATTCCGCATATTTTGCGGTTCCAGTAAGAAGTTCTTCTAGTTTTTCTAGATTTCCAGGCGCAGGAAGAAGCAATAATATTTCTTCAATACTGCGTTTCTCTTCGCGAATGCGTTGTTCTTCGCGGAGTTGATTTGAGCCTGCGCGCGTCTTAGCATATGCCAGTTGTTTTTTTGCGTTTATACGGGACTTTACGCATTTCCATACGAGTTTTTTCACTACATTGACACCATTCTCATTGTCATCAAAGACACAATTTAATAGAATATAGTTTCCCTTATTTAGATGTTCACGCATAGACATTGCTGCTGGACTAGATTTACAATCTAGATGTATGAAGAGCGTATGCATCATTGTGCCATGTCTCATTTTTGGACAAAAATCTATAAATTCAACGCAGCCTTCTCCATAATAATATTCAAATAGTTGCTTCACAAAATTGTAGTCCATGCAAGAATAGAGACGGACGCTTGGAATGCAGATACAGATAGAGGTCATGAGTGTGAGTGTAGAAATAGATAAATAAAATAAAAAATTTCAATTTTAAAATTTATTGATTTATTTAGGATTTATTTAGGATTTATTTAGGATTTATTTAAGATTTAGCAATACGACGAATAATTGCGCGCATTTCATGCCGGCAAGAGCAACCGCAAAAATTTCTATCATCTTGGCGACGACGATTGTTCGCACGGCGCCAATCAATATACTCATTTGTGGTAAGAGTTCTCAGCGCCTCTTCTTCTGACACAGACATAACTCTATTGTCTACGTCTTCGTCATAAGCATATACGGACGGACGATTTTCTTGATGTCTCGTGCAACAATTACACCCGACTAACCAGGCAAACACTTTTTTATCGCTGCCATCATCAATATATATCTCTCCTCGGCATGTCGGACACGAAATTACACCATACGTCCAACCTCCTGTATGTGCGTAACACCATTTATTCAAACATGATCTATGGAATATGTGGCCGCATGAGGTCTCTACTCTTCTCTTTACAAATTTTGAAACACACTCATCATATTCTTCTAAACAAATAGCACATGTCACTTTATCATCCACTGTTAAAGAAGTGTGCATTGATAATAGTTTTGGGATCTTTGCCAAAGGTTTTAGTTCCACTTTTTTTATTGTACTTGTTGTGGCCATTCTGTTTTAGATTGTAATTTTTTAAACTAAAATGCAATTTAAAATCAATTTTTAAAATAACTATAAAAATTTATTTTTTCTCATTTAATATATATAATATATATAATAAATGTCTTTTGATAAATATTATAAAAAAAAAAATAAGCTGTCTAAACGAAGAGTTACCCGAAAAATCCAGAATGGACCATTTATACAAACAAAAGAAATGATGTTATCAAGCTATTTAATTAATAATAATAAACCTATTATTAGAGGATATTCTATTCAAAAAAAATTTATTCCAAATAAAAAACTAATTTCAATTCACACTAATATTATTATGAACAATAATAGACCAAAAACAAAAAAAACAAAAAAAACAGAAAAAACAGAAAAAATTGAAAAAATAAATATTGCTAAGTAAATTATACTTCATACGCTAATATATGCTTCGTAAAATTAATAATAAAAATTATGATTGTAATTACAATTATAATAATAATAATTGTAATTATTATTACGATTCTAATTATGATTATGATATTAATTGCAAAAATTCTAAAATAGTTCTTGAAAGATTCTATCAAGATGAAATAATTAAATTACAAAATGAGGTGAAAAATCTAAAAACAACTATGCAAAATCAAATCAATCAAACACAAATCCAACTCACCCAACTAATTAATAGTATTCAAAAGCGCGAAGAAGAGTTGTCCTGTTGTGTTTGTATGATTGAAAAAAAAACGCATGCCAATATGAATTGTTGTCATATGTGTGTATGTGAAAATTGTAGTTATTCATTAAGTAACAAATGTCCTTTATGTAGAACAATTGGAGTATTTAAAAAAATTATTGTATAATTATTATTAATATATATAATAATAATAATTAATGAACACATCTAGTTTTAATTTAACAAGTAATAATATTTTTTCAAAATTTTTTCATTATTATAGTCGCGGACAATTATCTTGGGTATTAGTTCCAATTTCATTTTTCATTATATATCATAAAAAATATATTAAATATTTTAGTTATGCTTTTATAACAATTGCAATTATAGGAACAATTGATACATATTTAATATATAAATATGAGTTTAATAATAGTAATACTATAATACATATTATATTAGGAATAATAATTTTATTACATTTAATTTTATTATATCCGTTGACAAATATTAAAAAATATATGGAACCAAATATAATTCAATATATAGGTTGTATATTTGGCATAATAACTTCATATTATTTGCCTTATTGGCCTTATTTAATATCTAGAACCAATGTTATAATAACTATAATTATAATTTATACTATATTATTTTTATTGTATTTTTTTGATTTCAGCTTTTTTGATTCCAGCTAGTATTAAGTTATATAGCTCTTTTGTTTGGTCAGGATACGATTGAAGAGCATATTCCAAATTAATTTGTTCCACAAGTTCTTTAATTCCAGTTAAATCAATATATATATTGATTGGTAAGTTTGTTTTATCTATATGAAATTGGATTATTGCATTTATATATCTTTTGGCTAATTTTGTAAATCTGGTATTTGATGATTTTGGCAAGTCATCTAGAATAGTATTTGGAAAAATAAAGTGGTAATTTATATTATTTATAACTAAATAATAATGTTTAGTGTTGTGTTTTGAATATCTAGGCTCTAATGTTGCCGGCCTATAATCAGTTAATTCCTTTACAAAAATATGATCAACGGTCCGTGGGACATAAGAGATAACCTCTTCGAAAACACTCATACAAGCTGCAATAAAAATTTTAATTTTTGTATTTGATGTTTTTTCACTTGGCGGTAGTTTGGCAAAATGTTCTTGAATTAACGTAATAGCCTCACTTAAATAAATACGGCCACATTTGGATTTATCTAGTGTTAGTTTATCTTTATAAAACTGACTATAATTTTTTTCACAATCATATCTATGGTTGTTTGGCATTTGTTTAATGAGGATTTTATCCTTTGCGAAGTTGCCAGTAATCTTGTACCCGCCAAGCTCAATAGAAGCACAACTACATTTTTGCATCGGGTTCGCATCTATACTATAAATTATGCGCTCATTATCTTGTGGTCTTCGACAATACTCTATACCCGCGTTAAAATTTATTCGATGATCAGTTGAAAAATTTACATTCGGAAACACATTAAACTCTGTATATTTATAAAGCGGGTTCATATTAGTTACTTCTGCTAATTCATTTGTATTTGTATTATTCTTTTTTCTTGTAAAACCACATAAGTGTTCAAACTGATTTTTGTGGCAGCTCAATTTCTCACCAAGTTCTACAAAAATATATATTTCTACATTTTTAGGGATTATAATTGATAAATAACCTTTATTAGCAATATTACTAATTCCTCCATGTGCATTAATAGTATATTTATGATCATTTGGTGTATAATCGTAATAAGGATCTATTGGAATATCGTCTTGTGGCACAGGCACTAGGACTTCTTTTAAAGGTATTTCTTCTATATTATCTTTATAGATTGAGGCCCAAGATATCCAATGTACGAGCACTACATCAATGTCATACTTTTTATATTTATTGAGCGCATTTTGGATTGCATCTTTAATCCAGATAGGCTCGTTCTTAAAGACACCACCTCCTAGTGTTGTCAGATAGCACTTGATGCGTTTTTCTTGGTTTAAGGAAAGTATAGCTGCAACTGCGAGCGTGGCCTCATACGCAGCGCGCAGAACGAGACGCGCAAAGGGCTCCCAGTCGGGGGTATATGTATAACTCACGTAGGCGCAGGGCAGCGCGGACGCGTACACTTGGCATACGCGATTTGCATGATGCGGCGGCTTAACCCCAGTACTCCAGTGCACACCTACACGCAGCGCAGCTTCGCATTTTTTTATTACATTATCAAGATCATTATCAAGACGCATTTTAAGTGCAACTAAGTATTCTCTCCTCTCAGGCATTGCATAACCATTTTCCATTTTCCAGTATTTATTCTTATTATTATCAAGAACCTTGCCCATATCTTCCAGATTGTCAATCTGTTTTTCGTTCTGCCCTGTAAATTCATTCCCACTAGAGTCTTTGTGCTTCACTAGGTAGTTGCGATACACAGTTCCGGCAGGGCACGCGAGCGCACACGCAGGGCCCTGCGTATTGTCGTTCATGTAGATGGTAACGCCAGCACTTGGCGGCACGTTTGGTAAGTTCATCTCAAGGCAGTTGAACTGACTAGCCGCCTGGAAGACTGCTCCGTTATTGCTCTCCTCATAGTGTAAGTCTTTAATGCTAATGGACGGCCCTATGAGAAGATGCGTGAAAGTAAGTTTGCCATTAGGCTTAGTTTTTAAAGTATTTAGTCGTGTTCGCAGTTCTTCTAGAGATGGGCACTCAAATTTTCCAACATACTGTCTTGGATATATATCAGAGCTCTTGCAGTAAAGCCAATCATCCTTCATTTCAAATTTTTCTACGTTTTCCTCCCAAATATCACTCTCGTCAAAGCCAAACATACTATTAAACCAATTTGGTGGTTTTGGTGGTTTTGGTGGTTTTGGTGGTTTTGGTGGTGTTGGTTGTGGTGGTAGTTGTGGTGTTGGTGTTGGTGGTTTTGGTTGTGGTGTTGGTTGTTGTGGTGTTGATTGTGGTTGATTCCATTTGTTTGGTGGTTGATTTACCCTAGGTGGTAGGATGCCGGCATCGCCCGGTGTTGTAATGATACCAAATACACCAGGTCCATAAGTACCCATTACCGCAGCCTGGCCGCTGCCGAGTATGTTAATGTCATCTGTTTTTTGTTCCCAATTACTTGCATTTGCGCCCCAAACTAAAATATTTGTTTCACTTGCATCTTTTCTATCCCATGTATCATATACTACACGACCTGGATATTCTTTTATCAACTTATCAAATTGCTCAGTTAAAAAGTCAATAATAAATAATTTCCAAGCAAGCCGATTAACATACCACTTTTGACTTGGACCCGTATAATTGGATTTATTTGATTCATTTATACCATATTTCATCCACTGGTTTATAGCAATATTTTTACCAAGAAAATGTTTTTCATTATAAGGATTATTACTATTACCCGGCACTACAATGCATGTGTTTTCGTTATTCTCTAGTTTGTTTCTAAGTAGGTTGTTAATTAGATAGTCAGCATGTTTTATAAATGGCGCGGCTGTGCTATTTGCTTCAGCTAATATACCAGGATCTTGTGCACCCGCATCGGCAAATGCAATGGTGGCCTTGATTTGTGCTTTCTCTTTCTGACCTAAATTCACTTTTCTTTCAGCAACTATTGGCTTTACTCCAGCTGCTGCCGGGGCCGCCGCTTCCTGGTCTGCAGGTGTCATCTGTGTAAGCTCCTTTTCAAGTTCGGTCAATCGTTGTTTAAGGGATTCTAGCGAGGCCATCTCTTTCTGGTTTTCAGGTGACACCTGCTTTACAAGTATGGCCAATTGTTTTTTAAGGGATTCTACCTGTTGCTCAATCTCCTGTTTGCTGGTTTTATGTTTTTTATCAAATTCATCTTTCTCATCATCAAGTTTTTTTTTCTTAGCATCAAGTTCATCTTTCTCAGCATCAAGTTTTTTTTTGATATTTGCTGCAGCTTTCTCTGCGGCGGCTTTGGCATCTGCTGCAGCTTTCTCTGCGGCGGCTTTGGCATCTGCTGCAGCTT
>Ga0209190_1000737_pt1 | contig 23533 bp, 21 predicted proteins | sample M_140205_XF_Meta_FD_187315 | JGI IMG/M metagenome (GOLD analysis project Ga0209190, IMG submission 187315) | Freshwater microbial communities from Lake Montjoie, Canada to study carbon cycling - M_140205_XF_MetaG (SPAdes) (version 2) | ecosystem: Environmental > Aquatic > Freshwater > Lake... | reverse complement strand
AGCTTCGACGTCCGCTTCTACGCCATCGACCCGACCACGCCACTGCCGAACCGGCCCAGCGGGCCGCGCACCACACTGCTCTCGTTCGGCGCCGGCCTGTCCCTCAAGTAGGCGCGCACGAGCGGCACTCGCGCTCGGCCGATCGCGTCGTGCTGGAACACCGGTCCTTTCAATCGCGTAAAACTACCTAGATGGGCTGGCGACAGCCGTCGGCGAACTCAGCAGTTCGGTCGACGCGACTCGCGGGTGCCGGACTTGTTGTGGTGATCGCGAGCGGCGCAGCGGGCTACCTGCTGCTGCCGCTCGTCACCCGCGCCCTGGTTCGTGCGCTCACGCTGACAGTGAACGGATGTGTGTGGTTGGCGACCGCCATGAGCTCGGGCGCCGACCCGTGGACTATTGTGTCGGCCGTCGGGCGGGCAGCGGGCGACACAATGGCCACTCGCGAAGCGTCGGGCGTGCTGCTCGCGCTGGCGGTGATAGGCGCACTCGCGTTCTACTGGCTGCAGCGGCTGCTCGGTTCTGATGAGGAGTCTTCCCGATGATGCGGATGGGCAGATTGGGCGCGTGCCTCGCGCTCGTAATCATGTGCGGCGTTCACTCCGCTCTGGCACAGGACAGCCGCGACGAGGCGCTGCGGCGAACAGTCGAGCGGACCTTCGACGTGTTGCCGTTGCGTGACGGCATCGCCCTGCATCCGAAGCGGCCGATGAACGGCATCCGCTCGGTGGAGATCACCCGTGGCACCATCGCCATCGACGGCCAGCCGGCCACCGGGGCTGAGCTGCGCCAGACGCTCGGCGCCGATGCCGACCAGGTCCTGCAGTTGTCGTATCTCGGCGACGCGGCGCGCCGTGCGCTGTTCGCGCCCGCGGCCCCGGCTGCCCCCGCCGCACCTGCGGCTCCCGACGTTCCGCCCGCGCCCGATCCGCCCGCCGTGTCTGGCGCGCCCACGCCTCCTGACCTCCCAACGCCGCCCCGTCGCCCCCGTCGTCCGTCCTTCGATCGTCGTCATGGCGACCGCGTCCGCATCGGTGGCGACATCACGGTGGAACACGACGAGGTGATTGATGGCGACGTGGTGTCCGTCGGCGGGTCGGTGCGCATCGATGGTGACGTGCAGGGCGATGTCGTCTCCGTCGGTGGCAACGTCACCCTCGGCCCGGATTCGGTCATCGAGAAGAACGTCACGGTCGTCGGGGGCCGGCTGATTCGCGACGCGGGAGCCGAGGTGCGGGGCAAGGCGCAGGAGGTGAGCGTGCCAGGACTCGAGTTCGGCAGCTGGACCTGGCGTCGCAATCCGGTCGGGAGCTGGTGGAGCTCGATGCTCGGCTCGGCATTCGCGTTCGTCGGCACGCTAGCCCGCGTCGCGGTGCTGTGCCTGCTGGCGATGCTTGTCGTGCTCTTCGGCCGTGGCTACATGGAGCGGGCCGGGCAGGTGGTGGTCACCTCGTCGCTGAAGGCCGGGGCGGTCGGCTTTCTCGCACAGATTCTCTTCCTCCCGCTCCTCGTCATCACCATCGTCGTGCTGGTCATGACGGTCGTCGGCATCCCCCTGCTGCTCCTGCTGCCGTTTGCCGTCCTCACTCTGGCCGTGATCGGCCTCGTCGGCTTCACCAGCGTGGCGTATCAGGTGGGTGGTCTCGCAGTCGGCCGCTTCGGCGGACCTGAGCACAACCCGTACGCGGTGACCGCAATCGGCGTGCTGCTGCTGATGCTGCCAGTGCTGTTGTCGAGGGTGGCGAGCCTCGGCGGAGGTGCGCTGTTCCCGCTGGCGATGGTGCTGGGAATTGCCGGGGGGCTGATCGAGTATGTAGCGTGGACGGTGGGGTTTGGTGCGATGGCGCTGACGCGTGTCAGGCGACGCGGACAGTCCGGCGTCGACGTGCCGCCTGTGCCGACGGCGTAGGTACTCGGTCGGGAAGGGCCGGAGGGCGGGTCAGCCAGGTCGGGCTGGACTGAGCGGGCAGTGAAACCAGAGGCCAGACGCCGCCTGCGGCGTACTGACCTCTGACTTCGAACGTCCGAACGAGGTCTTACTTCCTGGCCATCTTCACGGGCGTCTTGAGTTCACCCAGCTTGGTCGCCATGTCTTCGGCCGACGTCGCCAGACGCGTCGCCACGTCCTTGTCGATCGCCTGAATTTTGCCGTCCTTGCCGATGTAGAACGTCCAGCGGTTGGCGAAGCCACGCTCGGTGAGCACGCCATAGGCCTTGGCCGTGTCCTTCGTCGGGTCGCTCAGCAGCGGGAAGTCCGCCTTGTGCGTCTCGGCGAAGGCCTTGTTGCCCTGCGCGCCGTCGAGGGCGTCGACACTCGCCATGAAGTACGTGACGTCGTACTTCTTGATGAGGTCGCCGTGTTCCGCCAGCGACTTGCACTCGATCGTGCAGCCCTGCGTGAACGCCTTCGGGAACCAGGCCAGCACGATCGACTGCTTGCCCTTGAAGTCGGACAGCTTGTAGGTCTTGCCGTCAGTCGCCTGCAGCGCGAAGTCGGGCGCCACGTCGCCAACCTTCAGATCCGCCGCCATCGCCGGTGCAGCCGCCAGACCGGCCACCACCGCCATTGCAAACACCAGTGCTTTCATTGCTCCTCCTGAACGAGACCGTGCATCTTACCCCGTGAGCCTTCAGGACGCCGGTCAGGAGCCCGAGGATCCCGTTTCCCACGATTTCGACCGTCCCACGGCCTCGGACCAGCGCTGCCGCAGGGCGCGTGCCTGGTCTGGTGCCATGGCTGGCTGGAACCGGCGGTCGACCTGCCACTGGCCCGTGAGGTCGTCCACCGACGTCCAGAAGCCGACACCGAGTCCGGCCAGATAGGCCGCGCCGAGCGCGGTGGTTTCGGTGACGGCGGGACGGACGACCGCGACACCGAGCAGGTCGGCCTGAATCTGCATCAGCGTGTTGTTCGCCGCGGCGCCGCCGTCGACGCGCAGTTCGGTGGCCGGGATGCCGCAATCGGCGGCCATGGCGTCGAGCAGATCAGCCACCTGGAACGCGATGCTCTCAAGCGCGGCGCGCGCGATGTGACCGGCGGTCGTGCCGCGCGTGAGCCCGACGATCGTCCCGCGCGCGAACGGATCCCAGTGCGGCGCGCCGAGCCCCGCGAACGCCGGGACGAAATAGACCCCGCCGTTGTCGGGCACGGACAGCGCGAGCGCCTCGACATCGGCCGCGGTACGGATCAGGCCGAGTCCATCACGCAGCCACTGCACGACGGCGCCGCCGATGAACACGCTCCCCTCGAGCGCGTACTCCGTGCGGCCATCGATCTGCCAGGCCACCGTCGTCACCAGCTGGTTGCGCGACGGCGTCGGCGTCGTGCCGATGTTCTGCAGCAGGAAGCAGCCCGTGCCGTAGGTGTTCTTCGACATGCCTGGCGTGCGGCACATCTGGCCGAACAACGCCGACTGCTGGTCGCCTGCAACCCCCGCGATCGGCACCTGCCCGATGCCGAGCGAGGTGGACGTCTCGCCGATCACGCCGCTCGAGGCGCGCACCGCCGGCAGCATCGACGCCGGCACCCCGAACAGCGACAGCAGTTCGCTGTCCCACTGCAGCGTGTGGATATCGAACAGCATTGTGCGCGACGCGTTGCTCACATCCGTCACATGCTCGCGACCACCCGTGAGCTTCCAGATCAGCCACGTGTCGATGGTGCCGAACGCTAACTGCCCGGCCTCGGCGCGCGCGCGGGCGCCGTCGACGTGTTCGAGAATCCACCGGATCTTGCTGGCGGAGAAGTAGGCGTCGATGCGTAACCCGGTCTTTCGCTGCACCAGGGCGCCGGCGCCGTCGGCCTTCAGGCGTTCGCAGAACTCGGCCGTGCGGCGATCTTGCCAGACGATGGCGTTGTAGAGCGGTTCGCCGGTGGCGCGGTCCCAGACCACCGTCGTCTCGCGCTGATTCGTGATGCCGATGGCGGCGATGTCCGCCGAGGTCAGCGCGGCGCGGCCCATGGCTTCGATGGCCACGCCGATTTGCGACGCCCAGATTTCGTTCGGGTCGTGCTCCACCCAGCCGGCTCTCGGGAAGATCTGGGTGAACTCTTTCTGAGCGATGGCCTTGATGCTGCCGTCGCCGGAGAAGACGATCGCGCGGGAGCTGGTCGTGCCTTGGTCGAGCGCCAGGATGTAGGGCATGGCGGAAGAGTCTACAATGACCACCTTTCCGATGGAGGGAGCGCAGATGTCACGTGGAGTGGGTCGCGAGATGCTCGCGGAGTTTCTGGGCACGACAGTGTTGCTGACATTCGGTCTCGGCGTCGTCGCCCAGACGGTGCTCAGCAAGCAGACGGCAGGCTCGATGCTGTCGATCAACATCTGCTGGGGCATCGCGGTGATGATGGGGTGCTACGTGTCGGCCGGCGTGAGCGGCGCGCACCTGAATCCGGCTGTGACCGTGGCGCTCGCCGTGCACCGGCGCTTCCCGTGGGCCAAGGTCGGCCCCTACGTGGCCGCGCAGATGGCCGGCGCGCTGGTGGCGTCGCTCCTCGTGTTCCTCTCGTATCACGACTCGCTGACGGCCTTCGATGGCGGCGTCAGGCAGCTGTCCGGTGAACTGGGCACCGCCGGCATCTTTGCCACCTATCCGCAAGCATTCACCACGATCCCGATCGGCTTCCTGAACGAAGCCCTGGGCACGGCGCTGCTGATGGGGGTGATTCTCGGCATTACCGATTCCCGCAACTCGCCGGTGCCCAGCGGGCTGGCTCCGGTGCTCGTGGGGTTGCTCGTGGTTGCCATCGGCGCCAGCTTCGGCTGGAACACCGGCTACGCCATCAACCCGGCGCGCGACTTCGGTCCGCGCCTGTTCACGGCCATGGCCGGATGGGGCAGCGGCGTGTTCAGTGCCGCGAACGGCTGGTGGTGGGTGCCGATCGTGGCGCCGTGCGTCGGCGCCGTGGCGGGCGGGTGGGCGTATGACCTGTGTGTCGGGCACCGGTTTCCTGACACCCAGGTCGTGAACACGGAAGCGGTTTAGGGAGAGTCATGTCGCGTATTGCGTTTCTCGGCACGGGACTGTTGGGCAGCGGCATGGTGGAGTCGATGCTCCGCCGCGGGTTGAGCGTGACGGCGTGGAATCGCACGCTCGCCAAGGCACAGGCGCTTGCGGCGCACGGCGCGGCCGTGGCCGAGACGCCCGAGCAGGCGATTGCCGCTGCTGACGAGATCCACCTGATCGTCTCCGATGACGCTGCGGTGGACGCGCTGCTCGAACGCATCGCGCCGCACGTGCCGACGTCCGCCACGGTCATCGATCACACCACCACGTCGCCGGCCGGTACCAAGGCGCGGCTCGAGCGCGCGGCGGCGCGCGGGATGCGCCTGCTGCACGCTCCGGTCTTCATGGGGCCGGCCATGGCGCGCGAGTCGAAGGGGCTGATGATGGTGTCGGGTCCGCAGGCGCTGTTCGAGCGCATCCAGCCGTCGCTGGCCGGGATGACCGCCGACCTGTGGTACCTCGGCGAACGAGAAGACCTGGCCGCCGCCTTGAAGCTGTTCGGGAACTCGATGCTGTTCGCGATGACCGGCGGCATCGCCGACATTCTCGCGATGGCGAAGTCGCTCGACGTCTCACCGGTCGAGGCGATGAGCGTCTTCACCCGCTTCAACGCGGGTGCGGCAATTGGCCCACGGGCACAGAAGATCGCGCACGGCGACTTCAGTGCAAGCTTCGAGCTGACGATGGCGCGGAAGGATATGCGGCTGATGCTGGAAGCGGCGGGTGCCGAGCCGCTGGTGTCGCTGCCGTCCATTGCCCAGCGCATGGACGAGGCGATCGCTGCGGGCCACGGCCAGGACGACCTCGGCGCGATCGCGGCTTCGAGCCTGAAGCGCTAGACAACCTGGGAACGGCAAGCGCCAATCGTCAATCGGCAGTCTGAAATACGCGGCTGGCGACAGGCGATCGAAGATTCGCGATTGAAGATTCCAGATTCGCGATGTCCTAGTGCGTCATCGCGTACAGCACGGCGTTGACGCCGATGGCGTAGCCGCGGGGTGAGAAGCGGTTGAAGTACTCGTGGTTCTCCCCCTCGCGCTCCCAGGTGTCGGCCACGTCGGTGTTGTGCGTCATGAACACCATCAGCCGCCCCTGTGCGTCCTGGATGCCGCGGTAGTGCGGCTGAGCGCTGTCGTAGCCGCGCTCCGACGTCGAGCCGCTGTTGCTGTACCAGAACTGGATGGACGGGACCTGCAGGTACTCCTTCACGTCGTAGAGCGTGTGCATGATCGGATGATCGAGCGGCAGGTCGATGATCGGAAACTCGACGGGTGACAGGACGCGCGCAATCTGCTGCGCCCACTGGTCCCAGGCCGCGCTGCCCCAGTAGTCGTCCACCCACAGGAACCCGCCCTTGAGGAAGTAGGCACGCAGCGCCTGCACTTCGGCCTCGGAGAACTCGGCGGTCCCGACGTCCTCCATGAACAGGATGGGGCACTTGAAGAGCAGCGGATCGGTGAGCGACACCACTCCGAAGTTCGGCTGCCGATTGTCGTTGAGCGTCACGTGCATGCGCGTGAGCTCGGCCAGGCGGACCGAGAAGTTGTTGTCGGCGCCCGGATAGTCGGTGCTCCAGCCCTGGCCACCAGGTTCGCGGGTAACGCTCGTGTAAAAGCCGCGGCAGTAGACGAAGGAGCCGTCGAAGTCGGAGGCCTTCACCCACTTCGGCGGTTCGCGGTAGAAGCGGCCACCGCCGGTCCAGATGCGCTGCGCAAAAGCGGCGGAGGCAGCGGCCAGGATGAGCAGCGCAAGGCAGACGGCCAGCCGCGTGACGCGTCTCACGACAGTGCTCCACGTCGCCGTGCCAGGTGGCCCGCGCGCATGGGGCCAGTATGGGGAGAGGCGTCCGGAGGATCAAGCGTGAATCGAGGCTGCGGATGAACGGCCGGCCATTGTAGGCTGTAGGCCATGCGCCGCTTCGTCGCGTGTGTCGCCCTGCTCGCCGGCTGCCTGACGGTCGCCACCTCGGCCCAGAAGGCGCCGCCGGTCGATGTGTCGGCGGCGGTCACCCGTATTGCCGAGTACGTGCAGCACTACTTCGCGCGCGCGCAGAGCATCATCTGCGACGAGACGGTGCGCGTGCAGTCGCTCGGCTACGACCTGGTCGGCGACCAGTCGCCGGGTCGCACGCTGCGCCATGAACTGCGCGTCTCCTGGGAGCCCAACCCTGATGGCGGCCTCGCGCCGCCACAGGTCCTGCGTACCCTGCTCAGTGTGAATGGCCGGCGCCCGCGGGAGCGCGATCGCGACCAGTGCTTCGATCCGCAAGCGACGTCGCCGGAAGTGCTCGGTATCTTCCTGCCGGAGAATCAGGCTCAACTAACGTTCAAGTCCGCTGGACGCGGTAAGAGTAACGGACGCGCAGCGTTGCTCATCGATGTGATCGACCACGAGGATGGCCCGGTGAAGGTCGAGACGAACGAGAACTGCGTTCGATTCGGCAAGCCAGGCGGGTCGTGGTGGCGCGCCTGGGTCGACGCCGAAACCTACGCGATCCTCCGCCTCGACGAGCACCTGTCGCGGCCGTTCGAGGCCACCATTCCGGCCGACCGCAAGCTCGGCACGCCGCGCATCGATGCCATCATCGAACGCGTCGATACGTCGATTACGTATCGCGCCGTGACCTTCGCCGAACCGGACGAGACGGTGTTGCTGCCGTCGTCGAAAGAAACGGTGCAGGTGATCAGGAACTCGCCCAGCCCGCGTATGCGCACCAGCTACACCTACCGGAACTACCGCCGCTTCATGACGAGCGGACGCATCGTCCAGTAGCGCCGTCGCCATACACAACCTGCCGCACGACCGCCGGCGCACGCCGAACCGGTTTCACGTGTCGGCGCGACAACGTTCAGCGAACGATCGGCCTTTGTCCTACGGCGGACGAGGTGCCTTGTACTCAGGCCGTAAGATCGGGTGCGAGACCGATGGCGTGGCCCGTCTCGACAACTCGGAACATGACCGCCGATCCGTGCCACACCGCGCTGCTTCGCCAGGCGGTCGATGCGTCGGGCGACGTTGTGTGCATCACCGACACCGACCGGGTGTTCACGTATGTGAACCAACCGTTCGCGAAGGTCTACGGCTACGCGGCCGAGGACGGTGTCGGTCGAGCCAGGCCCCGCATCGCGACGTCTCCTGGCGCGTACGGCTGGAAGCCGAACGGCTGCAGGCGGAGAAGATGGAAACCATCGGGCGCCTCGCTGGCGGCGATGGTCGACCTCAACGATGCGGTCGATCGGTCGTGGCGGATGCTCGGGCGATTGGTAGGCGTGAACCTGTTCGTGCGCCTGTCGGCCGGCGACTCCGTGTGGCCGGTGCGGATCGGTCCGGGGCCGCTCGACCTGGTGCTGATGGGTGGTGCCGTCAACGCCAGGGACGCAATGCCGAAGGGCGGCGCCCTCACCTTCAGGACCGGCATCCCAGCAGAGCGGCGGCCCCCCTCGGTGGACAGTGAAGTGGGGCAAGGCGCCACGGCCACCGTCTACCTGCCGCGTGTGGATGCGCCAGCGTCAGCAGCGTTAGGCGATGTGACGCCGCAGGGACGTGACCGACCCCTTGCGGATCGGCCGCACGCACCCCAGCCGAATCGACCTGCTGCTCACCGACATCGTCTTGCCGAGGCTCAATGGCCCTGAACTGGCGCAGCGCATAGTGGAGTGGCGCCCGTCGATGCGAGTATTGTATGTCTCTGGATATGCCGAGGCGCTTGCCTCCGCCGTGCGGCAGGCGCTCGACGCAGACTGAAGCCACGTGCATGCGGACAGCGATGTCCGCGCCATTCAATGCGACGACGCGTGTACCTGTGAGCCAACGGATCTTCTTCCCGGCTTTCCTCAGCGAACTCCGTGTCGCCACGCGCTTGCTGGTTGTCGACGACGTGTCGCAGAACCGCACGCTGCTCGAGCGCATGCTGACGGCGGAGGGCTACAGCGTCGCGTCGGCGGCCGATGGGGCGATTGCGCTGCGCATGGTCGAGGCGGAGGCGCCGGACCTGATCGTGTCCGACGTCGACATGCCGAACCTGAACGGCATCGAGTTCTGCCGGCGCGTGAAGGAGAACCCGGCGACGCGTCTCGTGCCCTTCATCCTAATCACCGGTCTGGCCGACCGTGCCAATCGCATCGCCGGCATCGAAGCCGGCGCCGATGATTTCCTCGGCAAGCCGTTCGACAGCCAGGAACTGAAGGCGCGCGTCCGCTCGCTGCTGCGCCTGAAGCACTACACCGACGAACTCGACTCGGCCGAGTCGGTCATCCTCAGCCTCGCCCTGACCGTCGAGGCGCGCGACCCCTACACGCGCGGCCACTGCCAGCGGCTTGCGGCCTACGCCGTGCTGATCGGCGAGCGCATCGGCGCCTCGGACGAACAGTTGTCGGCCCTGCATCGCGGTGGCTACCTGCACGACGTCGGCAAGATCGGCGTGCCCGATGCGGTGTTGTTCAAGCCGTCCGGTCTGACGCACGACGATTACGAGGTGATGAAGCGCCACACCGTCATCGGCGACCGCCTGTGCGGCGACCTGCGCGCGCTGTCGCTGGTGCGACCGATCGTACGTTCGCACCATGAGCGCCTCGATGGCAGCGGCTACCCGGATGGGTTGAAGGGCGACGCCGTGCCGCTGCTCGCGCAGATCATCTCGATCGTCGACGAGTACGACGCCATCACGTCGTCTCGCCCGTACCGCCAGGCGATGCCGCCGGATCGGGCCTTCGACGAACTGTCGAAGGACGTGCAGAAGGGCCTGCTGAACCCGGACCTCGTCGACATCTTGAATGCGGTGGGGCACGACACGCTGGTCGCGATGGCAGCGGAGGCCGATCGCCTGGCCGCCGATATGACCGCGACGTAGCGACGATGGACACGGCGAATGCGGGCGCGCCGATGGGCGGCACCGAGCTCCTCCGGTCCTCCCGCACGGATGCCCTGCGGGCCCTGACCGCGCGAGTGCAGACCATCTGCTCCCGTTCAGAGCAGGCCGTGCTCGATCAGGCTCGGCCGAGACTGCTCTGGCGGCGCGACCGTTCCCACGACCAGGACGTTCATCTACTCGTCGCTGCGCCTCTACGGCTGGCACGAGGACGACCGCAGGTGTACGCCGAAACATCGTGCCTGGTGGCACAAGAGGCGCTGATGGCTGGGTGTGGCGGGATTACGAGCAGTCTTGGGGGCGATTCAGGAGACGTGCGGAGCCTGGCCGTAGATGTGTGGCTTCGATGAGGCCAGAAATGATGTGCGTGCAGACCCTGCAGCGGGCGCTGGATTAGTAGCGGCATCCCGAGATGCAGGCGCAACTCGTCGCCCAGAGCGAATACTTTCAGCGCTTCTGGTCGTTCGAGTCGCGCGTGCCGGGATGGAACGCATTGCTGACGCGCCTGGCGGTGGAGAAGCCAGGAACGCGCCTGACGGCCGAGCTGTGACGCCGCGGGCGAAACGCCCGGACCGCCTACGTGGAGGTGCGGCGCACGCTCTCGGCGCGCGGACCCTTGGGCCCGTTGCCGATCTCGAATTCCACGGAGTCGCCTTCGCGAAGGTCGTTGATACCCTCGCCGTAAATGGCGCTCTGGTGGAAGAAATACTCCTGGCCCTGGGCATCCTTGATGAAGCCGAAGCCCTTGTCTACGCGCAGCGATCGAATCGTTCCTGTGGCCACGTGGTCTCCTTCAGTCGTGGTGTCGCGCGTCCGCACGGACGACGCGGGTTTATGCTCGGGCTCGAACTCGCCTGCAACGCTACAGTCGAGCAGGAGCGGGAAGCGCCGCCCGACTCTGGTGGCGCATTCCGTGGAGCAGCGACGAATCCTGGAAGTCCCGGTGTGACGGGACTTCTAATTTGGTGCGGAAGAGAGGATTTGAACCTCCACTGGATTGCTCCAACTAGCTCCTGAGGCTAGCGCGTCTGCCGTTCCGCCACTTCCGCAAGTGGGTGTGAAACTCCCCGAACAGGGACTTCGAGTATACCGCAACACCATCCGTATGCGAACCCTCCACCTATCGAAAACTTGGGCCGCTTAACCCGGCAGCTATACTCGACCCATGGCCAAACGGGGACTCGCCATCGTCTTCACGCTGCTCGGCGTCGCGATCGTGCTTTCGGCAGGAGCGTTCATCGCGCTGTATCTGGTGTTCGGACGCACGCCGTCCGTGCCTGCCAATTCGATGCTCGTGCTGGAGGTCGGTGGCGATCTGTCCGAGAATGCGCCGGCCGACGTGGTGACCTACCTGCGCGGTGGACGGACCTCGACCGTGCGTGCCGTCGTAGAGATGCTCCATAAGGCCAAGCGCGACGAGCGCATCGCCGGTGTACTGCTGAAACCGACCGGGTTCACGTCGCCGTACTGGGGCAAGGTGCAGGAACTGCGCGATGCGGTGGCCGACTTCCGCCAGTCGGGCAAGCCGGTCTATGCCTACCTGGAATACGCCGACGATCGGAACTACTACCTCGCGACCGCTGCCGATCGCATCTTCCTGATGCCGTCGGCGACACTTGACCTGAGCGGCGTCGCCACCTACGCGCTGTTCTTGCGGGGCACCTTTGACAAGGTCGGCATCGTCCCCGACATGCATCACATCGGCGACTACAAGACCGCGGTGAACGCCTACACCGAGAAGACCTACACGCCGGCGCACAAGAAGATGGACGAGTGGCTCAACCGCGACCTGTTCGAGCAGATCGTGCGCGTGGTGGCCGAGGCCAGGAAGAAAACCGACCCCGAGGTGCGGACGCTGGTCGACGATGGACCGTTCCTGGCGGCGGATGCGCTGACGGCCGGACTCGTCGACGAGGTCGCCTACGAAGACCAGGCGATGGAGAAACTGCGCCAGAGCCACGAAACCCCCATGGGCACGCTCGACGCGTCCGACTACTCGCGGGTGAGTGCTGCGTCGCTCGGCTTGAACAAGGGACCGCGCATTGCGGTCATCTACGCCTCCGGCGCCATCGTCGGCGGCAAGGGCGGCTTTGACCCGTTGAACGGCGAGATGATCGGCTCCGACACGCTGGTCGAGTCGATTCGTGACGCCCGCAAGGACCAGAGCGTGCGGGCAATCGTGCTCCGGATCGACAGCCCGGGCGGCTCGGCCACCGCGAGCGATGCCATCTGGCGTGAACTGATGCTGGCGCGCGACGAGAAACCGAACCGGCCGCTCATCGTGTCGATGTCCGACCTCGCGGCGTCAGGTGGCTACTACATCGCGATGCCGGCGCAGGTGATCGTGGCGCAACCGTCCACGCTCACCGGGTCGATTGGGATCTACGGCGGCAAGCTCGTGATGGGCGGCGTGTACGAGAAGCTCGGCGCCAACATCGAGTCGACCAGCATCGGCCGCAACGCCGAGATGGCGTCGCCGGCGCGCCCCTTCAATGCCTCGGAGCTGCAGAAGGTGGAATCGCAGTTGCGGGCGTTCTACATCGACTTCATCCGCAAGGCGGGTGAGTCGCGCGGGATGACGCCGGCCGCGATCGATCAACTCGGGCAGGGGCGTGTCTGGACCGGGCGGCAGGCGAAGGCCAACGGGCTCGTGGACGAACTAGGCGGGCTCGATCGCGCCGTGGCGATCGCCCGTGAGCGGGCCAAGCTGCCGGCGACCGGCGACGTGGAACTCGTGGCCTACCCGCGGGCGCGGAGCTTCTTCGAGATGGTGAGCGACGGTTTCTCGGGTGGCTCCGAAGCGGCCGTCAGTTCCTGGCTGTCGGCCAACCTGTCGGCTGACGAGCGGAATGCGCTGCGAGCACTGCGCGGTCCCACCTCGATGTTCCGTCGCGGGGAAGCGCTGGCGCTGATGCCGTTTACCTACGTGCGCTGAGCCCGCGTTCGCGTGCTGAGTGGACGGGCCCAAGGCTTCGGGCTCCAGGCTCTGGGCTCCAGGCGCCGCGGCAGTTCCGCGTTCAACATCACGAAGGGCACGAGGATCACGAAGGCCAGACTGATTCTTCGTGTCCGTCGGTCTTCGTGAGTGTCGAGCAGGAATCGGTCGTCCCCAAAAGACAAACGGCCCGGAGGACAGCGTCCCCCGGGCCGTTTCAGCGTCACATCGTCAGTGGCCCAGAGCCTAACGTCTAGAGCCCATAGCCGACACGCGCGCGACGCGCGCTAGCCAATGACGCGAGCAATCGCTTCGCGGTTGACCTCAATCTTCATCTTCTGCTTCGCCTTCACCATGTAGGCGCTGAAGAAGCGGTTGCGGCGGTCTTCGAGGACCTCGGTGCGGAAGGTGTCACGGTTCGAGGTGAAGTCGGATTCGCTCGTTTCCACCTTGTCGACCACCTTCACGATCACCGCGCCGTTCGGTGTCGTCAGCACGTCGCTGACCGCATCCTTCGGCAGCTTGAAGATCCGCGCCATCACCTCTGGAGCCGCGCCCAGGTCGGGCAGCGGAGCGTCGGCGGTGATGAACTCGGTCGGCTTCGGCTCGATGCCGGCCGCCTTGGCGACCTTGTCGAAGTCGGCAGCGGCCTTCAGCTTCGTCGCGGCGTCGGCCGCCTTCAGCTTGGCCATCTCGACCGCCTTGATCTTGAGCACGGCGTCGCGGACGCGGTCCTTCACCTCATCGAGCTTCGGGATGTAGGAATCCTGCTTGCCGGTGACCGTTTCGACCACGAAGCCACGACCGGTGCGCAGCGCGGTCGAGGCTTCGCCGTCGCCGAGCGTGAACGCGCGCGCCGTCATCTCCGGGGCTGCGCCGACGCCGAGAATCGGCTCGTCGCGCGCGAAGAAACCGCTCTCCTGCACCGTCAGGCCGTTGGCCTTGGCGGCAGTCTCCAGGTCGGCCGCCTTCTTCACCTGCGCTTCGAGCTTCTGCGCGAGTGCGGTCGCTTCAGCCTTCGCCTTTTCGGACTGGATCTGGTCGGTGAGCTGCTGCTGCACTTCCTCCATCGGCCGTACCGAACCAGGCTTCTTGCCGGTGAGCTTGATGATGTGGAAGCCGAACTGCGTCTTCACCAGTTCGCTGATCTGGCCGGGCTCCATCGTGAAGGCGGCCGCGTCGAACTCGGCCACCATGCGGCCACGGCCGAAGAAGTCGAGGTCGCCGCCGTTCTTGTTGTTCGACTCGTCTTCGGAGTACTTCTTCGCCAGTTCCGCGAAGTCGGCGCCGCCCTTGGCTTCCTTCAGGATCTCCTCCGCCTTCGCCTTGACCGCCGCCTCGTCCTTGCCTTCGGTCTTCAGGAGGATGTGGCTGGCGCGGACCTGCTCTGGCGTCGAGTACTGCTGGATGTTGTCGTTGTAGGCCTTGTTGAGGTCGGCCGGCGTGGCGGTGATCTTGGCGCGGAGCGTGTCGATGTCCACCAGGACGTACTTGATCTTGCGCTTCTCGGGAATGCGGAAGTCGGCCTGGTGTCCCTCGAAGTGGCTCGCTACCTCGGCATCGGTGGCGGTGACGTCGGGACGGTAGCTGTCGGCGTTGAATGCGACGACCGCCAGCTTCACCTTGTCGTTACGGCGGCGGTACTCGGTCTGGAGTTCCTTATCGGAGACCGACATCCACTCGGTGATCGAGGCGCGCAGCTTCTCCAGCACCAGCGAGCGGCGGATGCTTTCCTCGAAATCACGCGTAGAGAGCGGCGGGCTCTGCGATGCCAGCAGCTGTTGGTAACGCGCCTGACCGATGAACGTTCCCTTGTCCTGGAACGCCGGAATCGCGTAGATCCGCTGCGCCACCTCGGCGTCGGTCACCGTGATGCCGACCTTTTCGGCCTCGGACAGCGCCGCGCGCTCGTCCACCAACTGCTGCAGAATCTGCTGGTCGATGCCGAGCTGCTTCAGCAGTTGGTCATTCATCTGGCCGCCGTAGGCCGACCGGTACGACTGCATCTGCGCCTGATAGGTGCGGATGAACTCGTCCGAGCGAATCTCGTGACCTTCGACTGTCGCCACCGTGTCGATACGAGAGGTCGGGGCATTCCCTGCGGCTCCACTGAGGAAGTCCGGGATATAGAACACTACGAACGCCAAGCAAACGAGTGCCAGGCTCCACTTGAGCCAGTTTCGATGCTGACGCATCCGGTCGAGCATGGTCATCGGGGGTCCTCGGAAACGCCCATGGTAAGCCAGTACCTTCTGATGTGGCAAGGGTCAGTCACGAGACCCTATGGTATATTTGCCGTGGATAGAAGAAGTTAGCGTCGGGTAGTCGAGCCTGACGCTGCGACTGGATGTCTTTAGCACGTCGAGCGACGGGATTGTCCGCCAAAGGACGGCGGGATGGTGCCGCGGGCACCCCCGGTCGGCTGTACGGTGATCTGCCGCTTGCCTCCCGCCTGCGCTCCAGTCAGCGGGCACTCTACACTACCCTGTTGCGCCGCGATACCCTCCTCGATCTCGTGCAGGCGCTCCACGCCTCACACGAACCCGACCCGATTGCCCGTGCCCTCGTCGAGCGCGCGGCCTCGTGGATCCCGCTGACCTGCTGGACGCTGGTCTCAGTCGACCCGCCGCAGGAACACTTCGCCGTCCTCGCCGACGTCAACAACGCACCGGAACTTGGCCCGGCCATTCATGCCACCGCCGCGTGGGTGGCGCGGCACGACCAACCGCTGATGGCCGGTGACCTGCGCGTCGACCCCCGCATCGAGCCGGGCGATGGCGTGGCCGCGATGGCCTGGCCGCTGCGCGGCCGCGAGCAGGTCATCGGTGCGCTGGTCGGGGTCGATCGTGGCGTGTCCGCCGCAGCGCCCGCGCTGGGTCCAGCCACGGCGCAGGCCCTCGATGCGCTGCTCGGTCCGGCCGGCTTCGCGCTCGACACGGCGCTGCTCCTGAAGCGCACGGAGGCGCTGTCGGTCACCGACGACCTGACGCGGCTCTACAACGCGCGCTACCTGAATGTGGCCCTGCGCCGCGAGACGCGACTGGCCGCCCGCAATTCCCGTCCACTTTCCCTGCTATTCATCGATCTGGACGGCTTCAAATCGATCAACGATAGCCATGGTCACCTTGCGGGTAGCCGCGCGCTGGTCGAAGCCGGCGCCGTCATACGCGGCAGTGCCCGTGAAACCGACATCGTCGCCAGGTTCGGAGGCGACGAGTTCGCGTTGATCCTGCCGGATACCGGGTCGCCTGGCGCCTTGGCTGTGGCCGAGCGCATCCGCGACCGGATCGCCAGGCACGGGTTTCTGGCCGCAGACGGCCTCAACATTCACCTCACCGCGTCCGTGGGTGTGGCCACGCTTCCCGATGTGGCCATGGCAGCAGACGAACTGGTACAGGCGGCGGACGCCGCGATGTACCGAGTAAAAGATCGCGGGAAGAACGGTATCCAGGCCGCGGCCGCTGGCCGATAACACAGGCCGGTTCATCCCGAAGGAGTTGGCAGTTTGAGTCTTCGTTCGATGCTCTCGTTGTTCTCGAGTGACTTGGCGATCGATCTCGGCACCGCGAACACCTGTGTGTATGCGCGTGGCAAGGGGATTGTCGTCAACGAACCCTCAATCGTGGCCATCAACAAGGTGAACGGCCGCGTCGAGGCGGTCGGCAAGGAAGCGAAGGAGATGCTGGGCCGCACGCCCGGCAACATCGTCGCGATCAAGCCGATGAAGGACGGTGTCATCGCCGACTTCGAGGTCACCGAGAAGATGCTGACCTACTTCATCAAGAAGGCGCACAACCGCAACGTGTGGGTCCGGCCGCGCATCGTCATCGGCGTGCCAAGCGAGATCACGCAGGTGGAGAAGCGCGCCGTGAAGGACAGCGCGTACCGCGCCAAGGCCAGCGAAGTCCACCTCGTCGAAGAAGCGATGGCTGCGGCCATCGGCGCCGGCATGCCGATCACCGAGCCGTTCGGCAACATGATCGTCGACATCGGCGGCGGCACCACCGACATCGCCGTCATCTCGCTCGCCGGTATCGTCTACAGCAAGGCGGTTCGCGTCGCCGGCAACGAGATGGACGAGGCGATCATTCACTACATCAAGAAGACCTACAACCTGCTCATTGGCGAACGCACCTCCGAGCAGATCAAGATGGAACTCGGGTCGGCCTTCCCGCTCGAGCAGAAGTTGACGATGGAGATCAAGGGCCGGCACCTGATCGAGGGCGTGCCGAAGACCATCACCATCAGCGACGCCGAAATCCGCCAGGCGCTGGCCGAAACGGTCAACGTCATCGTCGACGCCGTCCGCGTCGCGCTCGAGCGCACGCCGCCCGAATTATCTGCCGACATCGTCGACCGCGGCATCGTGCTGACCGGCGGCGGCTCGCTCCTGAAGAACCTCGACAAGCGCCTGCGCGAGGAAACCGGCCTGCCGGTCGCCATGGCCGAAGATCCGCTCTCGTCGGTCGTGCTCGGCGCGGGCAAGATGCTGTCCGATTTCAACCTCCTCCGGAAGATCTCGATCGACTGACGGCCGGCTCGACGGACCCTGCCACGCTCCGCGTGGCTCGGGCCTCCGGGCTGGCGGTCGTTGCGTGCTTATGGCCCTTCTGGATGTCCGGCTCCGCGCCGGTTACCTGTTTCTCGCCGTTACGATTGGCCACCTCGGGCTGATTTCAGCGCAGGTGAACTCGCGGACGGGCGTGTCGATCCTCGAGACCGTCATCTTTGGCGCCTTCGCCGAGGTGCAGCGCGGCACGTCGGCCGTGCTGAACGGCGTCGGCGGGGCGTGGAGCGGCTACGTCGCCCTTCGCAACGTGCGCGCCGAAAACGAGGCGCTGCGTCAGGAACTGTCCAGCGCCCGGGTCGAGATTCAGCGGCAGCGAGCGCTGGCCGACCGTTCGCGAAGCCTCGAATCGATCCTGCAACTCGGCAGCAGCACCGAACTCCAGGTCGGCGCGGCCCAGATCATCGGGGCTGCGGCCAGCCCCGAGTTCCGCACGGTCACCATCGACAAGGGAACCCGCCTTGGGCTGAAGGCCGACATGGCCGTGCTTGGTCCAAAGGGTGTGGTTGGCCGGGTGGTGGTGGCCGGGCCGCGTGCGTCGAGGGTGCAGTTGCTCGTCGACCGGAACGCCGCGGCGGGTGCGCTCATCGAACGCTCGCGGGCGCAGGGCGTGGTGGTCGGCGCCGGCGACAACCGCCTGCGGCTCGAATTCGTCTCCGAGATCGCCGACGTGGCCGTCGGCGATCTCGTTGTCACGTCCGGCATCGACGGGATCTATCCCAAGGGGTTCGCCATCGGCCAGGTCGACACGGTCGAGAAGAGCGGGGTGACCTACCGGAGCATCGGTATCCGTCCGGCCGTCGACTTCTCGTCGCTCGAGGATGTGTTGGTGGTACTGACGCCGACGCCGGCGCAGCGGGTCGGCGCGGTCGATGCAGCGGCGGAGAAGCCCGAGTGAAGGCAGCGTGGGTGCTTCTGGCGACGGCCGCGGCCATCGCCATCCAGACCACCCTTGACCGCTGGCTGGCTGCAGGCGCCGTCGACCTGGTGCTGGTCGTCGTCGTGTACAACGCGCTCGCCTCGGAACGGGTGACCGGCCTGCTGACGGGCAGCTTCGCCGGTCTGGTGCAGGACGTCCTGTCTGGCGGGGTGCTCGGGATGGCCGGCTTGTCGAAGACGGTCGTGGGCTATCTGGCTGGAATCGTCGGCACCCAGTTCATCGTGACCCATTCCGCCTCGCGCTTCGTGGTGTTCTTTCTGGCGACTGTGCTCAATGCCGTGATTTTTATGGGACTCTACGAACTGCTGGGCCTCCGGCACTTCGGCGCCCCACTCGCCGCTGTCGCCGTGCAGGGGGTGGGCAACGCGGTGGTCGGCGTGCTGGTGTTCAAGGTCATCGAACTGCTGCCTGGCGCCGTCGAGCGGCGCCGCGCGGCCCGAAGCGGGTTCCGTCGATAAAGAGGCCATGGTGCCAGGACGTGACGATCTCTCGTAGTGTCCGGCCATGGCCGGGCCGATTCGTGCGAGTATTTTTGTGATGGCATTTCACGAGGAACGGCGGCGCGTCGGCCTCAGGCTGAGCGTCCTCCAGTACGGTGCCGTGGTGCTGTTCTCGGTACTGGCCATGACCTTCTGGTACCTGCAGGTCGTCCAGCACGACCGCTTCCGGGAGATGGCGGAGAACAACCACCAGCGGACGTTGCCACTGCGCGCCCCACGCGGCGTGCTGTTCGACCGCGACGGCAAGGTGCTCGTCGAGAACCGCCACTCGTACAGCATTTCCATCGTCCGCGAGCAGACGAAGGACATCAACCGCACGATCCGGCTGCTGGCCCAGGTGCTCGGCCTCGAAGAGGCGTCGGTCCGAGAAATCGTCGAGCGGCACCGCCGCGAGCCGTCCTACCGTCCCATCACCATCGTGCAGGACTCATCGCTGGCGCAGGTGGCCGCCGTCACGGCGCGCCGCCTCGCGAGCGAACTGCCCGACATCGTCGTGCAGCAGGTGCCGACCCGCCAGTATCCCGAGATGCTCGCCGCGCACCTGTTCGGCTACGTCGGCGAAGTGAGCGACGCGCAAGTGGGCGGAGCGGCCGACCTGAAAAGCGGCGACATCATCGGGCAATCGGGAGTCGAAAAGATCTACAACGCCCTGCTGAAGGGCGAGGACGGCGCGAAGCGCGTCGTCGTCAACAGCACCGGGCGCGAGGTGCGGACGCTTGAGGAGGTGCAGCCGACCGAGGGCAAGCGCCTGCAGCTCACCATCGACTTCGACATCCAGAAGTCCATCGAGGACGCGTTCGACGCGATCGGCGACTTCAACGGCGCCGCTGTCATTCTCGACCCGTCGAACGGCGACGTGCTCGGCTTCTCCAGCCGCCCGGCCTACGACCCGAACGCCTTCTCCTCAGGGATCGACCGCGCCACGTGGGCGGCGCTCACCACCGACGAGGACCGGCCGCTCAACGACCGCGCCATCCAGGGGCGCTACTCGCCAGCCTCGACCTTCAAGATGGCCGTCGCGCTGGCCGCGATGGAGGAGGGGATCATCACTCCCGACTTCCGCGTGTCGTGCCCAGGTCACGCCACGTTCTATGGCCACACGTTCGCCTGCTGGAACAAGGGGGGGCACGGGTCGATTGACCTGCGGCACGCGATCGAGCAGTCGTGCAACGTCTACTTCTACACCGTCGCCAACATGGTCGGCATCGACAAGATCAACAAGTGGGCAACGCTCCTCGGGCTCGGCGTGAAGAGCGGCATCGACCTGCCGAACGAAGTCCAGGGGCTGGTGCCGTCGACCGAGTGGAAGCAGCGCGTGAAGAAGGAGAAGTGGTACGCCGGCGAGACCGTGTCGGTCGGCATCGGCCAGGGCGCGGTCGCCGTCACCCCGGTCTCGATGGCCGTCTACATGGCGACGTTGGCCAACGGCGGCACGCGCGTCACGCCGCACCTGCTCAAGGCGGTTGACGATGGGACGGGGTGGAAGCCGCTCCCCACACCACCGCCACAGTCGATTGTCACGATCAACCCGGAGCATCTGCAGGCCATTCGCGATGGCCTCTTCCTGGTGGTCAACGGCGCGGGCACCGGGCACAACGCGCAACTCGCGGGCTACGACGTCTCGGGCAAGACCGGCACCGCCCAGGTCATTTCTAATGCCGGCAAGTTGGCAGCGGCGGGCAACACCACCAAGGACCTCCGCGACAACGGCTGGTTCCCATTCTTCGCGCCGCGCGATAATCCGAAGATTGCCGGCGTCATCTTTCTCGAACATGGCGTGCACGGCTCGAACGCGGCGGCCATCGCCAGGCATGTCCTGGACACCTTCTTTGCCAAGCAGGAAGGGCGTCCGCTGCCACCGAAGCCGGTCATTGTTCCGAACCTGAAACCGTAGCGTTTACCAGGACCACGTGTTCGAACGACGCCTCTACCACCACATCGACTGGGCGCTGCTCTTCGCCCTCTTCGCGCTCTGCGCGATCGGTGTGGCGATGATCTTCAGCACCACCTCGGATCCCACCAGGGGCAACTCGCACCTGTACGTCACGCAGCTGTACGCCATCGGTCTCGGCACGATCGCGATGGTGGTCACGCTGTCGCTCAATTACCGCTGGTTCACCGACAAATCCCATCTTTTCTACCTCGCATTGCTCGCGATCCTGCTCTACGTGCTCTTCCTCGGCACGGTGCAGATGGGGGCGCGACGGTGGATTCCGCTCGGCGGATTCAATCTGCAGCCGTCGGAATTCGCCAAGGTCGGTGTGGCGCTGGTCCTCGCCAAGTACTTCGGCGAGACCCGCGGCATGCCTGCCTGGAGCGATCTCGCGATTGCCGGCGGCCTCACCTGCCTGCCGCTGGCGCTGATTGCAAAGGAACCGGATCTCGGCACGGCCGTGACGCTGATCCCCGTGTTCATGGCCATTGCGTATCTTGCAGGCATGCAGATGCGCATTCTCGGTTACATGGCGCTCAGCCTCGTGCTGATCGCGCCGGTGGCGTGGAAGTTTGCGCTGAAGGATTACCAGAAGAGTCGCATCTCAACGTTCATCGACCCCTCACAGGACGCGAAGGGCGCCGGATACCAGCAGATCCAGGCGCGGATCACGGTGGGGTCAGGCGGATTGGCTGGCAAGGGCTACATGCAGGGGACGCAAGGTCAGTTGCGGTTCCTCCCCGTGGCGCACAACGATTTCATCTTCTCGGTGCTGGCCGAGGAACAGGGTTTCGCCGGCGTCCTCGTGGCGCTCGGTCTCTATTTGTTCGTGATTCTGCGTACGCTCGAGGCGGCTCGTCTGGCCAAGGATCGCCTCGGCTCCTATCTCGTGCTCGGTGTGCTCGCCAGCTTCACCTTCCAGGTGATCTACAACATCACCATGTCGGCAGGACTGGCACCCGTGAAGGGCCTCACACTACCGCTCATGAGCTATGGGGGCTCCTCGATGATCGCCACGCTCGCCGCATTCGGGCTGGTGCTCAACGTGAGAATGCGCAGATTCACGAACTGACCTTTTCAGGCGATGGACGATAGGCGATAGGCGATAGGCGAGGCCGCGTGCGGCACCGCCCTCCGTCGATCGCCCATCGCCCATGGCTCAGGAGTTCGTGCATGACCAAGGAGATGATCATCTCCTCCAATGGCCACGAGACGATGGTGGCCATCCTCGAGGACGATCTCGTCGCGGAGATCTTTGTCGAGCGTGAACGGCACCGCGGTGTCGTCGGCAATGTCTACAAGGGCCGGGTATCGAAAGTTCTGCCCGGCATGCAGTCGTCCTTCATCGATCTCGGTCTTGAGCGCGACGGGTTCCTCTATGTCGCCGAGGTCGTCGACACCCTCGAGGAGTTCGAACGGCTCGAAGGCGGCGACGAGGACGAGCTCAAAGGGCAGGACGGGCAGGACGGGCAGTCCGCTGCCCGAAAGCGGGACGAGCCGAAGGAGCAGCCGCGCATCGAGGACCTGCTGAAGGAAGGGCAGGAAATCCTGGTGCAGGTGGTGAAGGAGCCGCTCGGCACGAAGGGCGCCCGCCTCACCTCGCACGTCACCATGCCGGGGCGCTTCCTGGTCTTCATGCCGACGGTCGACCACGTCGGTGTGTCGCGCAAGATCGAGTCGCGCGAAGAGCGGGCGCGCCTGCGCGGCATCGTCAAGGAGTTCCGCGAGTCGCACGGCTTCACGGGCGGCGTGATCATTCGCACGGCGGCCGCCAGCCGGCCCAAGGAAGACATCATCAGCGACCTCGAGGCGTTCCATGCGATCTGGACCGACATCCGCCAGCGCATGGAATCGTCGCGCGCGCCTGCCGTCGTCTACCGCGAGCAGAGTCTGGTCGGCAAGCTGCTGCGCGACCTGCTGACCGAGGACTTCCAGGCGATCCGCATCGACCACCCGCAGGAATACCAGCGCACGCTGGAGCTGGTGCAGCGGATCCTCCCGAACCTTGCGCCGAAGGTAAAGCTCTACAGCAAGCCGTTCCCGATCTTCGAGGAGTACGGTGTCCAGGCCGAAATCGATAAGGCGCTGAAGAGCAAGGTGTGGCTCAAGTCGGGCGGCTCGATCGTCATCAACCAGACCGAAGCGCTGGTGGCGGTCGACGTGAACACCGGCCGCTTCGTCGGCAAGAAGAACAAGGAAGGGCGGCTCGAGGACACCATCGTCAAGACGAACCTCGAAGCGGTGAAGGAGATCGTGCGGCAGGTGCGCCTGCGCGACCTGGGCGGCATCATCGTCCTCGACTTCATCGACATGGAGGAGAAGAAGAACCGGCAGAAGGTGCTGACGGCGGTCGAACTCGAGCTGAAGAAGGACCGGTCACCGTCGAAAGCGCTGCAGGTGTCAGACTTCGGCTTGATCATCATCACGCGCAAGCGCGTGAAGCAGAGCCTCGAGCGCGTCATGACCGAGCCGTGTCCGTACTGCTCGGGGACCGGCACCATCAAGAACACCTCGACGATCTGCTACGAGATCCTCGCCGAGGTGAAGAAGATCGGCACCGACCTGAACGGCCAGCGGCTACTGCTGCGGGTGAATCCGGAGATTGCGCGCGCGTTGAAGGAAGAGGAAAGCGACGTGATGAAGGACCTGAAGGCGTCGCTCGGCAAGGACGTGACGGTAAAGCCCGACTTCCAGTTGCACCACGAACAGTTCGACGTGATGGCGATGTAGCCACGGTCAGGACGGTCAGGACGGTCGGGACGGGCTGGACGGGCTGGAGGGACG
>Ga0209190_1000736_pt1 | contig 23544 bp, 19 predicted proteins | sample M_140205_XF_Meta_FD_187315 | JGI IMG/M metagenome (GOLD analysis project Ga0209190, IMG submission 187315) | Freshwater microbial communities from Lake Montjoie, Canada to study carbon cycling - M_140205_XF_MetaG (SPAdes) (version 2) | ecosystem: Environmental > Aquatic > Freshwater > Lake... | reverse complement strand
GTTTAGATAAGCTTGGAGAACGGTCAAAGATCGCGGTGTTCGACTTTGGTGGGGGGACATTTGACATTTCGATTTTGGAGTTGAATCAGGGAGTTTTTCAGGTGCTCTCTACGCATGGCGATACGCGGCTTGGCGGGGATGATATTGACGCGGGGTTGATTGCGGAATGCCCCTTGGAAATTCCCGAGTGGCAGAAGCGAGACTTGGTGATTGAGGCGAAGCACCGGCTATCGACGGAGGAGAGTGTCGAGCTGACCGTGCCGCTCGGGTCTGGGGGTGCGTTTGGCGTTTATCGACTGATTCGGAGTGATTTAGATCGGGTATCGCGACCGATTATCGAGCGAACTCGGGCACATTGTTTGAGGGCGTTGGAGGATGCGCGGATGAAGCCTGAGGATCTTTCTGAGGTGATTTTAGTGGGTGGTCAGACGCGGATGCCATTCGTGCGTGAATGGGTGAAGGAGATTTTCCAGCGGGAGCCAAATGACGGGCAGAATCCTGATCAGGCGGTGGCCTTGGGGGCGACGATTCAGGGGGGAATTCTCAGTGGTGCGGTGCAGAATGTGTTGTTGCTGGATGTCACGCCGCTTTCGCTGGGAATTGAGACCTTTGGGGGGCTGATGAATGTGATTATTCCGCGGAATTCGACGATTCCGATCAAAGCTGGGGAAATGTTTACCAATGCACTGGCGGGTCAGGGGGCGATGTTGATCAAGGTTTTGCAAGGGGAGCGCGAATTGGTGAAGGACAACTGGGAACTTGGGCAGTTTGAGTTGGCATTTGAACCTGCGCCGAAAGGGCATGCTCGGGTGGGGGTGCAGTTTGAAATTGATGCGAATGGAATTCTTCATGTCCTAGCTCGGGATACGAAGAGTGGGTTGGAGAAAGTGTTGGCTTTGCGGAGCGCGGTTGATGTTTCGGATGAAGCGGTGGAGAAGATGCTGGAGGATTCGCTGGAGCATGCGTTTGAGGATGTGAGCGACCGAATTTTTGTGGAAGCGAAGTTAAAGTCGGATGAGTTGCTTCCGGCGGTGGCGAAGGCGTTGATCGAGGTAGGGGCAGACCTTGACGCTGGGGAGCGGGCATTGATTGCGAAATGTGTGGCGGACGTGGAGTCGGCGATAGGGACTGGGGGCGGGGCCAATTTGAAGCGAGCGAATGGCGAGTTGGATGTGGCGACGCAACGATTGGCCACCCTACTGATTGAGCGCGCGATGTCTGCTTAGCGGCTGATTTTCAACCACTTCGGAGCAATGATTTAGCGGGAAAGATCGGCTTGGCTGAGGATTTTGAATTCGGCGCCTTGGAGGACGGCGACGGCGCATTCATTGTCTTCGACATGGAGGGCGAGAGCGGGGCGTCCGCGCGGGCGGGTGAGGAGGGCGTAGCTTCCGAAAATATTGCATTCAGCGGCGAGGAGAGCGGCGAGGAGTCGACCGAGTTCTGAGGCACCGTCTTGGAGTTCCACGACGACAAGTTCGCAGATGGAGAAGGGGATGGCGTGTTCGATGAACATTTGTTGGACGCTTTCGGGGTCGCTGACGACGATGCGAACGATGGCGGTATCTGCGGAGCCTTGGACGCTAATCGCGAGCACATGAATGTGGCGATCGTTGAGGATTCGGACGACATCGAGGAGAGTGCCGACGCGATTGGGGAGAAAAATGGAGAACTGGGAGACGCGGGGACCGCCGAGTTTTTCGGTAGTTTGATTGGAGTCGAATGGCATAATTTTTTATCGGTAACTATAGATGAGAGAGAATGTTGCGGCGGTCCCTTCGAGGAGTGCAATTTTGATGTAGTAGGGGCCACTAGTGGTGGCGGCAAATCCAGCGGCGACGGTAGTGGGGCGTTGGTAGGGCAGGGTGGGGAGGGATTGGCCTAATTCGTCAAAGAGGGTCACGGCGATTTTTTTTGCGGTCTCGGTGGCTCCGACAGTGAACCAGTATTGATTACCTGCGTAGAGATTGACTTGGATGACGCGAGATTTTCCGAGTTCGCACCGACCTGACCAGGTGCCGTCGCGAATCTTGAATCCGTCATTAGAAAAAGCGCCGGCGGTTTCGAGGGCGACTTTTCGGGCGACGGTTTCATCGTCATTGGCAGCCTGGAGGGATGGGTGGAGACCGAGAAGGGGGAGGAGGGCGAGGCGGAGAAGGTGGAGGGGCGGCTTCATTTCGTTTGTTTTTTGGTGATTTCCTTGATGGTCTGGGCGGTCAGGCTGCTCAGTTGGGAGACGGTATTTTGGCTGGGAACGGTGGCGAGAGGGAAGGAGATGAGTTGCTCGATTTCGGCCATTCTTTTGCGGACGGTGATCACGGTGGGATCTTCCTGATTTTTTTCGCTTAGTTTGCCTAAACGAGAGTTGAGCATGGCGGCGATGCCGGGTTGGCGGAGGAGTCGAGCGCCTGCGGGGGTGTAATTTTTTGCGAGGTATGCGCTCATCGCTTCATTGGCGCGGATCCAACCTCCGACGGTCACGAGGGTGACGAGGTCGGCATCTTTTTGATCGGCCATGCCATTTTTGACTTCGTTTTGGGTGGCCTCGAGTTCTTCCTTGAGTTGATTCCAGAGTTTTTGGTCGGCGAACCCGGTGATGCTTGCGCCCCGTTCGATGACATCTTTGCTGACGCCGAGAGTTTTGGCCAAGGCAAGGATGTCTTTACCGATACTTTTGACTTGGGGTGCGTCTTCGGCTTCGACGGCGATATAGCCATCGGCGATGAGGCCACCGAGGTTGAGGGCGAGTTGGGGTCGGCTGGTAAAATTGGTGGCGATGGGGGGGCGGAAGAGAGTTGTCCAATCGATTTTTCCGAGTTTATCGAGGGAGGCCATAAACTCGCCGGGCATGGGAATGGAAAGTTCATCGGTGCGGGTGGCTTCAGTGATTTCTTCTGGGGAGAGGTGGATGGCGGTGGGGGGGTGATCCGCGGCAGAAGCGCGCAGGCCAAGAGCAGCGAGAGCAGCCACGATGGTGCGAAGAGTCGGAATCATTTCGGAAAATAGGCAGGGTAGGCGTGGGTTGTCATCCGTCAAATGAATTGAGGGAGGGAATTTTGGGGGTACATTTTCCGTGACTGATGGGATGGGGCGGGGAGTTTCTAGAATTGTCTTGGTCGAGTCGTTGCTTCTCCCTAGGCTTTTAAGCCCATGATTTCTGACATTCAAAAAGCCGTAGAAGCGGGAAAACTTTCTGTGAACGCTGGCCAAGCGCTTGCGAAGCTTTCACCGGGAACATTCGTTGTTCATAAAAGCTGGGGGTTTGGAAAAGTGGGGGCGGTCGACTTTGTGATTAGTCAGATGACCATCGATTTTAAGTCAAAAAAGGATCACCCGATGCGCCTTGATTATGCGGCGGAGTCATTGGAGGCATTGGCAGCAGATCACATTTTGGCGCAGATTGCCGGGGATGCGAGTGGGGTGAAGGCTCGGGCACAGGGTGCGGGGGTGGAGATGATGAGGACGATTTTGCTGAGTTTTGGAGGGAAGGCAACGCAGGATCAGATTACCCAAACGCTTGTGCCAGCTGTTTTTAGCGATGCGGAGTTTAAAAAGTGGTGGGAGGCGACGAAAAAAGTCATTAAAAAAGATGGTCACTTTATTGTTCCTGCGAAGAAAACTTCGCCATTGGAGTTACGCTCTGCACCCGTTTCGCATGTGGTGGAGTATCTTGAGGCCTTTGGGAATGCTCGGCAGTTGAAGGATCAACTTTCTGCGCTTGACCGAATTCTCAAGAACCTTTCGGACTTCACCGATCCGGTGGTGCAGTTGACGCCGATTTTGGTGGCGGCGGATACGCAGGCGAAGAAAAGCCAGAGATTAAATACCGCTGAAGCGCTGGAGCTTTTGTTGATTCGTGATGAGATAGCGGAAAAAGTAAATTTGGAAAAAGGGGCAGAGGCGTTGGGGGTTGATCAGATTCTTCGGGAGGAAAAGCGCCGATTGGTTTCCTTGATTGCGGATCTTCCTGCGGTCAAGCACAAGCGAGTTTTTGCAGAAATTCCTCAGGCATTTGGGGAAGACTGGCCAAATGTGGCTTTGGATTTGGCGACGCGGGGGAGCACTCGGGTGGTCACGGAAGCGGCAAGGTTATTGGAGGAAAAAGGGCAAGTGGCGGTCCTTCTCAAGGGGATTGACCGAGAGATTCGGGATCACGCGATTACCTCGGAGACCTTGATCTGGCTTTGCAAAGAGAGGGATGGGGCGTTTGCGGATTTGGTGAATCCCCGGTTACTGAGTTCGATTATTAGTGCATTGGAGCGGGATCAATTTGATGAAGCGAAGCGGGATCGGCGGTTGCACGATCTTTTGTTGAACGACAAGGAATTGCTCAATGACCTAGTAGATTCTGCGACGCACGAGGACATGCGGAACATCATGCAAAAGCTCATGCGGACGCCAGTTTTTGAGGAGTTGAACAAGCGATCTTTGATGGGGCGAATCATTCGATTATTTCCAGAAATGCAGGCTTTGCTTTCTGGGGAGAGTGATACGAAGCAGGAGACGCTGGTGGTTTCTTGGGAGAGCCTAGAAAAGAAGAAGATCGCTTTTGATGATTTGGTGAACAAACAGATTCCTGAGAATGTGAAAGAGATCAGTGTGGCAAGGAGTTATGGGGATTTACGGGAAAACTTTGAGTTCAAGGCGGCGAAAGAAATGCAACGGGTTTTGGGGCGGCGTCGGAGTGAGATGGAGCGGGAGCTTTCGCTCGCCCGAGGGACTGACTTTGCGAATCCAGATCTCACGCAAGTTTCTCTGGGGACGGTGGTTAGTCTTCGTGAAGTCACTGGCGGTGCGGTGGAGACATACACTATTTTGGGAGCATGGGATGGTGAGCCGGAAAAGGGATTGGTCAGTTATCAATCGGCGCTTGCGCAGGCCTTGCTGAGTCGGAAGCCTGGGGATCAGGTGAATGTGCCGACGGAGATTGGTGAACGATTGGTTGAGGTGGTGAAGATCGAACCCTTTTTGAAGGCTTAAAAGAGAGGAAACTCTTTTTTCGCCATTTGCATCATTTTTGAGTCAATTCCTCGCCTTCTAGCTTGATCTCCGCTTCATTTTCCGCTTTTTACCGGTCGCCTTAATTTTAACCCTCAATTTACCAACCATGTCACTTACTGAAATCATTGAAGTCCACGCTCGCCAAGTTATTGATTCGCGAGGAAATCCGACAGTTGAGGCGGAGGTCTCTTTGGCTGGTGGGGCGATTGGTCGGGCGATCGTGCCGAGTGGCGCGAGCACTGGCGAGCATGAGGCTTGGGAGTTGCGGGATGGGGTGAAAGATCGCTATCTGGGCAAGGGGGTCACGAAGGCGGTGGGGAATGTCAATAAGGCGATTGCGAAAATTGTGGAGGGGCAGGATGCGCTCGACCAGGTGGGGATTGATCGGGCGATGATTGCCTTGGATGGGACAAAGAACAAAGCCAAGTTGGGGGCGAATGCGCTCTTGGCGGTTTCGTTGGCGACGGCCAAGGCGGCGGCTGAGCAGCTTGGGTTACCTCTTTACAAGTATCTTGGGGGGCCGAACGCCAAGGTTTTGCCGGTGCCAATGATGAATATCGTCAATGGAGGGGCACATTCGGATGCGCCGGTGGACTTTCAAGAGTTCATGATTATGCCTAAAGGGGTGGGGTCATTTAGCGAAGCGATTCGTGCGGGTTGCGAGATTTTTCATGCCTTGAAAGGGGTATTGAAGGGTCGTGGGTTATCGACGGCGGTGGGTGATGAGGGGGGATTTGCGCCGAACTTCACTTCGGCGGATGACGCCTTGGAGACGATTGCGGTGGCTGTTAAAAAAGCGGGATACAAGCTTGGGCAGGATATTTTCATTGCGTTGGATGTGGCGGCGAGTGAATTTTACGACAAGGCGAAGAAGCAATATATTTTCAAGAAGTCCGACGGATCGAAGCGGAGCGCTGACGAGTTGGTGGCTTATTATGTGGAGTTAGCGAAAAAGTTTCCGATTATTTCGATTGAGGATGGCTGTGCGGAAAATGATTGGGCTGGCTGGAAGAAATTGACGGAGGTGATGGGGGCAGGGACCCAATTGGTTGGGGACGACCTTTTTGTTACGAATGTGGAATTTTTGCGAAAGGGAATTGAGACGGGGACAGCGAATTCTATTTTAGTGAAAGTGAACCAGATTGGGACATTGACCGAGACCTTGGATGCGATTGAGTTGGCGAAAGAGAATGGTTATACGGCGGTGATTTCGCATCGTTCTGGGGAGAGTGAGGACACGACGATCGCGGACATCGCGGTGGCGACTAACGCTGGTCAGATCAAGACGGGATCGTTGAGTCGGACGGACCGGGTGGCGAAGTATAACCAACTTTTGCGGATTGAGGAGGAACTTGGTGACAACGCAATTTTTGGCGGTAAGATGCGCTAAGTGAGTACGAACCAACCAGATTACTTCGGTCACTCTGAGGTTGATAAGAGTCCTTGGTCTTTTATTAATCGATGGTTGTTTATTCTGACTTGTGGTGGGGTTTTGATTGCTCTGGGGATTCAATTTGCTCCGTTATTGTTGGAGCGATCGTCTCAACAAGAGCAGCTCGCGGCGTTGGAGGTGGAAGTGCAGAAGGAAACGCAGTTGCGTGATCGGAACGTCTGTTTGGTGAAAGCTTTAAAGCATGATTCGGAGTTGGCATCTTACTATGCACGCGACCGGTTGAATTTAATGAAGGAGGGAGAGATGATTTACCGCTTCCCGAAACCGAAGTCGCACTGAGTGTAGCGGAACTTCGAGTTCAGCGAGCGCGGGAGGGCTAACCCGGAAAGAGTAAGGATTCGTTGGTGGATCTTTCGAGGAGATGGCCGAAAATTTTCGATTACGACCACCCACTTTTTACAATTTATGGACATTCAAGCGATTAATACGGAAGAACTTCAGGCGCGGGTTGGTGAATTGCGGAGGTATCTTTGACTTCGGTAAATTGCAGGAGCGATTGGCGGAGCTCGAAGGATTGATGAGCGAGCCCGATTTCTGGACGAACAAGGAGCGGGCACAGAAAAATGTTGAAGAGGTTTCGGTGATTCGGGGCAAAGTAGGCCCACTGGTTTCTTTGGAAAATCAGCTGAATGATTTGCCGGTCTTGATCGAACTGGCTTTGGAGGCAAATGATTCGGAAGCGACGGCGGAGGCAGAAAAAGAATATCGGGCGATTTTGCGGAGCTTGGCAGACTTTGAAATGAAGATGCTTTTGGCGGGTCCAAATGACCGTTGCAATGCCTTTGTGACGATCAATTCTGGGGCGGGGGGGACGGAGTCATGCGACTGGGCGGATATGCTTTTGCGAATGTACCAGCGGTGGATAGAGCGTCGGGGTTTTAAAAGTCAGATTATCGATATTCAGCTGGGGGATGAAGCGGGGATTAAGTCGTGTACAGTATTGGTGAGTGGGGAGTTTAGCTTTGGATATCTGGCGACCGAGCGAGGGGTTCATCGGTTGGTGCGGATCTCGCCGTTTGACTCGAATAAGCGGCGGCACACCTCATTTGCGGGGGTGGATGTGGTTGCGGAGTTGCCAGAAAGTGCCCCGATTGAAATTAATGAGGCGGACATTGAGGTGGACACCTATCGGAGCGGCGGTAAGGGGGGACAAAACGTCAACAAGGTGGAGACGGCCGTGCGGATTCGGCATCTTCCGAGTGGGTTAGTGGCGGCTTGTCAAAACGAGCGGAGTCAGCAAAAAAACAAGGTGACGGCGATGCGCATGCTTCAGGCGAAGCTTCAGCAGATCGAGGTGGACAAGGCGGCGGCGGAGATTTCGGCTGCTTATGGTGAAAAGAGTGATGTGGCTTTTGGGAGTCAGATTCGTTCGTATGTATTTCAGCCCTATCAAAAAGTCATTGATCTCCGGACTGGGGTGGAGACGAGCAACATTGCGGCGATGATGGATGGGGATATTGATGCTTTTATCCAAGGCAAGCTGCGGGGATTGCGGAGAGAGAAAGGGGCGAGTGACGAAGACTAGGTGGAGGTGAGGGTTGGAGGTCGTTGTGGAGGTCGTTGTGGAGGTCGTTGTGGAGGAGGGTTTTGTGAGCGAGGGAGAGTGAGTGGGTGGTGGTGGGCGGGTGGAGATGCGAGGGCTTTGGCCTTTTGAAAGGGGAAAGATTACCGAGGTGAGCCGCGGGAAAAACGATTGACAGGTCTTGTCAATGTATGGACATTGAGTTTCCACTTTTCTCCCACAACCGCTAAGAATTTTCTCCACACTAGGGAACAATGTTTATTTCCAATAAAATTTATTCTGAAAGGAGTTGGCGGCTTTCGGGTCGGGGGACACGGGGATTTAGTTTGGTGGAGATTGTTTTAGCGATTGGGGTGGTGGCATTTGCTTTTCTGGCAATTTTTTCCTTACTTCCGGTTGGATTGGGGATATTTCGCGAAGCCATGGATACCTCGGTGAGTGCCCAGATTGTCCAGCGAGTGGTTAGCGATGCCACGGAGACGGATTTTGATCAATTGATTGGGAATCCTGTCAAGGGAAATTATTATGCGATGCCCGTTCGGTATTTTGACGATCAAGGGACGGAGGTAAAAGTGGGGAATCCGACGGCGCCGAGTCTCGCCGAGCGGCAGGGGCCGCCGGGCATCCTTTATTGGGTGCGGGTTCGGGGATCGCTACCTGGGGCGGCCAATCCTGCTGAGCATAAGAGTACCTACCCGACCTCACTGCCTTCGAAGGGAGGGAGTCGATTTAATCCTCGGGACACCACTTTTTTGACCGTCGAGGTGGCGAGCAACCCCACGGGAAAGGCTCTGGATATTGATGAAACCTCCTATTTAATTGATCCTGTGAAAGCGAAGAGTGCGGGAATTCGCCTTCAGACTTTTTCGGTGGTGCTTTCTCGGAATGGATATCCGAAGCAATCTTAAGCGATGAGAAAGAGCGTCTGGCGTCGGTTGGGGAATCGAGGGTTCACGATCCTTGAGGTGTTGGTTTCGGTGGGAATCCTTTCCTTGATTTTGCTGATGCTGGTCTCTTTGACCAACCAGACGTCGGCGACGTGGCGTTATACGACGGCAAAGGCGGAGCAGTTTCGGCAGGCGCGAGTGGCATTTGAGAGTATGACGGGAAAAATCAGTCAGGCGACGCTCAATACCTATTGGGATTACGGTTATGACAGTTCGGGTTTCCCGACGCGTTACGAGCGGCGGTCGGAGTTGCGATTTAACTGTGGACCGGCGACTAGTTTGATTGGAGCGACTGGGTTTGGCACGAGGACAACGCACAGTGTCTTTTTTCACGCGCCCCTTGGTTTGGTGCATCCGTCGTATCCCGACCACCACGGTTTGGAGGGATTACTGAATGTTTGGGGGTATTATGTGGAGTTGAATAGTGACGCGGATCAGCGTCCGGCGTTTCTTTCGAAAGCCGTCCCGCTGGTGCCGTTGCGCTATCGACATCGTTTGATGGAGTTTATGCAGGCGTCGGAGTTGATGAGCACTTATGGATACACCTCGGGTTTGGATGGTGGATTGCCGGCTTCCGTTTCTTATCAGGGTTCGGAGTGGTATCGGATTCCCGTGAATACTTCCGCTTCGCTGAGTCGACCGATCGCGGAGAATGTCATTGCTTTGATTATCACGCCGAGGCTCTCGAAGCGGGATGAATTGGAGTTGCGGGCGGGGAGTATGGAGACAGATTTTTCTCCGCTTTCGCCGCGTTATCTTTATGATTCGGCGCTGACAATGAATGCTGGGCAGACGCGGAGCGATGGGCGAACCAACCCTAAGAATCAGTTGCCGCCGCTTTTGCAGGTGACGATGGTGGCGATTGATGAAGCGTCGGCGATGCGACTGAGGTTGGGTGCGAGTTCGGGTGATTTTTTCAAAGTGGGAGCGAAGTTTGTGGACACGACAAAATACACGGCTGATTTGGTGGTACAGCCGACGGGTACGGCGGACATATCTTTGGAAAACACCTTAATTAGTAAGCGGGTGAACTACCGAATTTTTACGACGAACATTCCGATTCGGGCGGCGAAGTGGAGTCGGGATCAGATCAACTAAAACGGGATGAAGAGATTTTTATTTAATGCCAAGAAACGCGCGGCTCATCGGGGAGTCGCTTTAGTGCTGGTCCTGGCGATGTTGGTGCTGCTCTCTGTACTCGTCTTGGCTTTTTATTCGAGTGTTCAGACGGAGTTGACGAGTTCAAAGACCTATGTTCGGGGGGTGACGGCCAAGCAACTGGCGGAGACGACCGTCAATCTGGTGATCGGGCAGATTAGCGATGGGACCAAGAGTTACACGATTCCTGGGGATAAGTCGAGTCGTCGGCTGACTTGGGCGTCGCAACCGGGACTGATTCATACTTATGCCGATGACGGCAAGCCCGGGCGATCTTTTAAGCTGTATTCGGCGTTGAATATGGTGGAGCCGCCGGGAAGCGACTTTCTTCCGGCGAAGCAATTGGATGCAGAAATTCCGGAGAGTTGGCCAGCGGCTCCGGCGCTTTTTTCTGATTTAAACAGTCCGGTGCTCGTGCCGGAGACGAACGGGAAAGTGATCGTTGATGGCAAAAATTATACGGCGAACTATCCGATTCTCGATCCAAGCGGGCAGTATGATCCAAGTTCGCAGAATGGGATTGAAGGATTTTCGATCCAAGGGGCGAAGGGATTTGCGACAGCGAAGTGGGTGCCGAACGAGGCATATAACCCGACGTTTTCGGGGAATGCATCGAAGACCGGCAACCCCGCACCGATGCCGGTGCGGTGGCTGTATGTTTTGCGGGACGGGACGATCACTGCGCCTGATCCGACGGGGACGCAGGCGGCGACTTGGGCGTCGGCACCGGAATATTTACGGCCATCCAAGGAGAATCCGATTGTGGGTCGGGTGGCCTTTTGGGCGGACGACGAGACCTGTAAATTGAATATTAATACGGCTTCGGAGGGGACATTTTCGGATCGGGCGTGGGCACGGAGCAGCAATGGGAACTCGCCTTTTGCGGAGGATCAGTTGAATGATCGGGTACCGGTGAAGGGGGAATTTCAGCGTTACCCTGGTCACCCTGCGACGGTTTGCCTGAGCCCTGTTTTTGGAGGGTTGATTCCTGAAATGAAGATTCCCTCGGCGGAGGATGGGAGTTTGAGTTCCGCGGATTTTGATACCTACTACAAGCCCTATTATGATTTGGTGCCGCGGATTCGGGCGGGGGGGACGAGAGGGGGAACAGTCAACACCAGCTCGAATGGTGTGCACATTGATCCCGATTACAATCGTTTGTATTCCTCGGTGGACGAGTTGATTTTTGCTCCACCCGAAGGAGTCGATCCGCAATCGCCCAGTCAGGCGGCGAATCGTGAGTCGTCGCCATTGATTACCCGAGGGATTTTAGAGAAGGCGAAGTTTTTTTTAACGGCATACAATCGGGCACCAGAGGTCAATGTCTTTGGGCGGCCGCGGATTTCTTTATGGCAGCTTCAGCAAGAAAAAGATCCGAACGCTGGGAATCTGAATAAGCGGGGGGAGCCGGATCGACCTCGCAACGCTAAGGATGAGCTTTTGGCTTTTTGTTCGACGATTAATTCGGTGGAGAGGTTTAAGTTCTACTTTCAGCGGTATAGTTTCTATTTGCGTGATCCGACGAACGTTCGCACGAGTCATCCAGATATTCCCTTTATGCAGCTCCCCAGCCATGGTTTTCAGCCGCCGAGCAGTCAAGATACCGCTTTGGATTGGACGGGGGCGGGGATGGAGCGGAATCGGGAGCTTTATCAATATTTACAAAGTTTGACTTCGACAAGCATTCCGGGTTGGGGGGCGAAGATCACGGATATTTATCCGGCGGCAAAGAGGGATCAAATTTTGACGGAGATGATCGATTTGGTGCGAGCGGGGACGAATGGATACGCGGTGGATACGGCACTGCCGCCTCGCTACGAGTACGCGCCTGCGCGTGGTTTATCGGACGCGGCGAGTGGCGAGACGCAGATTGTTCCACTGATTCCGCCCGCGAACACGCCGAGTGGGGTGGGGGTGGGGACGAAGGGATTTGGGCGGTTTCCCGTGGTGACGGAGGCGACGCTGATTTTTTATGCGACCAACGATGAGGGAACAAAAATGCGAGTTTTGTTGATGTTGTTGCCGTACAGTCCGACGGCGGGGTCTTGGACTTGGAGTCCGCTGGTGCGTTATGTTTTTAAGAACGGCAAGAATTTGAAAATCAATGGCAAGAGTGGATTATTTCGCGACAACCTCGTCAACCTGGTGACTTCGCGCTGTGGTTATGGCAGTGGAGGCGAGCACAACACCGCTTACACTGGAACATACGCATCATTTCGGCTCTGGAATGGGCCTGGAAACGATTTGAACAAGCGGATTCCGGCGAGTGGTTTTACGACTTGGAATGAGGAGACCGACTATCCTTTTGTGAGCGATGAGATTGATATCGATCCTGCGTCGGGCAAGTTTACCTTTGGAGGTGGGGAGATTACCGTGGAGGTGCATTCTGGTTATGCGGAAGCCGCGACTGAGGCGACCAAGGTGCAGACATTGCAGATTAAGTTTCCGGCGGCTTCCACGACATGGCCTACGCCGAAAAGTTCTGGTGGCAACAAGGATTTTAATGCGCGGATTTTTGGGGGTTTGATTGATACCAATAATGACACCGTGCGGAGTATGCAGATCGATCCGCTGGGTCCGGCTCGGGGAGATTTGCGCTATGTGGCATCGTTGAAAACGGTGACGGCGGACTATTTTGCGGGCTATTCTGGGGGGGCAGACGGAGCCGGCTACCAAGACGCGACGGAGCGGATTATTCATAGTCTTCGCAATGGGAATGGCGGGGGGCCAGCGGGCGCGAAGTTTCACGCGGATCTGGTTGATGGGACGAATGGCAGTCCTGCGACCAGCCCGGGGAATCCGATTGCGGCGCGGGGATTGCGGGGGGCGAAAATGATCAGTGGGGTGCTGGGAGATTATGATAATGGGCCGACCTATCACCAAGACGGTTGTTACATCAACAAGCCTGACGATTATTATGGGCCCGGGGACAATACGCGGACGGAAATTGTCACCCCGAATCGGCAAGTTTCCTCGCCGGTGATGTTCGGATCGTTGCCTGCGGGCGAGCCATGGCGGACGCTGCTTTTTTGTCCAAATCCCGCTGGTGGCCGAGCGCATCCTGGTTTACAGGGACTGCGCGACCATCTCTTCCTCGACTTTTTCACGATGCCGGTCGTGGATCCGTATGTGATTAGCGAGCCGTTTTCTACGGCGGGCAAGGTGAATTTGAATTATCAGATTGCGCCGTTTACCTATATCACGCGATCGACGGCGGTGCGGGGCTTGTTGAAGTCGACGCGGGTGATGGCCATTCCGAATTCTGTGACCAACTACAAGGACGGCGCAGGTGGGACGATTTTTCGGAGGGAAATTGATCGCGATGAGACGCTTCTGGGGTTTGAGGAGCGTTTTAACACGCTTTCTTCGTTGCCGTTTATTGGGGAGAAGGGAATGTTTCGGTCGGCTTCGGAGATTTGCGATATGTATTTGGTGCCGAAGGGGACGACACTCGCGGGAGTGAGAGCGGGCTGGTGGAAGGACTATGCTTTCACTGGGGACAACGCTCGGGAGTTTCCGTACGGGCATATTTATGAGCGAGCCACGACCAAGTCGAATACCTTCACCGTTCATCTGCGGGTCCAGGTCTTGAGGAAGCGGACGAATAGCGATCCTGCGGTGTGGTCGGAGGGGCAAGACTTTATCGCCAGCGAATATCGTGGGGCTTCGATTGTGGAGCGTTATATTGATCCCGGAGACAGCGGGTTAAAAGATTTTGCAAAGAATGCGGATATTTCGATGGACGATTATTATCGGTTTAGGGTGATTAGTACGAAGCGATTCGCGCCATGAGTGGAATTGCACTAATTCAATGAATAATAAATTAATTTTTAGTGATTTGGAGGATCGAAACGGGAATTTTTTCAGGCAAGCGACCGACGCCCGGACTGGAGGATTTAGTTTGGTGGAAGTCGTTTTGGCGATTGGGGTGGTCGCTTTTGCTTTTGTGGCGATTTTTGCGCTCATCCCCGCAGGGATGTCGATTTCTCGTCAGGCAATGGAGACTTCGGTGGGTTCGCAGATTGCGCAGCGAGTGATTAATGACGCTCAGCAGACGGATTTTAGTGAGTTGATAAAAGATGCGGGAGGGAAAGCGATTGCGGGGGCGAATCAGACGGGAAGGAAAGCCGAGCGGTATTTTGACGATCAGGGGAACGAGTTGCTGGCCGCGAAGAAATCTGAGGCTATTTATCATGTGAACACGCGGATTGCGCCGGCCACGGTTTTGCCACAGAATGGCGGATTGGTTGGGGTGGAGAATGTGCATCTGGTGATGATTACCGTGCAGGTAGCAAACAACCCTAGAAATCAAGAATTGGCGCTGTCGTTAGATCCCTCAAACAGCTTGGACAAGCCGATGAGAAATTTGTGGACGGGAGCGTATCAGCAGCAGCCTGAAAATACCCGGGCACTGAATATTTTGACACTCCCAGCATTGGCTGCCCGAAATAAATGAAGAATCCATCTTTAGCGTGTAGGCGAGCGGGGGGATTCACTCTCGTGGAAGTTTTAGTGGCGACGGCGATCATCGGGTTGCTGCTCCTGATCTTGACTTCGATTACTGAGGTTACCCGAAAGACTTGGATAAATAGCACGGCGAAGGCGGAGGAATTTCGAGGGGCGAGAACGGGGTTTGAGGCGATCACGAGGCGGCTAAGTCAAGCCACTTTGAATACTTATTGGGACTACTTTGATGCGAGTGGGGTTGCTCGTACGCCCCAGAACGCGGCCACCTTTGTTCCGAGTCGCTACGGGCGTCAGTCTGACTTGCGGTTCATCAGCGGACCGGCTTCGGTCCTCGGGTTGCCCTCAAGCACCTGCCCCACCCACGCCGTCTTTTTTCAGGCTCCGCTCGGTTACGTTGCGGACCGGAGCAACTATGCGCGGATGGAAAATCTTCTGAATACCTGGGGCTTTTTCATTCAGTTTGGGGACGACTCCCTGCTTCGGCCGTCCTTTGTGACTAAGGCCCTTGCGCCTTATCGTTATCGGTTTCGTCTGATGGAGTTGATGGAGGCGTCGGAATTATTTAGTGTTTACCAAAACGCTATCGATGCAGGGGGGAACGCCGATTATGTGGGCCGCGACTGGTATACTAAGCCGTTTAATCAAAATCCGCGCCCCACCCGGGTGCTTGCGGAAAATGTGGTGGCGCTGGTGGTCTTGCCTAAATTGACCCCTTATGATCAGGCGGCGGGCAAATACGCCGATGGAGCGATCGCGCCCTCCTATTTGTACGATTCGACAGGGACAAATATGGCGACTTTAGCTGATAAGAATCTTAATCCGAGGCACCAACTCCCCCCGGTGATTCAGGTGACGATGATCGCGGTCGATGAGGCATCGTTTAGTCGTTTGCAGAAAGCTAATGTTTCGATGCCTGCCCTCGGGCTCTCCACTCTTTTTACCTCGGTGGGCGATACTGCAGATCCGTCTAAATCTGGATACGCCAAAGATTTGCAGACGCTCCAGACCACCATGCAGGCGACAAAGCCTGCCCTGACTTACCGAGTTTTTAGCACGAATGTGAGCATTAAGGGAGCGAAGTGGAGCCGCGAGCAGAGCAACTAACCATGGAAATAAACACCTGCGACTTTTTAAAAAATCAACCGTTCAAAAAGCCTTCCGAAGGCGGAGTTGCCCTCGTTCTGGTGCTGGCTTTTTTGGTGCTGATTTCCGTGTTAGTGGTGGCGTTTTATTCCACGGTCACCACCGAATTGAGTTCAGCGAAAGGCTATGCGTCGGGGGTTAACGCTCGGCAATTGGCTGACTCTGCGACCCAAGCGGTGATTGGGCAGATTCGTGACGCTACGTCCAAAGGGCGAACGGTGGCATGGGCATCGCAGCCCGGAATGATCCGCACGTATGACAGTGCAGGGGAACCGGTGAATTACTTTAAACTCTACTCGTCGGAGAACATGATTTTGGGGAAGAGCCAAATTGCCAGCTTCACCCCTGAAACGGATTTAGACGCTGGCTGGAACACGAAGCCGGGGATTTATACCGACCTGAATGCGCCTGTTTTGGTTTCTGACACCAGCAATGCCAGTGTGACTTACCCCGTTTTTCCGATTATCGATCCGAAAGCGGCAGGGGTGGGGTCGAATTCTCCGGTGGAGGGATTTAGTTATACAAAGAAGATTGGAGCTGGGGATTTGGCTGGGGTGGTGGTGGCGAATAATAGCACCGACAACACCGCCCGACTCCCGATGCCCGTGAAGTGGATTTATGTTCTCAGAGACGGCACTTGGACAGCTCCGACGGACTATGATACGGCGAAGCAGTTGGCTACTTGGGTGGGCGCTTCCGCGGATAAGAAACCGAGTGCGGCGAACCCGATCGTGGGGCGGGTGGCGTTTTGGGCCGACGATGAAACCTGCAAGATCAATCTCAACACCGCTTCTGAGCCGACTCCATGGGACACGCCCCGGTGTATTAGCAAGTTGGATTTGGATTACGGCAAGAATCAGCCTGCGCACAGTGAGTTTCAGCGTTTTCCTGGGCATCCTTATTCGGTGGCGCTTAGCCCGGTATTTTTCCCGAACACCGTGCTGACGACGTCGCAGAAGCAGAGTATTTATGAGGCAATGCCTCGGGTGTCTTGGGGCGGGAGCGAGGCTGGGACGAAGCCGGTTTGGGCAATTGGCAAGGTCACCCTGGATTCCGATCGTCTTTTTGGTTCGGTCGACGAGTTTCTTTTTAAACCAGATCGCACCCTCAATGCTCTGGTTGATCCCGCGGCGTTGAAGCGGAGCCGTTTTTTTCTGACGACGAGCAGTCGTGCGCCTGAGGTGAATCTTTTTGGCCAGCCGCGCGTTTCTCTGTGGCCTGTGCACAGCAACCCCTCGCGGCAATTTCGGAGTGCCTATGATGATCTCTCCGCCTTTTGTTCTACGCTCACGGGGTCAGTTGGTGGCAACGGGCAAAACTATTATTTTCAGCGGTCAGACGCGAGTAGCGACGTTGCTGACTGGAATTTGCTTGATGCCAACGGCTCCCCTCGCAATCAGATTCTCTACGCTTATTTACAACGATTGACGGATCAAGATATTCCGGGATTTGGGGGAAAATTCTCGAGCGCTTCGAAGTGGGGGATTGATCGCGAGGAGATTCTTACGGAAATTTTCGATTATATTCGTTCGGTTAATTTGCAGGATCCGCAGGTGGGTTCGCGCTTTAGCAATCGTGGGCAGATTACGCCGATTAAAATTCCGACGACGAGTGGGGAGACCCGAGGATTCGGGCGGATCCATTCAGTTTCGCAAGTGGGGTTCCACTTTATCTGCAACTCGGCGAACGCCACCGAGCGAGTGGTGGCGGCTTCCTTTCTTTTTGAACCATTCACGGTTAGTCACGGATATTACCCTTTGATCGAGCAGATTTCTTATGAGGTTACTTTTAAGAACTTGATCAAACTCGACGGCAAGAATTTAGGATTTCCAGCAAACAGCGTCAACCTGGCTTCTGGTGGTTCATTTTCAAGCACTTGGCATGGACGAAATTGGGGGCCATCGGGAGGGTTACGGGGTCCGATCATGACTTTCGGTGGGGGAAACTATCCATTGGTCAGCAGCACTCCCGTGGCGGTGAGCGTGGCAGGGGGTAAGAAAACCATGGAATTCACTGCGGGAGCGATTCAAGTAAAAGTCTTTTCTGAGCCCGGAAAAATTCTCACGCAGACCTTTGATTTTAACTTTCCTGGCGGGACCTTTCCGATTCCTGATTTAGTCAATGAGGGGACCACTGGCTACCGTGGTGCCGATGCTACGGATGCTAATTATTGGCGGCAGTTTTCTTCTCGTTATTCCGCGACCGGGCAAGCTCCGCAACAACCGGGGCCAGAATATGGCGATACCAATCGGCAATTTGGCAATGGGGCGGAAAGTGGATTTAAAAAAGGGGGAATTTTTCGGAAGGAAGACGTGGTGCGAACGATTGTTCCGAAGCACGGAGACATGCGACTGGTGGCGGCGAAGTCGGAGCCTTTAAAAGATGTGGAGTTTGTGAAGGTGGCAGGCTGGGCAGATCCGTTGGAGCATTTTTATCATATTTTCACGGATCCCGTGGGGACGCATGCCTTCTATGGCTTTGCCAATGAACCACCTGTGCCCGGCTACACCTATAGCCGATCCAAGACAGGAGATCAGCTGACGCCTGCGGATTATCACTGGTCGCGACTGCCAGAGATCAATCCTGGGGCGGGCAAGGAGTTCAACAAATGGAACGACTTTGATAATGGGGTGGCGCATCTTTACGATGGGGCTTTCATCAATAAGCCTGATGAGGGATGTACTACGCAGAGTGGCAGTTACGGATACTTTGCTTGGAATTTCAGTGAGCCTCGGGATGTCCAATTTTCGCCGAATCGCTTTATGAAGTCTGCAGGAATGTTGGGTTCGCTTCCTACTGGGGTGAGGCGCAATCAGCCTTGGCAGACGCTCCTCTTTCGCCCTCAACTCAACCATCCTGGGAACGGGGTGCCAGTTTCCGGCCCGCCTTTTACCGTGCCTCCTGATCACCTGATTATGGATCTTTTCTGGATGTCGGTCGTGGAGCCTTACGCGATCAGTGAGCCGTTTTCGACGGCGGGAAAAATTAACATGAATTATCAGATTGCCCCCTTCAGTTACATTCGGAGGGCGACGGCCCTTCATGCGGTTTTAAAGGGCGAGGAACCGTTGGCGATCGTGAATTCGATGTCCCGATCCTATAAGCTGTGGGATCACGAAACTTCGGATCATCCGTGGTTGCCCAATGATCCCTACCCGTTGGCCTGTCAGGATGCCTATGTTCGGCAGCACTGGGATGACGCGTCGAAGGGGAATGGGACGGATGCTCAGAATATGAGGAAGGCGATCGATCCGATTCAAACCCTCCAGCAATTCGACGACTATTTTAAAAGCAAAGGGATTTTCCGAACGGCGACGCAGATCTGTGAGATGCACCTTGTCCGGCTTGGCGAAAGTTTATCGGAATATAAAGACGGGACGATTTGGCCGAAGAGCCTCGTGACTGGCGATAATACGCGAGAGAACCCTTACGCCTGCATTTATGCCAAGCTGACGACGAAGTCGAACAGCTACACCGTGCACATGAGAGTCCAGGGATTGAAAAAGCGGGTGGCGACAACGCCGGGCGATGATGAAGTCTGGAAGGAGGGCGGGGATCAAATCGTCAGTGAGTTTCGGGGGGCGACTTTGATTGAGCGTTATATCGATATGGGGGCATCAATGCCAGATTTCGCGAAGAGTTCGACTACGGCGACAGTGGATGAGTTCTACAAATTTCGGATTATTAGTACGAAACGATTTGTTCCCTAAGTGACTGAGCCCCAGAATTGGACCAAGGTGGAATGGGAATCTTTTGAAAAGCGGAGCTGGTGATTACTTGAGGAGGGCGCCGTGATTTTTGGGTTGTCAACGAGGTGAAACCACTGACCTTTGGGGTGCGTCGCCGCGCTTACTTTTTGGTGAGATTGGCGACGATTTCGTTGGTAAGTTTTTGGACGAGGGCTTCGATCTCCGCATCGCTGGAGGCGGGTTGATTGGTCATGGGATTGCTTGGGGTGACTGGTGAAGAGCAGCCGTGGGACCCGCACATTTGTTGCCAAGGATCGACTTCGCAGAGGCCCGCAGGTTTGAGGTCGTAGCGGTCATCGGGGAGTCCGAGACTTTGTTTGATCTTCAAGAGTTCGGGGAGTTTATCGCAAGGGATCGATGCCGAGCCGGGGATGGCTTGTGCGAGGATGACCGTACGGCAATAGGCGTCGGTGATCTCCATTTTGAAGTAGGCGTCTTCGACTGATTTTCCCCAGCAAATCACGCCGTGATTGCCCATCAAGATCGATTGATGCTTGGGCGCGAGAGGGAAAATTTCGGCGGCGATTTCTGGGCTCCCCGGTGTTTTATAAGGAGTATAAGCGACGGTGCCGACAAAAACCTCGAGCTCTGGAATTAGCCGGGGTGGCGGTTGCATTCCTTTGATCGCAAAGGCGCCTGCGTGGCAAGGGTGAGCGTGACAGACGCTGACGGCCTCTGGGGTGGAGTGGTAGATGGCGAGGTGGGTGGTGATTTCGCTGGAGCGTTTCCAAGTGCCGCCGCATTGGGTGCCTTTGCCATCGACCAGGCAAAGCATCTCTGGGGTCATGAAGCCTTTGCTGACGCCCGTGGGGGTGCAAATGAAGCGGTCTGGGGCGATGCGTGCGGAGATATTTCCTCCGTTGCCGTCGCAATATTCGCGCATCCAAATACGCCGACCGATGTCACAAATCTGCTCCTTGATGGCCTGCGCTTCGGCGCTGGAGAAGAGGCGAAGATCTTCCGCGCTATAATTACCAGCGGTGGCATTGGCGGCGGGAACGGCGCTTAGGGTTGATTCACTGGGTGGGGTGGCGGAATCAAAGACCACCTTCACGCCTGCTTCTGTAAAAATGTCTTTCGCCCCTGGGGTCAAACGGATTTCAGAATTTTGGCGAAACTCTTTTGCTCCGGTTCTGAGAAAATCGGTGGCTTCTTTTTGGGTGATCAATTTCATAGGTTATTTTTGGTAAAAAAACTCGTCGACGAGCGCGGCGCAGTAGGCATCGACTGGGGTTGGTTGGACGAACGGGCAGGCGGCCTCGCGGCCTTCGCTGATGGCGATGAGCTGACCAACACCGGCACCGAGTTGATCATAGACCACGATGGCGGGGTCATACTTCTCATCGCCTTCAAAGCTATTGGTCTTCCATGGGAGAGTAATTAAAAGTCTCTCGCCGAGATACTTTGGTGAACGAACGGAGAGGGTGACTCGGCCGATGACGGTGCCCATTCTCATCTGGTGATTGCTCCTTCTGGATCGACGATCCCGAGGACCGACCAGCGGGCGGGACTTCGTTCGTCACCGACGATCTGGCGGGCTTCGCTCCCATCGCTGGAGATTAAGACTTTTTGGCCGAGGCCAGCGCCGAGGGGATCAATGACAATTTGAGGTGCCAAGTCTGGGCTCTCGGGGACGGCGATGAGCAACCGCCATCCGCATAAGCTGGGGTGTTTGACCGTTGCGGTGACATGTCCACGAATGGTGGCGAGGCGCATTCTAGAAGAGGTTGAGGTTTTCCACCATCACGCAGCGGCGCGAACGGGTGAAAGTCATGGGCGTGGTCACGCCTTCACCCGTGGGGGTGGCGACACTAAAGCTGAGAAAGCCTTCGCCACCGAGTCCGAGGCCCGTCATGCAGGGACCATTCTTAATAAAAAGCGTGGTGTCAACGACTTGCGCCATTTTGGTGAGGTTGCGAATGTTTTGGGAATGCATAATCGCGGTGTGTTTGTAGCCGTGTTCGGCGCGAATGGCCGCGGCGATTCCTGCATCGACATTGGGGACACGGACCACGGGAATGAAGGGCATCATTTGTTCTTCATCCACGAAAAGATGGTCTTCCTTCGTCTCGCCGAAAAGGAGTTGGGTGGTTGGAGGGACATCGAGCCCGATCGACTTGGCGAGAATCGCAGCATCGCGTCCGACGAGGTCGCGATTGACGACTGGGTGAGGGCAACCAGCCCCTTTGCCTTGAGGAAAGACGAAAGCTTTTTCGGCGAGGGCCTCGATTTGTTGGGCGTTCAGTTGGACGGCGCCTGCGCGATTTAATGCGGCGATTAGTTTGTCGGCAACAGCTTCGACGACAAAGACTTCCTTCTCTCCAATGCAGAGTAGATTGTTGTCGTAGCTGGCGCCTTGAATGATCGACTTGGCGGCGAGATCAAGGTCGGCAGTCTCATCGACGACCACGGGGGGATTTCCTGGACCGGCGCAGACCGCGCGTTTTCCTGTTTTCATGGCGGCAGCGACCACTGCTGGGCCACCGGTGACGCAGAGAAGTCGGACGTTGGGATGTTTGCACATCTGGTCGAAGGTCTCGAGAGTGGGTTTGACGACCGTGGTGAGGAGATCGGAAATTCCGATGGCGGCGAAGATCGCTTCGTTATAAGCGCGAATGGCAATGGCAGCGCATTTGGCGGCGGCGGGGTGGGTATTATAGACCACGGAATTACCAGCGGCGATCATGTTGATCGCGTTCCCGGTTAAAGTGGGGACGCTGTGGGTGGATGGGGTGACGGCACCGATGACGCCCCAAGGAGCGAAGTCAATAATCGTCAAACCGAAGTCACCGCTGAAGGCCATGCGTTCGAGAAACTCTACTCCGGGGACGAGGTCACCACAGATTTTCAGTTTTTCGATTTTGTGATCGAGCCGACCGATTTTCGTTTCTGCGAATTCGATGGAGCCCCACTCTTCGGCTTTCTCGACGCACATTTTGCGGATGACTTGAATGGCTTTGCGGCGGGCGGACACTCCTAGATCGCGAAGTTTTTCGAAGGATCGGTGAGCGGCTTCGCAAGCGGCGCCCATGTCGTCGTAGACGCCAAAGCGACTCTGTTCGACTGGGGCGGTTGGGGCGGTTTTGGTTTCTGTCTGCAAACGGGCGAGGACTTCCCTCACCACTTTGGAGACGAGTGATTCGTCAATCGTTGCCATTTTTTATTCGGGTTACTCGGCTTTATAGAGAATTTTTTTTGCGATATCGACGGTATCGACGATGCCGACGACTACGGCGTCGACTGGGGATGCCTTGTCTTCGGCGGCGAGGCGGGCGGAGCTTCCTTGAACAATCAGGACGATCTCGCCTTCGCCCGCCCCGAGGCTATCGACTGCTACAAGCGTACTCGTGCCAGGTTTCCAGGACAGCGCCGTTGGAGAGTCGATCACCAAAGGCCTGACGAGGAGCAACTTGTGTCCAGTCAGTTTGGTATTTTTTTTGGTGGCAACGACGCTGCCTTCGACGCGGGCGAGGATCATGGTAAGGAGCTGGGCGGCTTACTTGGCTTTTGGCAAGACAGCGACGAGGTCGGTGTGTGGGCGAGCGATCACGCTCACGGAGACGATTTCTCCGAGGGATTGGGCGGCAGTTTTGCCTGCTTCAGTGGCGGCCTTGACGGCGGCGACATCGCCAGTCACGCAGACCGTGACCATGGCGTTTCCGACTTGAGTGATGGGGCCGACGAGTTCGACATTTGCTGATTTCAGCATGGCGTCGGTTGCTTCCACGAGGGCGACGAGTCCGCGGGTTTCGATCATTCCAATTGCTTGTTGTGCCATAATAGTTGGGTTGTTTGGTTAGTTGAGGGTTGAGAGTTTAGCCCAAGCGTTGCGGGCGATGATGATTTCTTCGTTGGTCGGGATGACCCTGACTTCGATTGTGGATTGGGGGGTGGAGATGACGGTTTCGGTGGCGCGAGTTAGGCGATTTTTTTCGAGATCGAGTTGGAGCCCACAGAAGTCCAACTCGGCGCAGACCCGCTCGCGAATTTCCCAATCATTTTCGCCAATCCCGGCGGTAAAAATCAGGACATCCGCTCCGTTGAGTTCGACGAGAAACTGGCCGAGATACTTACGGATGGAGGCCACGAAAACTTTGAGAGCGA
>Ga0209190_1000733_pt1 | contig 23563 bp, 33 predicted proteins | sample M_140205_XF_Meta_FD_187315 | JGI IMG/M metagenome (GOLD analysis project Ga0209190, IMG submission 187315) | Freshwater microbial communities from Lake Montjoie, Canada to study carbon cycling - M_140205_XF_MetaG (SPAdes) (version 2) | ecosystem: Environmental > Aquatic > Freshwater > Lake... | reverse complement strand
CAAAATGACAGACTTTTCTAAAGGTTACTATGGATAAAAACAAAATATTATTTATCCTATTACTATAGGGCACAGCAAACCACAGAAAAACCCGTCATTTCGTCATTAGACAAATACCCCGTTGATAATCAACGAGTTCCTAATGACGCTAAAATCCAACCTCATCGAGGTCTTTGTCATTTGCGGCAATGAGCCACAGTCTGGCCCCAGTCACGCGATACTCAACCACCCGCTCAGGTCTATCCTCGGCCAAGCGGGCCAGCAAGCGATTAGGTGCGTTGTTGCCCAGTAATTTTTTAGCCACCGTCCCGTGTTGGCTGTTTTCCAGATCCTGCTGAAGATCCTGCATCCCTCCCACCCAGATCCTGCGCCCCTCTTTGATACAGTGCTCCACCAGCCGCAAAGCCGGCCCAGTCTTCCGCATCGGGTATTTTGCCAAAAGCTCCTCTCCCGTCATGGTGCGCTGAGAAACAAACAGCGAGCGGAAATTGCCCATCCCTGCCACCCGGTCCACCTCCACCTTGGCCACATCAATCAGCGACAGCAACTCCGCCGGCGGCGAATCCTCCCACAAATGCAGCTTCAAATTCGGCTCATGGTAATGCCTCACGCCGAATCGCTCACTTTGCCACGCCTCCGGCACCACACAATCGTTTAGCAAATACCACAGGTAAGCCGGCAACTCATCCCGGATCGCTTTTTGGAAAGCCAGGCGCTCCTGCCCCGTCCGCGTTGGCAGCGGCAGTGGGCGCTTTTGAATATGCATCAGCATGACCTTATCCTCAAAATCAGGCGTCAGCGGCGGGGCGATCCTCATCGAATCCGGATCATCATTGAGCGACATCGTCACCACAAACTGCGGCGAAACCCCCATCGCATCCTTGCTCTTTTTATGATAGCTTGAGTCATCATTAACCGCCAACCCCTTCAGCATCTGGGCCAATTGCAGCCGGTCCAGCATCTTCATGCTCGGTTTCGGATCCTCGATCAGCAAATGCTCCTTGCCCATCCAATCACTGTTAAACTCCGTCCCGCCGAACAAATACCGCTGAGGATCCCCCGATCTGCCCCCCAATAGCGGGGTAATCACAAAATGCTGCAATCGGCTCTTCCCGCACCCTTGAGGCCCCGCCAAAATCAAAATCTGGCTATTCAGCCACACATCCGGCGAGCAATACAAATTTTCCACCGCCCGGGCCATCCACCAGTTAAAAACCATCACTTGCACCATCCGCCCCTTCTCAAGATGCGGCGTCTCCGTCTCCGGCTCAAAGGCTAGCAACCCCTCGATAAAAGCTTGGATCACAGGCCACTCCCCTTTCACCGGCTCCAACAATCGCGGCCCCCGCCTTACCAACAGCCGGTTGCCCTCCTTTACCGTATGCACCCCCGCCGTATACCCCGCCAGCCCGTCCATCGCCCCGTGCAGCATCCGATGCTCCATTGTATGCATCACAGCCTGACTCAGCCTCGAGATCGGCTCCCCATCCACACAAAAATCAGGCACCCCCCGGCGCATCAGCGCCAGCTCCAGCTTGTTTTCTGGCACAATTAACCAATCCTCTCCCCGATCCCGCATCTGAAAATTTGCCCCATCTCCATTCACCCACCACGCATTAACCGACTCCACCACCTTCTCCACTTCCCACAGCCCCGGCCCTGCCCCTCGCGATGCCTCCCGCGTCTCCCCCGCCTTCCGCTCCTCCTCCTCTTTTGCCAACATCCGCCGCTCCACTGCTGTCAGCTTCATGCCCGCCAATAGCTTCTTTTTCGCCTCCTCCAAATCCCTGATTTGCAAAGCCGCCAAAGCCGCCGCCACCGATACCCGCCCCACTTCCGGGAATTCGATCACCTTGCCCGCCGCCGCTATCACCTCATCCTCCCCCGCCATATCCACACCTTCCCCCTGCCCATCCGGCACAAACACCGCCGCACCCAAAGGGTCAGGTTTCACCACTTTTCCCACCACCCCACGCAACTTATTGTTACAAGTAGGGGGAGAAACAGGGGGAGGACTATCAGAAAAATCATTCATATCTCAAAAATCAAAAAAATGTTGCAGATCCAGTCTCTCCGTCCCCAGCCTCACCACATCATTCAGGTCACCGGGACGTCCGGCCAATAGCGATTGCAGGTCATAAACATCCACCTTTGCCGCCCCCGCCTCCTGCAATTGCCCCGCCCATCGTCCCGCCGCCTCCCACCCCGCCCGCACCACCACCGATGGCCGATGCTTAAACTCCTTCACCTTCCCCTCATCATGGTCCGCAAAAATCCGCACCCGTCTCCCCCGCGCAAAGGCCAGCCCCTCACGGCACAGCCTCACACTAGCGCCAAAAATCGTCCAAATCGACACCTCACCCAGCACCCCCGCCTTCATCGCCAGTTCATACGCCGCCAACATATCCGCCCCACCCTCCGTGATCACGATCCGTTCCCGCTCCACCCCCTGAGCCGCCCCCACCGGCCAGCACACATTTTTCATGCTATAGCTCTTAAAAATCGTCCCTCCCTTCCCCTCATACCCCGTCCCATCCAGCGGGCGGAATTGTGCCGTCCACCGCTCCCCATCCGTCACCACCCAGCTAGGCTTCGCCATCCGCCCCCGGTCATAGGGCCACTCCGCAAAGCCCAGCCTGCCATCTCCAGCTGCCGCCTCCAAAGCCGCCACCTCCAGCCCACGCCGCTGCCCTAGCTCCGCATACTCCTCCGCCCGCAGCCGGCGCATCGCTGGCAAATAAGGCTTCTTGCGCCCCTCCAGCGTCCCCTGCTCCCGTCCCGGTTCCCTCACCTTCACCTTCACCTTCGCCTCATCCACCCGCACCATTCCACCCGTCAGGGCCGCGATTGCCTCCTTCCTCCCCTCCTTGTCATTCCGATGCTTCCCCCGCATCTCCATCCAAAAATCCAACACATCACCACTCCATCCACACCCAAAACAATGCGCCCGCACCGCCCCCTCACCATGCAGCGTAAAGCTAGGCGTCCGCTCTTGGTGGAATGGACAACACGCCACCCAATCCGCCCCCGCCCGCCGCCACTCCACGCCGCTCCGCTCGCACTCCCCGCGCAAATCCACCGCCCCCCGTATCGCATCAAAATCAATCATGCCGCCGCCTCCTCACGCTTCCCCTTATCATCCAGAGCCCGCCATTTCGGACTCCAATAGCGGCCCTTTTTTTCCTTTTCAGACGTCTCCTCCACCAGGCCCGCCGACACCAGCCAGCCGATCCGGCGCATCGTATTTTTCCAGGACATCCCCACTTCCCGGGCCAAATCCATCGCCGTCAAAGGCCCCCTCTCCCTCAGTTTTTGCCAAAGCATCCGCCCACATTCCCCGCGCTTCGCCGCCGGCACCCGCACCGTTCCATCACGCATCGCGCTCCCCTGCCTCCAACGCCGTTTCGCCTCCCGGATCACCTCCTCCGGATGCAGCCCCATTTCATCACAAAGCTTGCTGTAACTCTCCTTTTTCAGCCATGCCAGCGATTCCGACGTTGCCGCCCAGCGGGCCGCATCCGTCTCCGTCATCAGATAGCTCGGCGGCAGCATCGCCCCTTCAGGCGTGCAATTCCCATCAATCATCCCCTGCGCAATATCAGAGACCGTCATCTCCAAAAGCGATGCAAACACCGCAAACGCTGGAAGATCACTCCGTATAAATTTCTCCACATGCATAAAATTACAGGCTGATTATGATTTCTGGCTAGATCATCCGTTGCCGGATCAACTCCATCTCCCGCGTCCGCTCCGCCTCCCATTCCCTTAGTTCATCTTCCGATAGCACTTTACCCGTCCCATTACACTTTACCGGGCTCACCTCAGCCACCGCTGACTCCTCCCGCTCCACCAGCATCGCCTGCCACCGCCGGCGCAGATACATCCGCCCCAACTCCATTCCATCCGGTCCCTCCAGCATCTTTGAGATCAGATCATCCAGCCATCGCTTTGCTGCTTCGGCAATCCCCAGCCGCTCCTCCGTCATCCACAAGGCAGTGCGCAGATCTCTCACCTCCTCCATCAGCGCATCCGCCTGACGGATCGCCTTGTCCAGCTGACCGTGCAGCGTCCTGCACTCCAGCCGCTCCCGCATCCTCTCATGCCCCTGCGCAGCCACCTCATCCGCCCGCTCCTCAGTTTCTCTCACCACCTGACGCCGCACAAACGCCATCCCCCGGCGGAAAAAATACACCGGAGCCCACAGCCGAAACGTTATTTCCTGATTGAATTTGGATTGGTTTTTCATTTTTTATAGTCCACGTTTACCGTTGCCCAGGGAATTTAATAAGAATCGCGTTGCAGTGCAGCGTATTCTATCAATTCAACGTAAAGAGGAATGGCAGCCTCCGGTTTTTCTCCATTTTCAAAAATGGATTGCTGGAAATAAAACAAGGTAATAGCCCCACCAAAAAAGGTTTTCCTCGCCATCTCAACATCAAGACAATGGTGGAATTCAATAAATGTTTGAAAAGCCTCTTCGATTGTACCTTGTTTATAGTTTTTGTTTATGTTCATAGTTTTCCAATTTCTACTTTTAAAGCTACCCACTGTTCTATTTCCTCATGCAAAACCAAAACCAATTTCGTGATCTCTGTGTTTTTTATATCAGGCAAATCATCTTTTATTAGATCAAAAACAAACAATGCGCCTGAAAAAAACAGTGTCCGGTATGTTTCTTCTTCAATTTTAGAACGCTTTTGCCCTCTTACATATGTGCTCTGGAATAGTTCTTCCATTGCGTTTTTTCCTCGTTGCGGTAACTCGATTTTCATGGTTTGGTTTTATGTAAAGATTAATTTCATTCTCGGAAAATAAAAACAGCTTTGCTCCTGCGCTCCACGGAGCATGCAGTTGCGCTGTTAAAAAACAGCCTATTTCAGAAGCCCATTTTGTTGTAATTTCATCATCCCATTCATAAGGTTGATTCACAAAAATTTCACGGCGATCATGCGTAATAGTTCCCCAATGATCCAGCAAAAAAGGCATCCGCAAACGCATACAGCTTGACCATCCACGGCAGCCTCCAATGATTAGCTCATATGCTCCCAATCCATACTGGCGGCCAAAGCGAATGGGCAACTCTGTGAAACCTTGGGCATATTTGATAGAATGCCGAAGCCACAAAGGAAAATAATGCAGTTTGAATGTCTTATCCCAATCAAGTTTATTCATATTTCTAAATTTCCAGATTTCCCCGTTTCTAAATTTTCTTCGTCCCCTTCCTCGGATCAGGCTTCGTCCGCACCCCCCGCACCCCTGCCGTCCCATCCTCCCCCTGCAACTTCCTCACCAGCTTCTTCCGGTGATAGCTCGTGATCGACTTCCCTGATTTCATATCGAAAAGCTTCCCCCAGTCCTTCCCATTCCGCCCATCCACCCGCACCATACTAGCCAGCAGAGCAAATTGATGGAGCACATGATCACGCGCAAACCGCTCAACGGGCCTCAGATACACCACGGACCATAGCTCATTCTTCCCCCACCGCACCCGCGTCCGCCTCACACTCGCAAACAGCCGCACCCACAACACCTTACCCTCCGAGTGAGCCACCAGCAAATGCGACGCCAGCGTCCGGTAGTGCGTCCGCTCCACCTCCAGAGGCCGGTCCAGCGGCACCATCTCCCACACCGCCCCCGCCGGCACCGTCACCTCCGTCTCCACCCGCTCCCAGATCGTCCGCACCTGTTTATCCGGCGGAGCCACAAAATCCAACACCCCCCGCACCAGCTCCATCTGCCCCACCAGATCACTCCCGCGCAGAGCCACCGCCAGAGCCAGCCGCTGCCCCCGGTCCAGCACCTCCCCCGCCTCCAGGGCCTTTGCCAGTTGCTCCCGCTCCTCCCGCTCCAACACCCCCGCCTCCTCCCGCAACAAATCACGCAACGGATCCCCCGCTGCCGCATCCGCCATCCGGTTAAAATCCGGGCAAAAACTCATCGCGCCTCCACCTGCTGGCAACTCCACCTCCTCCCCCCGGTCATCCTCCCCACCCCGCCCCTCCTCCTCCTTCGCCCCCCGCATCCAGCCACTCAGCCGCACCACACAAACCCCCAGCTCCCCCGCGATCTCCCGCACACTCTTCCCCTGCGTCCGGCCCGCATGCCGCGCATAATCCACCGCCGCCCCCTGCATCTCCGCATTATCCCATGCCTCTATTGTCGTGCTCATAGTTTTTATGCGCTTTTCTTTGTGGGTTTTGTGCTCTTTGTGCCCAATCCCGCCGCCTCCCCTACCCCGCCTTGGAAATACTTATTCAGCCAGGCCACCACCGCCTCCGTGTAGTAAATCTTCGTCCCTCCCGTTAGCCAGCAGGGCATCTTCGGGATCACCTCAGATCCCTTCTCCCACCGGCTGATAAACTGCTCCGGAAGCTTCAGGAAAACCTGCACCTCCGCAGGCCCTCGCAACACCGCTGGCAAGGTCGAAATGGAAAAATTCATGGTTTTGAATAGCTTTTGCTCCAGTCCATCAGTTCATCAACTATAGCATCTGACTCATTTTTATTTTTTGTTTTTTCCGTAGCTTTTAAAAAAACCAGAAGAGAAAACGCACCCGCAAAAAACAAATCTTTCATTCCTTGCTCATTAATTGCATCCACTCCGTCATAATGGCTAAAAAAGATGCGGAAAGCCTCTTCCATTGCCGTCTCGTCGGAGTCTTTGTAGCCTTTATTGATATTCATTTTCAGCCCTCCGTCAGGATTAAAACCACCATTGCCGCCACCACCGCCAGCCCCAGCAGGATCACACCCATACGAGCCCGAGCATATTGCCGTGCGTGCCGCTCCGCCCGGGCTTTCGCCCGCCGTTGCATCTCTGCGATCTCGATCATTGAAAAAGTATCCATGTTTAGTTATTGGTTGTTGGTTCCTTGTTCTTGGTTCAGTTTTCAGGGACGGGTGGGAGTTCCATCCACGCCTTGGCATTGACAATGATGCCGCCAGGAATGTCGTTCACATACCCATTGATCAGCGTGAACCCCGGGATGTTCATCCTGATCCCACGGGCGTCCTCCGTTTGAGCATTTTTCGGGTGAGTGATTTTGCTGCCATCAAGCACGCCTCCCCGCAAATCCAAGATGTTCTCCCGGATCCTTCCAATGCCCTGCACCGCTCTGCGCACGGTTTCCATATCACTCCAGTCCAGGACTCCATCCCGTAGAAAAATCCGGGGGGCACTGTCAGGAATTTTGGGAGGAGATGGCAAAGCAGGCTGACGGCCAAAAAAGCCAAGGATGGTTTCAAGGATTGGGTTCATAAGTTGCGAAATAGTATTATTGTGGTTTAGTATCGGAAATATCCGCGATATCCAAACACCCCTGTTTGGATAATAAGCTGTTCGCTTTAGGAATCCCAAGATGATCCGCAATCCGATCACGATGCACCATCAGCCCTTTTATAGCGTAGCAGAATCCTTCTGGACTGTCTGGCACTTCCCATTCTTGGATCACATCATTCATCCTGTCGTGAGCATCTTTAAGCAGTTGTTCACTCGCAGAGCGTGCCACGGCCTTCTGTTTGTATGGTGGTTTGGTTTTCATCCGTCGTAGCATCCACATGGGGTTGGCATTGCTGCGTGATCATCAATCCAATCAAATAGCTTTGCTTGATTGTCATCAGCAGCCACGATCTCAGTCCATGGAATGCCCATCGCCAAGCCCTTCTTTGGCCCCTTGATGTCGAGGTTGGATTCGATGGCAATGGCTCGAGCAAACAGGTCTGGATTGTTTTTGCGTAAGTCTAGTATCTCATGTCGTTTCATGATCGGGCAGAAGAAGCATGACGATTTACCGGGCGCGGTCAGTCCGTGCCGTTTGATGGCTTCCAAGCATTCGGCTTGCCTCCATTGCCATTCGATCAGCGGATACCAGTTGTAGGCTGTCCGCCCCTTTTTCAGATCGTCCGCATTCATTCCAATGGCCCGGTGTCCCTCGCCTGAATGGTAGCCAATGGCGCGGCGGACATTTAAAACGCCATTCTCAGCCATCCATTGCTTAGTTCTGCGTGTCTGTGGTTCAACCTTGTGCTTTACCGAGCAAGCTTTGTAACCATAGGCAAGGCTTGGAAGAATCCGCTTCCGCAGGCTTTCCTCTTCAAGCCCCTCATGCTGCCCCTGATAAAGTTTCTTCACCGTTTCAATCTCCAATCCCCACCATACTTTGCACAGTGCAGAGATGTCGGCCAAATGCTGATAGGTGCGGGGATGTTCGCCCTTGGTGTCGGCAAACAGGATCAGGCTTGGAACAATCCCGCGCTCGCGGAAGCCGCAGAGCATTGCTGTGGAATTGATGCCGCCTCCATAGGCGATGACTAAAGGAAGCGAACAAGACGCTGCTCCCAATTCGTCGGGCGATGTGGTTTTCTCTGTCATAGTTGATCCTTTCCGCCCTCCTCATGGGAGAGCTTTGCGTTCCGTGGCGTCTAGTCAGAAGTTCCTGACAAGATGCCTAATTCTGCGGCGGCGAATTGCTTCGGGTTTGGCCGGTGCCTTGGGCTTCATGAATTCTGGCAAGTTGGATTCCCGGCCAAGGGGCTGCCATTGGGTCACAAGGCTGAGGAACCGCCGCTGAAGCGCCCCTTCCATCATGACTCCCACACTATCCAAGGCATCCGGGCTCTTCCCTTTGTTCGCCCGCTTCCACTCCCGCTTCGGTTCCACGTCCGCCTTCCCTTCCTCCTGGACCAGGCCACGGGTGGAAAGTTGGTAAGCCACGTCATCCGGCAGCCGGCACAATTGCTGCCGCCGGATCAAAGCCACGACTTGCAGGATCAGTTCCGCCGCCCGGGTCCGATACCGGTCCTTGGCAATCTCCCCCTTTGGCCCAATCTTCCGCTCACTGACGGCATCGCTGGAATTCACCCGGATGGTCTTACCGATGACGCCAGCCTCCCGCTCAATGGTATCCACGATGGCACCCTGCTGGCCCGTGCTGTCAAAGGCCATGTTCTCCCACGGGATCTGCCAGACTTCATTCTGCTTCACGATGGCCTTGGCGATCTGCATGGACCGGTCCGGCTTGTTCACGTCGATGGGCACCAGCACCTTCCCCATGATCTGGCAAACGTAGGGCCCCACTGCTCCAGGGATCCAAGTGGGGTAAATGCCGGTGGGGCATTGCGGGCTGAAAATGGGTGGCGTCATGATTTTTTGTTGGTTAGTCATCCGATCCCTTCAGCAAAATCCCCAGAAACAGCAAAGCCCAAACTGAAACCAGAATTTGGAAAATATAACTAATCGTTTGAATCATGACTGATTGAGATTTGAAAGTTTCACGATTTCGATCCAGCGCCGGAGGCATGCTTCTTGCGCCACAGCTCCGATGCCCTGGCCTGCTCGAGCACTCTGCTCAAGGGCACGGGCGGCTCTTTCGCCAAGGCCTTGCGGGCCGCGATATCCGCCGGGTGGGGAAGCTGAATTTCACAGTCCGCCGGGCTCAAGGCCACCACCTCACCCGACTTGAAAAGACGCACCAGATACCGACCCCGGGCATCGCTGCCCGTCAGAGATCCCTCTTGGTTATACCAAGGCCGGCAGTAAATATGGATGATAGTCATGGGTTCGGTCAGATTTCAGGCAGCAATCTTGGTATTCTCAGCCCGCATGGCCGCCGCCAATTTTTCAGCCAACGACGCGTGCTCCTCCGCCGCTGCAGTAGCCAAGTCTGGATCTGGCGATTGCATCAGCATTTTTGCATGGTTGGCGAGGGCTTGTAGCACTTGGATTTTTGGGCTGTTCATAACGTCAGTATTTTTTTCGCGGCAATAATTGCACGCTTGAAAAGACTTCGCAAGAAATAATTTGCGTTTTGATCAAATCTTTTCACATTGGCAAGAAATGAAGTCATTTCCCACTACAATCAATACAATTTTGGACCGTTCGCCGTTTAATGCCGCAAAACTTTGTGCTGAGGCTGGACTCAGCGAAGGCAATTTTTCTCGCGTCCGCAGCGGAACCAAAGAGGTTACCCATGATCTTTTGGCCAGACTTTTGGCTTGTGACCTTATGCCAGTGCCTGATCGGAATTTGCTGCTTCTTTCCTATCTCCGGGATGAGGTGCCGGACGGTTTTGAAAAAAGCGTCTCAATCACGCTGCAGGAAAACAGCATGAACTTAGGGGAAGGCCTGATTGATCCACTGAGAGAAGCAGTCGAATACCTTTACCAGCGCGCCTTGACGGACCCCGATATGCAAAACCATCTGACGGGATTGCACCGGATGCTGAAACCCTTAAATTCCAAATGAAACGCCCCCCATTTGGCGCGGACATCCTTGCCCCGCTCGCCGGGTTCCTCTTCGCCGGTCTCACCGGAGCCCTCTGGTGGCTCCTCACACGTTAATTTTCCCATTCAGAATCATTCCGATGCCCCATCCCAGGAAACCGGCCACATAAAGCATCACGGGAGATCCCAGGAAAAAAAGAATGGCTCCCCAGCCCTTGCCCTGGGCCATCGCCACCAGAGGCACCACCAGCCAGGCCAGCAAATACAAGGCCAGCAACGCATAAAGCACCAGCCCTGACATCAACGCAGAAGTTTCCATCAACGCAAATCCCACCTCCCGGACATTTTCCAATCCCTTTCCATGCAGCCCGTGCCCTACCAGCGCGGGCTGTTTTGCTTTTTCCAGCGAGATCCAAGCTACCACCGCCATCAACAAAACCCCCATCACCGCCGTCAACAGCCAGCCCGCATGCAACACCGTTTTTGCCGTTTTCTCCACCGGTCTCATTACTGCAACACGACGACGCCCCGCCCCGGGCGGCACAAACACATAAGGTTTCAAGGTCATCCCCACCCCTACTCCAATCCCGCAATAAATCCACAAAAAACCAAACTTCGTTACAAACCCGTTACACCCAACCCCAAAAACCGCATAACCCGATGATAATCAACAACAACACAAACCGAAACATCACATTCGTAATGAGCGGGTCAGCGGTTCGATTCCGCTCACCGGCTCCATTTTTTGGGAAAATCGGTGGATTTCGGCGGGATTCGGGGTGAATTTCTGGGGGAAGGCTGTTACAAATCGTTACACTATGGTTAGAATTTTGAAGTCGAAACACCCGCGTTACGCTTATGAGGCGGGATGGCGGGAGGGTGGGGTGGCGAGGAGAAAGTTTTTCCGGACGCGGCGGGAGGCGGAGGATTGGGCGGGGCGGAAGAAGGCGGAGTTGTTGTTGCTGGCTCCGGTGGAGCGGGGGGTGTCGGCGGAGGAGCTGGCGGCGGTGATGGAAGCGCGTCGGCGGGGGCTGGATTTGGGGGAGTTGGTGCGGCGGGCGGGGGTGGGCCTGGGGACGGTGACGCTGGTGGAGTTGATAGAGCGGCGGTTGGCGGAGGTGGTGCAGGCGCGGCGGAGGCCGCGTTATTTGGCGAGCCTGACGGGGTTGTTTCGGCGGCTGGTGGAGGTGGTGCCGGGAGATCGGATGGTGGATTCAATTGCGGCGGGGGAGTTGGCGGGGCTTGTTTTTGGTTATACGGCGGCGGGGAGCGTGGCCCGGGTGCGGGCGGGGTTGTCGGGATTGTTTGCCTGTGGGGTGCGGCAGAAGGTCTTGCGGGAGAATCCGGTGGAGGCTTTGCCCCGGGTTTCGCCGGATCGGGATGGGGAGGTTTCGATTTTGACGGTGGAGGAGATGGAGGAGCTGTGGGCGGTTTGCCTGGAGGTGGTGCCGGTGTTGGCTCCTTCGCTGGGGCTGGCGCTTTGGGGGGGATTGCGGCCGGCGGAGATTGCGGGGGCGCGCTGGACGGATGCTCGGCGGGGGCCGGGGGTGTTTTTTGTGGGAGGGCTGACATCCAAGACGCGGCAACGGCGGCTGGTGACGCTGACGGATCCGCTGGTGAGAGCTTTGGAGCGGCGGGAGGGGGCGGTGGGGAAGATCCTGCCGAGGAATTACCGGCGGCTGTGGGATGAGCTGAGGCGGGCGGCGGGGTGGCAGGGGACGCGGGATGGGGGGCCGGGGAGGCCATGGAGGCGGAATGTGTTACGGCATTCGTTTGTCAGCTATCATCTGGCGTGGTTTCAGGACGCGGGCCGGACGGCTCTGGAGGCGGGGCACAGCCAGACGGTGCTGTTCCGTCATTACCGGGATTTGGTAAGCAGGGCTGAGGCGGGGCGGTGGTGGGGTGAAAAATAATTGTAAAACTTATTTGACGGCGAAAAAGTAATGTGCAATGGTGAGTCGTCGGTAGCAGCCGACACTCAACCAACTACAAACCGGAGATCAAAATTATGAAAATTACTCACGCCATCACGAATGCAATTACAGCCTTGTCTGACACCCGTATCAAAGTGGGGGAAATCCAATGGGATGGAATCGATAGTCGCGAATGGCGCGGCTATCTTTACGTTGCCGGAACCACCAATGGCACTGTTGCTTTTTATGGAGAGACCAATGCGGACGACATCATGCTGGCAGAATGTGACGAGGATGGCGGATGGGTCTGCCATGAAGACAGCGACGGGGCCGCCTATTTGCTGACTCAGTTGGAAAATATTACTTGGGATGAAGCGGCTCCTGAAAGCCTTACCGAATTCGCAAAAGAACTGAAATCATTTGCCAACTGACCCGAGTAAACAAAAAGCCCCGCCTCCTAGCAGGGAGGCGGGGCAACCCACCGGAGATCAATCCAATGAGGAAACAATTGTTTCAATCCGCGCCGGTCAAACCGGCGACAAAGAATCCTAAACGAGGTCCGGCCAAAGGTCAAGGCGGGCGGCCTTTAAAAAGAGCGGAGGAAAAAAGCCCCAGGGTGAAGCTGACGGTGCGCATTTTGCCGGAGACGCTGGCTAATATTCGGGCGAAGGGGGAAAGCGCGGCTCAGGTGCTGGATGCGTTTTTCTCGGCCTGAAAGGAACAGGCCAGAGGCCTGTGCTCCTGTCGTAGCTTTTTTGCGCCCTCGGGCTGGCATACCTCTGCGTTATGGAAGGATGCGGATGACTTTGCGGAGGAAAGAGCGGGGGCGGGATTTTTTGTAGACGCCGCCGCCTTCGCGGCTGCCGGCCTCGTCGGTGTTGCCTTCGATGGTGTAGATGATGTTGGCAGAATCGGTGCAGAGGAGGCCGATGTGGCTGGTGTCGAAAGTGACGATGTCGCCGGTGTGGAGGGTGGCTTCTCCGGGGTTTTCGTTTTCGTCGAAAATGGTTAGCTTGCGGCTTGCGGCCCATTCGTGGAATCCGTAGGCGGCGGCGGTGCGGGGTCGCCAGGCGGCGAAGGTGTCGGGGGTGAGCTGGAGGGCTTCGAGCACGGCGGGATCGCGGCCCCATTCGCGGAGGCACCAGCAGACAAAGGCGGCACACCAGGGCCAGCCGGTGCCGCCGAGGTTGGTGGCGCGTTGGTATTGGAGGACTTGGGGGCCGGTGTTGGAGTTGCGGGGGACTTCGCGGACGCCGACCTGGGCGGCGGCGATGTCGATGAGTTTTTGGCGGAGGGGGAGGGGGAGGGTGGACATGGAGAAATGGGGAAATGGAGAAATGGGGAAATGGGGAAATGGGGAAATTGGAAAAAGAAAATTTTTAAAGTGTTAACGTTGAACATTGAACGTTGAACATTGAACGTTGAAAAGGGGATGTTGAAAAGGGGATGTTGGAGGTTGAATGGGGGAGGTTATAAAAGGCCTTTTAGCGTGGCGGTTTCGTAGGCTTTGCTGACAAGAGCGGGAATGATGTAGCTGTTGATTTCGCCCTCAAATTCATGAAGAAGCCAGCCGCCGACGGCTTTGGCTTTGGTGAGTCCGCTGGCGTTTTGGTAAAGGGGGGATTTCTGCACATCGATGACTTGTTTGATGACTTGCTGGAAATCAGCGAGGGAAAGGCCGGCTTTACCGTCGGCTTGACTGAGCTTGACAAAACGAGCAGCGATGAAGCGGAGGAGGGGGATGAGCCAGAATTTTAGGGAGGAGAGGTTCATGGGAAAGTTGATAGTTAAAGGTTGATGGTTGATGGTTTATGAATCGCTAGAAGGGGATGGTGTGGCTGAGGGTGAAGCGCGGGCGGTTGGCTTTGGCTTTGCCATTGGGTGGGTTTAGGGTGCAGGCGGGGAGGATGAGGAGGAGGGGGAGGAGAATGAGGGAAAAGAGACGTGTTGGAACATTGAACGTTGAACATTGAACATTGAACGTTGAATGGGTGGCATGGAAGCATTTCATGCTAGTTCCGCTTTGGGGGGATGAAGGGTATTTTTGAGGCGGAGAAGGTTGGTGTAGAGATCGCGGAAGAGGGCGAAGGTGGCGGCGAAGAGGTCGCGGGTGTTATCGCTGGAAGTCCAGTTTAGTTCGGATAGAAAAGCTTCGTAAAGGGTGTCGAGTTCGGCGTTGGTGAGGTCGAGGAGTTCTCCGGGGATTTCGGTGAGGCCGAGAAGAGCGGTGACGATGTCGGGGACGGCGCGGGAGAGGATCCAGACACAAGCCATTTTATGGACTTTGCCGGTAAAGGGGTCTTTGGCTTCGTGGAATTCCCGCCAGATTTTGGCGAAGCAGAGGAAGAGTTCGGTGGTTTGTTGAGTGCTTTTCATGGGGGGGCGGGATTGACGTGATTGACCGAAGTGACAGGGACTTGGGTGATTATGTTCCCGAAAGAAGTGAGAGGGACGGGAATAAAAAGTTTTAAGAGATTTAGGATGCAACTCAAGGAGCTGATGATCAGGATGGTGCGTAGGGTGCGTCCTTGTTTTTGGAGATCGCTTTCAACAGCCATGATGCGTGCTTCCATTTCTGTCAGGGTGGCGGGGTTGGCGGGTTGGGATCGGTCGGATTGGGCGGATTGGGCGGGAGGAATCGGTTGGGAATCCATCTGAAAAGGGCCGGGATAAAAATGGTAAGGAAAAGGACGCCGGTGCCGCCGAGGATGCCTGCGGCGGCAAGGGCGAGAAAGCTGGTGGGAATGTCAGGAAAACGGGGGGCAAGCCAGACGGCAGCCATGGGGCCGAGGATGGTGCCGGTGGCGAGGTTGGCGGCCCAACGCTTGCGGAAGGTGAGTTGGCCGCTGGCAGATTTGCCTTGGAAATAATAGCTTCCCATGTAGCCGCCGAGGCCGGCCCCGATGATGCTGGCAGTGAGGATCTGGGCCTGCTCGTTGGCAGTGGCCATGCCTAGGAGGGAGAGGGTGAGGGCGGCAAGGGTGATTTTCAGTTCCATGTTATGGATGAGCTGTTTCTTTCCTTTTTTGATAGGCGATCAGATCGGGCCAAGCGGCGGCAACTGCAGCAAACGCGGCGGCGACTGAGGGGACGGCGGCAACAGCTTCCCAGAATGGCAGCCGGATTTCCCGGCGTTCCTTGAAAAGTCGTTCCCCGGTCCTTTTGTCGAAAGGGCAATATTCCCCGTAAATGGTATCGTCTCCACTCATTGCGTGGGCGCGGATTGCCAGGTCCAGGATGTAGAGTTCTGCGAACTCTTTTGCGGGACTGGCGGGGACGGGAGGGACAATAGTTTCTTCGGGATTTGGAATGATGATTTCGGCCATAATTTTAGTTGATAAATTGTTATTTGGCAACCCATCCAGTGTTGCTGCTTGCGCCAGATTCTTTGACGTAAAAGCTGGTGCCTGCTCCGCCATCCGTGCGGTGATAGACTGCCCCTACGGGAGCAGCGACATTGGCTTCCGGGGTGCCAGTGCCAAAACGCTGGTAAAGGGATTGGACTGAGCCACCAAACACTGCAGTTCCAACGGTAACCAACGACGCTCCAGCAGCAGTGTTACCGACACTCCCAATGTAAATTGTCCTCGGCCTTGTCGCCCCGCTGGCTCCAATGTCATATGCGTTATCTGTATTAAAAATTAAATGGGTGTTGGCTGTCAGCCCTCCAGAGCCAAGGATGAGTTGCACTGCGCCATTGCGCATCAATTGGACGTTTCGAGCCGTGGGGTAAGTAGAGCCCGCTCTTTCGGCTCCAATTTCCAATACGTTACTGACAAATCTAAAAAAGCCCCGTTCGTAGCTAGTGCCATCAACAGTCACGCCATTGTATACTAAAAAGGCCTGCGGATTGCTGAGATTGCGCTGCTCAATGAGATTTGTGCCTCCAAATAAATTTCCAGAAGCGCCTAATGTAAGACCCGTCAGGGTGGCGGTGCTGGGAGTGGTGCCGCCGATGGGGCCGGGGATGGCCGGATTAAAGGCGGTGGCAAAGGCTCCGCTGGCAAAGGTGCCCCCGGCGGCACTGGTGAGGGAGGACGCAGTGACGCCGCTGGCGAGGGTGCTGCCGGTGAGGCTGCCGGCGGAATAGGTGGGAGTGGCGTTGCTTGCACTGGTGATGCGGCCTTTGGCATCTACGGTGAGGACGGGGATGGCGGAGGCTCCACCGTAAGTGGTGGCAGTGACTCCGGTGCTGGCGAGGGTGGCGGTGCCGGTGACGTTGGCAGACCCGTCGAAGCCATCGGAGGTGTAAGTGACGTCTCCGGTGGTGCTGATCGTGCGGGGAGTGGCTAGATTGGCCGGGGCTCCAGAGGCAATGCTGGCAGTGGTGATGCTGGTGATGCGGCCCTTGGCATCAATTGTTGGGATGGGGACGAGGCTGGCGCTGCCGTAAGTGCCGGCGGTGACTCCGGTGATGGGGAGGTCAGGCAGGAGGAGGGCGTCTTTGATGGCGGCAGCGATTGCTCCGTAACCGTTATCGTTAGGGTGATATTGATCGGCATCGAGGGCGGCAGCCTGGAAGGCGCTGCCCATGCGGGCGTAGGTATCGACGAGGAGGAGGTTGTTTTCGGTGGCTAGCTCTTTGAATTTGGCAACGTAGCTGGCGACGCCGGCGGTGACGTAGAGAGGGACGGGAGGGGAGGCTCCGGAGGGGAGAGGGATCCAGAGAATTACATCCGCATAGGCGGAGACAGCGGTGATGATGGTCTGCATGCTGGCCTTGAAAGCGGCGGGGCTGATTTGGGCAGCAGCATCGTTGAGACCGAGGGAGAGGATGACGGCGTGCGGGGTGGTTGCCGCGACCATGGACAGCGGGGAAATAGCGGGGATGGCTCCGGGGGCGGCCCATGTGGAGGCGGCAAATTCGCAGATGCCTAGATTGCCTATCCGCATGCGCCGCTGGGTGGAGTGCCAGCCCTCCACACCCAGCACCCAGACTTGTCCGCTATTGGCGATGGTGACAACAGCGGCCCGGGACTCCGGGCAGGAGACGGTGACGCGGCGGATCTGAGCGGTGGTGTTGAGGTTGCTGGTGACGGCGGTGCCGCCGGTGGCGGTGATGGTGGCGGTGCCACCGCCGGGATTACAGACAAAATAGACGTAAAACCTATCATAGAGGACGCCATCGTCAGGAGTGAATCGCAAGGGCTGGGTGGCGGATCCGGTCTCGTATCCTTTGGCTCCCCATTCGCTGGTGATCCAGCCAGTGGGGACGGTCCAGCGGGTGTCTGGATAGGTGGAGTTTTTGGGGCCGTTGGAGACGCCGGGGGCGGCTCCGGGGATCATGCTGGCAAGCTGGCGGGGGTAGGAGCGGCGGGGAGCGGAGGTGGCGGTGGTGCTGGATTTATTCCCCCAAGTGGTGGAGTCGCCAAAACAAGTCAGGATAACATCTGATGTGCCGGCGCGGAGGGCATCGAGGGCGAGGCGGAGGCGGGGGAGATTGGGCCCGGGCGCGGTGAGGGGAAAGAGGAGCGGGGCGAGGTTGCTGGTGAGGGTGGAAAAACTGGCCAGGGTGGCGTAAAGGGCGTCCGCCTGAGATTGGGTGAGGGCGAGGGCGGCGTTGGGCGGGCTGGGGGCGCTGAGGCTGGCGTTGTGCCAGGCGAGGTGGACGATGGCGGTGTAGAGGACTTGGAGGTCGGAGCCGGTGGTGGTGTAGATGACGAGCCAGTAGTCTTTGGATTCCAGGCCGAGACTGCCGACGGGCTGGTTCCACTGGGCGGAGGTAAGATCCAGATCCCAGGGACCGGCCCCGGTGGGGGAGGTGAGGATGGTGGAGGCCTTGGCAGTGGAGGTGTCGGTGCGGGAGCCGCGGATTTCGACGACGAGCTGGGTGGCTCCGGCGATGGGGTAGAGGGCGCTTTCGGTGATCCGATAGGTGGCGGGGGTGCCGGCGAAGTGATCGAGGCGGGCAGGAACGGTTTGGACGGAGGGGGTGATGGGGATGATGACGGGCTCCATACTTGGGGGAGCGGGTCAAATTATGTGGAAATGGGGAAATGGGGAAATGGGGAAAAGTGAATAAATTTATTGACGTATGGAGGATTAACAAAAAGGCCCGCTGAAGAGCGGGCCTTTTTTTTGAGACGAACAGGCCAGAGGCCTGTGCTCCTGATTAGCGGTTGCCGAGGAGGAGGACGGTGACTTGGGCGTTTACGTCCTGGTGGGTGTAGGGGCTGGGGAGGGTGGTTTTGAATTGGACGTCGAGCTTGGCGGCGGTGCCGGGGGTCCAGGGCTCGGGGGAGGCGAAGATGGCGGTAAAAGGTTTTGTTATTTCCCAGTTGGCGTCGGAGGTGGCGGCGGCTCCGTAGGGGAGGAATTCGTCGGAGAGGGTGATGAGGACGGAGCCGTCAAAGGGGCGGGCGACTTGGGGGGTGGCGATGGCTTTGCCATCGGCCAGGGTGGTGGTGGGCTGGGGATAGGGGGAGTTGTTGGTGGCGACGAGGCGCAGGCCTGCGGTGGTGGCGACGGGGAGGGAGTTGCCGGTAAGGCCGGTGATGCGGGCGGTGAGGAGGAGACTGGTGGCGGAGACGGAGGATGCGGAGATGTCAGGGTTCTGGACGCTGCCGACGTAGTCAGTGCCGGGTGTGCCGGTGTAGTTGATGGCCCGGATGAGATTGGTGAGGGTGGCAGTGGCGGTGCTGGCGATTTTGATCTGGCCGGCGGATCCGGCGAGGGTGGTCTTGGCGGTGTAGACGATGGAGCCTACGGTGATGGTGTCGCCGTCAGATAGGTTGGTTCCGTTGCCGGTGAGGAGGGCGCAGGCGGGGCAGGAGGTCCAGGGGAGGATGGGCTGGACGATAATGGCTAGGGCGCGGATGGTGGCGAAGGAGATGGCGACGCCGTTGCCATCGAGGAGGGCGATGGGGCTGCCGCCGGAGCGGTTAGCAAAATTGGGGAAGGTGCCGAACTTGAAGCCATCGTTGACGGCGGTGCCGCCAAAGTTGAATTGGGAGTTGCCAGGGAGGAGGGTGCGCAGGAAGACGGTATCGGTGGAGCGGATGTCGAGGGCGAAGGGGAGATTGAGGGCGGGGCCGATGGCGGTGGCGGGGGAGCCGGGATCTGTAAGGACGGGGGAGGAGGAGAAGTCCAACCGCAGGGAGGTGGATTGGGCAGTGGCTGGGATGGCGGGCATTTACGAAATGGGGAAATGGGGAAATTTGGAAATTGGGAAAAGGGAAATGTTGGAACGTTGAACGTTGAACGTTGAACGTCGAATGGGGGCGCAACTGGATGTTGCGCCGCGTTTTAGGAGACGTAGGTGCGGAAGGCCAGGCCGGTGAAGGTGAGGGTGGCGTCCTGGGCGTAAAGTGGGACAGCGATATCCAAGCTGTAGAAGATGCTACCGGCGGGAAGATCGCAAGTGATGCTGGAAGATTGGCCGGGATCGGTGACCTGGAGAGGGAAGACGTTGGTGGTGACGGCGTTGATCTGGCTATAATCCGCGCTGTTTGCATAACCATATTTCAGGGTTGCATTGATGCCAGCGCGCAAATAACCGCCGCCGGGATAAGCCGCGCCGGAGGCGGAGGAATTGATGAGGGTAAGCTCAAAATTCCGGAGGTTGCCGAAGGACCAGGTGAGGGCGGGGGCGGTGATGGTGCCGCTGGTGCTGGCGACGTAGGGGGTATCAATGGTGAGGGTGGAAATGGAATCAATGCTAAGAATAGCAAAGGTGCCCACATAAGTTCCGGTGAGGGTGACCAGCTCACCGACATTGTAGCTCGCGGTGCCGGTGCCGACAATGGTGAGGCGGGCCTTGCCAGCAGTGCCTGACACTGCGCCAGTAAATGACCGGGCGGTGGGGGTGGTGGAGGTGGGCACTCCGACTTCCACACTGTTGAGGGCGCGGAGGGCGGCGGTATTGCTGCCACCGACGACGAGGGCCCCGCGTTTATCGATGCTGTAGGCGTAGGTGCCGGCGCTGGTGACCTGGGGGAGGAGGAGCTGATGCTGGCGGGCGGCGAGGGGAGCCCCGAGGAATTCCGCGTCGGCTCGGGTCCAGCTGCGTTGGTAGGGTTGGCCCAGCTGATTGACGGATTGGCCGCTGTCAGGGAGGGGGAAGAAATCGATATCGAGACCAGAGCGGCGATTGAGAGTAGTGGTGGGCATGGGGAGAGGGGAATTTGAGATTTAAGATTTGAGATTTGAGAGGGGGCCTGTTGGGGGTGTGGCGGTTAAAGGGAAGTGGGGGTCAAAAGGGCGGGAAGTTAGGATGGGCTGTATTGGTCGACGTATTCCCAGTTGGCAGTCCAGAAGTAGAGGGCTGTCTCGCCTACGGAAAATTGGGAGTTGGTCTGGAAATTGCGGAGAACCCAGCCGTAATTGACGTTGATGGTGGGATCCATCAAGGTGCTCCAGTCGATGGTCTGATCTGCGCCATTAGTGCCTGGCATGGTGGCGGCGGGGGGGATTTTTGTAGGAGCGGATGGGAGGAAGGGCGGGTCGGTGGGCTTACCAATGTAGACGCCTTGCTGGGTGATGGCGCGGACACGGTCGATGATGCGGAATTTCCAAAAGTCGCCGGTCTTGGGATTGTATTTGCTGGGGACGTAGGGGGTGTCGAGGTAGTAGACGTAAGCGCTATCTTCTCCCAAGGCGTCTTTGTAGGTGCCATACTGGGGGCCACCGCTTTCGCGGGTGGAGATGGAGAGGGTTTCGGAGGTGGCGCGGGCTTCAAACAGGAAACCTTTCCATGAAATGGTGCCTTCTGTGAAGTTGCCAGGGAGGGAGGTGACGCCACCGGAGGGGCCGGTGCAGTACATGTTTTTGTAAAGCGGGTGGACGGCACCAAGGGGGAAGGTTCTTAAGAGGTTATCACTGCTGCCTTTGACAAGGACGGGGCGGGAGATTTCATCGAAACCGAAGACGTCGACGGTGGGGGAGTCTGCACCCATGGTGGCGTAGGGGGAAGATCCCTCGGCGGTGGTGCTTCCGGCAATGTTATCGTGGATGATGGCCATGGGATTAGCGGGTGCTTGACAGCTCGGTGGAGGGGGCTAGTCTATCGCCGGCGGCGGGGGCATTTTGCTTGAGCTGGTCAAGCACCTGGTTCATGCGTTCTGCCATGGTTTTCAGGATAGGGAGGGCGGCGGCGGCGGGGTCGGAGGAGGGAGAGGAAGAAGATGCTTTGCTATCTGATTTAGAGCCTTCGGATTTTTTGGGGCGGGCCATTTTTTCCGCCCGGCTGTAGCCTCCGATGCTGCCGTCTCCGGACTGATCAAACATGTGAGGAGTGAGGGCACTGTTGTCAAAGGCGTTGTCGAGGGTCTGGGGTTTGGATTTGGATTTGGCCCCGTGGATGCGGCGGCGTCCGGTTCTAGCAAAGTGGGCTTCATCCTCTGCGTTTTTCCGCTCCTGTCGTGCGATGTCTGTTGCGAGGGCGGGATCTCCCGTATCTTTAGTTAGTTGTTCTTGACGCCTGCGTTGGGTGGTTTCGGCTTCTAGTTTGTCAGCCTGTTTGTTTTTGCCGCGGGCACGGAGGGTGCTGATGGCGAGGTTTTCCTGGGTTTCCTTGGCGGTGGTGTTTTTGGGAGTGGTGGCTTTTTCCAACTCGCGGGCGGCCATGACTCGGGCCTTGATGGCATCGGTGGCGAGAGCCTCACTGGCTCCGGTTTCCTGCATGACTTTTGCGAGGTCGCGGGCGAGGGCTAGCTTTTCCTCGGCGGCGGTGATGGCGGCGTCATCGTTGGTCTGCCGGACTTTGGCGAGGGTGATCTCGAGTTCGGCGATGTCCTGCTCTTTGGTAAAAATGAGGCGGGCGGCGGCGTCGCGGCGGGCGGCTGATTCCTCCTGCATGGCAGTTAGGCGTTTGGCGCGGTCTTCGGGGGATTCGGTGATCTGTGGGCGGTCGGGCAGGGTGGCGGTTTTGGCTGCGTAGGGGTTGAGACGGACTTTTGCCAACATGTCGATGGCGAGGCCTTTTTCTTCGGTGCTGGCGGTGGCGGTCTGGATTTGTTTGAGTCCGGAGAGGAGGCCGTCAAAAACTTGTTTTCCGGTGAGGTCCAGTTTTTCGAGATCGGCGGCGGATTTGACGCCGAATTGGAGGTCGAGGATCTGGCGGAGAATGGGTAGGGTATCGCCAAACTGCATCAGAGTTTTGACGCTGGCCGCGCCTTTTTCGTCGATTTTTTCAAGGGCACCGACGATGGGGGCGATGACTTCGGATCCGGCTCCGGCTTGCTCTGCAGCGTTGGCAATTTCCCGGATCATATCGCGGGCCTGCTCTGCACTGTAGCCGAGAGAGACGAGACGGCCATGGGCTTCGACGAGGGGCTCGAGGGCCATGGCCTGGGATTCACCAACGGCGGCGAGGAAACCGAGGGAGGTTTCGGCAGAGTCTGCACTGCCTTCGATAGCGGTGAGCTTATCCCGCATATCCTGGTAGTCGGCATGGATAGCGAGGGGGGCGCGGACGGAGTTGATGAAGTCGCCGATGGCTCCCTTGATGCCTACATAGGACTTGCCCAGTCTTTCGATGCCGCTGGTGACGCCGCCGAAGGGGGATTTGATTTTTCCCATTTCACCGACGGCGGCGCGGCCTTCCCGGGTGGCGCTGTTGAGGTCGCGGGTGAAGCCTCTTTTATCGAGGGAGAGGGTGGCTCCTATGACTGATTTCCGGGTGGCCATGAGTTAGGAAATTGGGAAATTGGGAAATTGGGAAATGGGGAAATGCGGGAAGGTTAAATGGAAGGGGACTAGCGGTTTTGGTTGTCGCAGTAGAGGCAGATGCCTTGGGTGAGTTCGGCGGGGGGGAAAGGTTTATCGCACTCGTTACAGAGAGAGGGCGGCATCGAGGCGGGACTCGAGGGCGGTGAGGCGGGCGCGATAGAGGGCGGGGGTGGTGGGATGGAGTCCGCGACTGAGGAGGTGGCAGTGGAGGAGCTGGTGGAGATCCCAGAGGGGGGCGTGATGATAGAGATGGCGGGCGCGGAGGGGATCGTTGCCGGCGAGGAGGGCGCAGAGTTGCCAGCCGGGGGAGACGGCTGGAGTGGGGGATTTTTTTTTTCGGGGGAGAAATCGGGGAGGATGGGCTGATTGGCATGCTGGCCGGTCCAGAGGCGGCGGGCGAGGGTCTGGCAGCGGAGGACGCCGGAGGGGGAGTTGAAAAAAGTTAGAACGCGGGCTTTCCAGGCATCGACAAAATCCCGGAAGGCGTCCGGGCGGGAGTGGAGAGGGAGGAGGAGGCCGGCGGGGTCTTCGGGGTCGGGGGTGGGGGCGTTCCAGATGGTGCGGGGGTGGGAAGCCAGGAAGAGGAGGAAGGAGCAGGCGGCGGGGCTGTCAGGGTAGAGGTGGTCTTCCGGAAAAGCGGTGAGGAACATTTCGCGCCGGTCGTAGGTGAGGGCGAGAGGGGTGCCGTTGGGGAGGTAGCAGGCGGGGGGCTCGGCGGCATATTCCGGATCCAGGGTGGAGACGGGGGCGGTGGTGGGGGAC
>Ga0209190_1000731_pt1 | contig 23571 bp, 16 predicted proteins | sample M_140205_XF_Meta_FD_187315 | JGI IMG/M metagenome (GOLD analysis project Ga0209190, IMG submission 187315) | Freshwater microbial communities from Lake Montjoie, Canada to study carbon cycling - M_140205_XF_MetaG (SPAdes) (version 2) | ecosystem: Environmental > Aquatic > Freshwater > Lake... | reverse complement strand
ATTTATAAAAATAATTAATGATTCATAATTATATAAAGTTATTTTACTGATAAATAATTTTATATACTCATAGTTAGATGTAAATATGATGTATACTAATATTATACCTAAAATATAGATACTATCAAAACTATAAGTTTTATTAACTTCAGGCATATTTAATAGCTTATGTATTAATTTCAATTTATATTTCAATTTTATTATAATAATTGAGATTTAAATTATAAACATGATTAAAAAATAGGAGACGCCAAGGATTGAACTTGGGACCTGACGATCTGCAGTCGCCTGCTCTACCACTGAGCTACGTCTCCTTAGTATATAATCATATATAGATATATTATTTTATTTTTATATATTAATATTTATCCATTCTATAACTTCTTGTTTATAAATTTCGGGAATTTGATTGAAATCAATAAGCACTCTATTTAGTTTATAGCGTTTATTTGCTTCAATATCTTGTTTCAACGCATCTTCAAGTAACTGTGGATTTAATAGATATTTTTCAAGTGTTTTTATACCGCATTTATTGAAAACTTTAGGTATATTATCACTTGGGTCACCTAATATAATTTTTTTCATTAAATCTCCATGCGGTGTGCCAATACTCCGCAATGCGAGGTCTTCCTCTTTTAGATTAATAAGTTTAATATTATCATATACACAAAGCTGTAAATAATCATTATCATTGGTAATAATAAGTATTGGCCTATTTTTAACATGCATTGTAATTATTGCTGCAATATCATCGGCTTCAATATATTCAAATCTAACAACCTTTGCACCTTTTGATGTGTATTCTGGTAATAAATTATCATATGTCCATTTAAAAATAGTTTTACCATTGAATTTACTGTAATCACGGTTTGCCTTATATTCCGGAAATATCAACTTTCTCCAAACATTATCACCCGAGCAATCCCTCGCAAAAACAACATTATTCATAGTAATATTATTAGTTTTCATTATTTTTTCAACTGTTTTTAAAAAGGTTTTACGATATGTTGCCATAAACTCAGGAATAGTGGTTATATCATCCGTTTTATCAAGTTCAATCTCTGGTTTAGCACGTGTTATCCAAGATTTAACAGCATGAAATCTATAGAATATAAGGTAGCTTGTATCTATAACTAATAAAGTGCTTGCCATTTAAATTTGTAATTTTATCCTTTTTACAAATAATGTTAATCAATTTTAAATTTTTAGTTTTTGTACATATATTCACTAATATAGTAAAAATAATTATATCTTCTAAGAAATTAATTAATTATGATGGATAATCACGCAAAAAATTTTGTATTTGTCTTTGATTAAATGGTTCTTTTAAACAGCCGTATGATTCAATCTTTATGTTGCAATTAGAATTTATCTTTATATTATCTGATCCCTCGTCAGAAACATAAGAAAAATCAACATTATAAAATGGAAAACAACTTTGTAGTTTGCGATTTTTACCTGTTCGCTTGTCAAAATGCATTTTAATACAATGAATTATTAATTTTATGTTCATTGTAACCGTATCATCCCTTAAACCTGAGCTAGCCTCTGACCCAGTAACTAAATTAACTAATTCAGAACTAGAATCTGATCCGGTAGCTAAACTAACTAATTCAGAACTAGCCTCTGACCCAGTAACTAAACTAACTAATTCAGAACTAGAATCTGAACCGGTAGATACACTAACTAATGCTGAACTTGGGTCAACCTCATCTTCATCATCTTCATCATCTTCATCATCTAAAAGTGAAGTCTCAGATTCAGTTTCAAATGATAAATCATCGCTTAGGGTCATTTCATTTAATTTACTAAAATAATCAGTAGTATTAATATGTTTACAATTAGCTAATATCACATCGAATAAAGGAACGTCATTTCTGTGTATTGCTCTAAGTTTATTTTCAATCGACATAAAATCATTCATACATATATAAAAAAATAAATCAACGCAATGTGCATATGTAGGATCGCATGGTATAATACCACATATATATTGTTCTCCTGTGTTTAACTTCAGTTTCATAAAAACACAAAAACTGCTTTTAATATGTTCTAGCGTATTTGTATTTATTAATTGAGGAACTTTTTTATGCTCAGTATGACCACAATATAATCGGTCTAAAGCATGCCCTATTGTATGTAACCAAGATACAGCTGCAAATTCTAATTGAGTACCAGTTGTCCATAATTTTAAATACTTCAAAAAATAATCAATTTTACCTAAATTTTTTAAACCATTATGAACACAAGGACTTTTCGATAAATGAAACCTTTCTGAACGTAATATCCATGTAGTATTATCTGGATCTAATATTTCTAATAAATGAATTTTTGGATAAGTTACATTTTTTTGTTGCGGAACTGGTGCGCCTTCAACTCGACCAGATGCCAATATAATTTCATTTATTGCTTTTTGCATAATTTTTACTAATAATACAATATCGGGGTTACTTATGTATTGGGATAAAAGTAACTTTTCGGGTTCTGGCAAACTAAATGTTTCATACGTTTTAAAAGGTGTACTTGTATATTTACGCTGTGATTTCATATCATTATAATTATGTAAATTAAATAAATCCATGTGTATATTTAAATTACGAGCAATTTTATGCATAATTTCACTACAACAATCAATCCTACCTAATCCAAATTCACATACAGCTCCTTCTCTTGGAGCATCATGAAATTTGGTATTTGGCTCTTTTCGTATATGTAATATTAATTCTTGAAATTTAGTTTCATCTAATTCATTTGACCCTGGTATTTTAAATTCTTGTAATTTTGCAGGGTCGTTAAAATATTTATCTAATAATATTATATATTCGCAACACATTCGTATCACTGGGTCAATATATTTATACAAAATAATACTTTCAGAAAGCTCATCTACTCGATAGTATGTTTCTATTGGTCTACCACCATTAATTTCTTTAGATACATTATCAGTTATTATATTTTTTTCAATAATTTGTAAAGTAGACCGACTTACATTTTTAATTCTAAAAGTATAGGTTTCATTGATATTATATGAAAAATCATTCATTGTTGTTGCCATTACATCAAAAAAACGGCTCTCATATTTATTAAGATGTATTTCTAATATATCTTTTTTATTTTTTTTATATATTTTAAATTTATTTTCATTTTCTTTTGTTTCTGGTGTTGGTGGCCAAAGAATTTGTATCTGAGAAAAAGTTATAAATTCAGAATATTTAATTTCTTTATTACTAATAGTATTATCAATATAAGCTAAATATATTCCTTCTAATTCATGATGATGTGAATTAATTATATTAGTAAAATAAGGGATTTCTATAGAAGTTTTAAGTTCTGACATGGATGCTATTAATATATATACATATAGTAATTTATTATTATGAACAAAAAAATGATATTCTGTAATAATAAAAATAGAATAGAGTAAATTACATATACAAATTTTATATTGACTTAAATAAAAATATATCTACATATTAGTTAGATATAAGTATATAAATTGATTTATATATATATATATTATTATTATATAGATGTTAATTAGTTTTGAAGAAATTAATCAAATATTACTATGTAATAATATAACTATAACCGGTGCTTTTCATATAGGCGCGCATAATTGTGAAGAATTGCCCTTTTACCATAAATTAGGTATTAAAAATATCGATATATTATGGATTGATGCAATTCCTTCAAAAGTATCTGAAGCTATAAATATGGGAATACCAAATGTATATAATGCAGTAATATCGGATAAGGATGATATAGAAGTTGTATTTAATATTTCAAATAACGGGCAATCATCTAGTTTATTAGAATTCGGCACTCATTTACAAGAACATCCTAATATTATATTTATTGATACAATAAAACAAAAAAGTATTACAATTGATTCTTTTTTTACACGAAACAATATACTTGCATCTAAATATAATTTTTGGAATTTTCATATTCAAGGAGCAGAATTAATGGCATTAAAAGGTGCTGTTCAATCTATCAATTTTGCAAAAGCCATTCATATAAAAGTTAACGAAAAAGAGCTATATATTCATTGTGGACTAATTGGTGATATAGATGAATTTTTATATAAATATAGTTTCAAAAGAGTTTTAACTAATATGACAGTGCATGGTTGGGGTGATGCATTATATATTAGAGATTATTAATAATGAAAACTATTTTTAAACATATATTATATTGACTTAAAGAAGAATATATATAATTATCTATAAAGTCAATTAAATGACCGTTTTAAATTCGTATGAAAACAATATTTTAGGTAATTTGCATATGAGTATGCAAGATTTATATCATTTATTAATTATAATGTTTTATTTGGTTGCAGGATTTTCTGTAATGGTATATGGGTATTATAAAATAAATATAGCATTAAATAAAAGAAATAAGAAAAATCTCTATATTGTTAGAAGATTGCCATTTCTAAATATAGATACCGATATACGAGAAATGATTAAATCGGTAAGTAACCGTAATTATCGAATTTTATCAACCTATGACTTAATTGAAAAAAACGGTGAATTTGATGTTAGAAATTTGGCTAAATATAATTCAATAGTATTGCAAAGTTTCATAAAAACGATATCTAAAGGAGACCATGACATATATTTACTTAATAGAAATCAATATAAATGGGAATATGAAGCATATGTATTAATTGCAAAAATGTGTAATTATGAACCTATTATTCTTGAATTTGTATCAGATAATATGAATAACCATATTAATGACCTAAAGAACAATTCGATTGAATATAAAAATGCATTAAATCAGATAAAAAAATATGAAATAGATAATAAATTATATACAAAAAGATTAAGTGTATAAATATATAAAACTATATAATGAAAATATAATTATATAATATGACAAATTATCTTTTTGAAGCTAGAACTGTGAAATCTGGACCAATTAAAACATGCATAGATGCATTGAAAGAACTAATAACTGAAGGTAACATGATTTTTGATGAAAATGGATGTAGACTTCTTGAAATGGATACAAGTCATGTAGTTCTCGTGCATTTAAAATTGGAGGCTTCTGATTTTGAAAAATATTATTGCACTCCAGGTAAACGATATGTGTGTGGAATTAATATGTTAAATTTTAATAAAATTATTAAAACAATTGGTAATGATGATATTATATCATTTTATCAGGATGCTGATGAAACAAACGAGTTAGGTATTTTAATCGAAAATGCCGCAGACCACCGAGTAAAGCGTGTAGGATTTAAACTTCTGGACCTAAATGAGAGTTCTTTAAATATCCCCCCTACTACATTTTCAAATGTGATTAATATTCCAAGTAATATGTTTCAAAAAATTTGTCGAGATTTTTCAGCATTAAGTGAAAAATTAGAAATTAAGAGTGTTGGTAATAAATTAATATTTAGTTGTGATGGTACTATAGGTAAAGTTGAGGAAGTAATTAGTGAAAATAGTTCAAGTTTATCATTTAAAAACGATTCAAGTGATGAAATTATTCAGGGTGTATTTGCCATTAAGTATTTGGTTACATTTACCAAATGTTCTAATCTCTGTAATACAGTCGAATTACTAATTAAAAATAATTATCCTCTCATTCTAAATTATAAAGTTGCAAGTTTAGGAGAAATGCTTTTATGTCTTGCACCTAAGGAAAATGACATATAATTGTAATAACTTAGATAAAAATGGTATAATTCTAATATATTTTATTATATAATTTATTAAATTTATAATAAAATATTTTTTTCACAACTAAAAAGGTGTTTATTTAGCTTATTTTTTTTGTTTTTTACTAATTTTATATGCACGATTTTTATATTTTTTTGAGCGAATGTATCTGTTATTATTACCCGCTTCCATTATGTTGGTATAATTACCTGTGGATAAAGTGTATTTTATAATATTAAATATTTCTTCATATTCGGAATGATCCACAATAGTAAACATACCATGTGCCCAATTTAACCATCCAGTTTGCATTATTTCTCTATCTGGGTCTAATGGGTCAAACCCCTTTGTTTCTCTCCAAAATTGATGTAGTTGAACACCTTGATCATTCTGTTGCTGTAAAATATTTGTATAATAAGTGTCACTATCAATTATACTTAATTTATACCCAATTTTAAATGCAAGTGATTGTTTATATAGTCTATCTTGACTTGAAAATAAGTACGGATGCAAATTACAATCAACTGTAGGCTCGATAAATCCATTGCGTAATACCTCTTCTTGTGTAAAATTTTCTAATGGTTTTACAAAGACATCAGGACCATAAAGAATATATGACTGATAATCATTATTTAATAATAATCTTATTTCAAAAGTCTTACCGGCATTTATACGAGCATCATCTGATACACGTATAGTTCCAACTATAATACATTCTAAATGGTCATCGGTATTAATAAGTAATTCAGGTCGGATATTATATGTATTAACTGAATCTCTTGAATTTAGTTTGGCTAAATTCTGTAGTATTCGTTTAATATGTTGTTTAGGACCTATTATATTTTCGAAATTCATTTGCATTTATTTATATAATATTATGTTATATTAAATTTGTAGACTTGCTATTTGAATTATTATATTAATTAATGCCTCGTCTAAATTTGAATTATTTTCAAGATTAATTGAAGAAATTTTATAAAATTCATTTAATGGTTTATAAATTTTTGAAATACTTTGATATTTATTAAACGCTAATTGTGCCATGGTTTCAGGACCATTTAATATAATAGTTCCTGAATTTATAATATTATAATTAGATGTAACCCCCATGGGTAAATTAATTATAATATAGTATTTTGAATATTGTCCATTTTTGTAAAAAAATGTTTTAGTTTTTAATTTTGTACCAATAGTAAATGTCACTCCAATATTCATTTGTCTAAATGTATTCTGATATTTCGATATTAATTTATCAAAAATTTCTTTATAATGCTTATTTCTATAATTTGATATAACACTTCCCATTTGCTTGTTTTCATATATATATATGGTTATTAAAATTAATTTGTATCTATATGAAAAACAAATAAGATACATCTTTATTATTTAAGAATAGCTACTATATTTTTTAGTGTATCAAATGATACTTTAAAATTACCAAGTTGTGGATTAAATTCCATGATATCTGTTGCAAAATGCGAAGATGAATACTCTCGAATGATATGGATTATGTTCGTTATATCTTCAATAAACATTCCATTTTCAACAGGAGTGCCAGTGCTGCTCATAATACTAGGGTCTAATACATCTACATCTAGTGATATGTGCACATTATTATAAATAACAAAATCGCCTAATTTTTCAAATGAAGCCTCTTTATTATTTTTCCATTCTTCAATGGTTATCATATTTATATTGTGTGAACGTATAAACTTTATTTCATCATCATCAATTGACCTTAAACCAATATACAATATCTGGTCAGATTGTAATTGTGGAATATTTTTAATAGTATGTGTCATCAGTAGTCTTACAACCATACCATGTAAATTCCAACTGACCGATGTATCAAAACTATGAATATCCGTATGAGCATCTAACCATATTAATTTAAAATTATTTCCATATTTCCGAAGAGATGCTAAAATTGTAGCAAAACTTGCTAAATGATCACCGCCCATAAAAATACTATGTTTACGATTAGATGAATATTTCACACATTCATCCGATACATTATATAAACCCATTCTTAGATTTTTAAAATCTTCTTTTGAATACTCTAATATTTCATTGTCATTGGGCGCATCAAAAAGAATAGGGCATATATCATCAACTAATGATACACCATTATAACTTTGACCTCTTGAATTTTTAATAATAAATGCCATATATATGTAATTTATTAAAAAATATATAACCTATCTTTTAATAAATGAATTTAGAAATATTATTAATAATCAAATATATGTGAAACTTAATATACATACATATTTAACGAGTTATCATACGAGGTGCTATAGACATTGTATTTAATTCTTGTAGAAACAGTTTGCATGCATATGGTAACCGAATTTCAGAAAATGATGCATAATTGTTACATGCTTTACATTGATATAGTTTATTGATAGGATTAACATTTGCAAAATTACCACATTTTTTACAAACATATGCTCTAAAATGGTCTGATTTATCCAACAGCTGTTCTTTTAACATACTTGCGATACCATGTGATAAAAGAACATCACGCTCCATTTCACCTAAACGCAAACCACCATCACGACTACGACCTTCGGCAGGTTGTCGTGTAAGTGTTACCATAGGACCAGTGCAGCGACTATGAGTTTTATCACTAACCATATGTTTAAGACGCTGATAATAGGTTGGGCCAAAGAATATTTCACTTGTCATCTGTTCACCTGTTCTACCATTATATAATACCTCATTGCCATATCTTTCAAATCCTAATGTCTCTAATATATCACCTAATCCTTTTAACCCTTTTTTAGCGAATCCATTAAAAGGTGTTGCATCACCAAATCTTCCTAATAAACACCCAGCTTTACCCATAATACATTCAATTAATTGACTAATTGTCATACGAGACGGAATGGCATGTGGATTCATAATAATATCGGGAACTATACCATTTTTAGTATATGGCATATCTTCTTGTCTATATACCATTCCAATAACACCTTTCTGAGCTAAACGACTAGCATGTTTATCTCCAATAGTTGGAATGCGTATACTACGAACACGAACTTTTACAAATTTATAACCTTCACCATTACGGCTTATCAATATCTTGTCGATAAATCCGTTTTCATTCGGTCTTAGACTACTACTATTGTCTTTAAATATCGTTATACCTTGTTGATTTTTCATTGGAATAACTTTACCAATAATAACATCATCTTCATCAACTTTGATATTTTCTGGAACAAATCCATTTACACCTAACTTTTCATAATTAGCAACCTTAAGTGATTTAGTAAGTTTCATATTTGGTTTACAAAATTTCTCCTCTTCACCCGTTGATTGATATTTTTTCTCTTCATCTTTATAACTACGATAAAATGTTGAATGAAATAGACCTCTTTCAATAGAGCTTTTATTAAACATAGTTGAATCTTCCTGATTAAACCCACTGTAACAGGCAATTGCCACAATAGCATTAATACCACTGGGCAATTCATTGCTTGGAAGATAATTAATTAACCTACTATTAACAAGCGGTTTTTGCGAATAATGTAGCACATGTGCAAGTGTATCATATCGTTTATTAAAATTTGTGCAATATGTTCCCATAGCTTGTTTACCCATAGCACTTTGATAAATATTTCTAGGAGATTGATTATGATCAGAAAATGGAATGATACTTGCCAATACTCCTAAAATTAAACTAGGATGTATTTCAGCATGTGTGTAATTTAGCACATATCCATTATTATCATTTTCAAAAAGACTTTCACTACCAATAGCAATAAGTGCATTCTCTTTTTCAATTACATCTAAATATTCAATTACACCTTCGGTTGGCTCTGATGCTGAATGCATTATAATATCAGGACAAGCTAAAGATATTTTATTTGGAATAGTGCCATTAACTAAATTTTCAAAATCGAGTTTTTTGTCTTTAACCATTTTAATCATTTCACCAGTAATTCTAAATTTATTGTTATCAATGATATATAATGGTTGAAGCATTCTTCCTGCATCTGTCCAAATTTCAATATTGTTTAAATCAATACGCCAACTAATAGAGCTATATGGATGTATCATCCCCATTCTGCGTTGAGAACGTATATGTTTAACAATCTTATTTGGATTGCTATGTATTCCATACCAATTACCATTTACAAATATTTTAGTTTTGCTGTATATTTCAATAGGTGTAATCTCACTTAATCTCTGCACATTTAAATTATCCAATTCCATATATATACTTGCTGGATTGCTATAATTAGAAATTGTGCCGGTAAGAGCAAGATTTTTAACACATCCTACCCCATGACCTTCTGGTGTTTCGGCAGGACATATAATACCCCATTGAGTATTGTGTAGTTTACGAGGACCCAACACTTTACCACTTTTTTCTATAGGTGTATTGATGCGTCTAAGATGGCTTAATGTAGAATTATATGTTAAACGACTGAGAACTTGTGCAATACCTTGTTTTGATTGCATATTGCGTATACCCCAATTGCCAGTAGATAATCCATATTTCATTCCTCTTTCAATTGTAATATTTTTAATAATTTTGTATACATTACTTACATTAATAATATCATGAAATCGATTATTTGCATTCCAGCTTCCACTATTAAATTCCTTATTTAATTGAGTTTTAATCTCTTTCACCATTTTATTGAAGTATAATTTAAATAAATTACCACAAAGAATACCAGGTGTGTCTAATTTTTTATTAATATAACTATCGCGGTCATCATATTCTATTTTTTTAAGATATACTGATAATAATTTTTTAACCATATATCCAAGGTAAAATGCTTTGTCTTTATGAGAGGTGCCCATATGTGGTAAAAAGTCATTTAGCAAAATATCATCCAATAGTTGTAATTTACGGCTCCTGTCAAGTTTATCGGTTTTATCACGTATATTGACCTGTTGAATATATTTAATTACATATTCAACGCAATTATTATATGTCAAATAGCTATTTGACTCTTCGAGTGTTGGTTTTAATATGGCCAGATATTCTGCACTTTCTTCTGTATCTAAATCATAAAGTATATATTCCAAAATCTCTTTATCACTATTTAGACCTAATAATCTAAAGAATATAAATAGTGGAATATCATGTCTTATATTTGGAACGCTCACTTTTAGTGTTTTTCCACCTGGTCCTAACTTAGATGTAAGTTTTACTTGATTTGTTTTAGGATTATAGAAATCATCATGTGCAATTGACTTGATATCTGCAATATGGCTATATTTATTTTGACTTTTACTGTTTTTAAATACAAATACTTTATTTTCACCAATTCGCTCTTGGCTAACAATTACCTTTTCACTACCATTTACTATAAAATATCCACCTTTGTCAAAAACGCATTCTTCATAATCCTTTAATGTTAAGTTATCTTTATTATGCAAGATGCAAAGTTGTGCACTATGCAACATTATGGGTATCTTACCAAGTTGAACCTTTTTAAGACATTTTTCTTCAATTTCATATGTTTTGTCTTCAATAAGAACCATTGTTTTGATATATAAGTCTATAAAAAGATTAGCACTATAAGTGAAACATCTCTTTCTGGCCTCATTAGGCAACATAACCTTTAAACTACCATTATTTTCATGGATTGATGCTGGACATAAGCTTATATCACCAAATCTAAGCTCTATACTATATTGAAATTGACCATTTGGTAATTGAATATAATTCAGTTTAATTGGATTATATTGTTGTATAATATCAGCTAATAAACGATTAGTAAAGTCATTAAAACTATCTAATTGATGTCGTATTAAGTAATTATCTCGAGTCAATAAGAGTTTGATAACATCCCAAGTGTCTTCTTCCCAGTTAAATGGTATTTTCTCTTTTAGTTGCGACATATGATTTATTTGTAATTGTCGTATTATTTTTATATTGTTTCAATTTTTTAATTAATTTTAAGTATAATAATAAAAATATAAGTAATAATATATTATGTCACATATCGATGAAGAGCTATTACTCAACATTACAAATAAACTAAGTCCTTCTGGATATGAGAAAGAATTAACATCATTTGTTAAAAATTATATAGATGATAATTGCAAAAATGTAAAAGCGGTATTCGATAGCAATGAATTGTATGCATATCGTTTATCTAAAAAACCAAAAACAAAAACAATATTATTTGATGCTCACATTGACCAAGTAAGTTGTAGAGTTTTCAATATAACCGAAGATGGTTTTTTGTTATGCAAATCATTTGGAATAAACAATATAGATATATTAGGTTCAAAATGTGTTATAATGACTAAAAAAGGACAAATCCCAGGTATTATTACAATTTTACCACCGCATTTAGATATAGCCGATAATAATATAATAGTTGATATATTTGTAGAAAGTAAAAAAGAAGCTTTAACATTAGTTGAAAAAGGAGATTCTGTTGTATTTGATTCAAAAGTTAATATTATTACATCTAATTCTGGAAATAAATTTATAACTGGCGGTGGATTAGATAATCACATAGGTGTATATGTTCTTACAAAATTGTTTATGACAATAGATAGTTTTAATGAAATTGACTATAATTTTATAGGTCATTTCAGTGCAAGAGAAGAAGTCGGAGGTTTACGATATATAAATATGTTATATGATATAACCGAAATTCCTAAAAAAGTGGATATTATATTAGTAATCGATACAGATGTAGCAACTGATTTACCTAATATTGATAAATACGAATTTGCAGACAGTAAATTAGGAAGCGGAACTATACTTTCAAGAAATATGGTAGATGATAATGACGTGTATAATTTTATTAGTGATATCGCTATTAAAAATAATATTAAATATCAAGTTACTATGTCTGACGGAAATGGTGGTAATAATTTAGCTTATTATGGAAAATTAAATAGTGTTGGACAGTCCATTGGAATACCCTTACGATATATGCATAGTGCTGTAGAGCTAGTAAGATTTGATGATATTAATACAACAATAACACTATTATTAGAAGTAATTAAAAATCTTAATACATTTTATTCTAAGACAAATTAAAGACAAAATAACGATAAAAATAAAAGATTTAAGCTATTTTTTTTTATCCGTATTATATATAATAGATAAAATGGAAAAGAATATGCAAAAAGATATATTATCAATATTTTTCACATTTTATTTACAAATGAAAACATATCATTTCGAAACTAAGATATATAATAGACACTATAATGTAGACACTTTTCTTGAGAATTATAGTAAGCTATATGACCGTTTTATTGAAGTTTCGATGGGTCGATTTGGACCTATTAATATGGATACATACACTTTGACTATAGAGCCAATTAATGATGATAATATACATAGTATTGTAAACGAATTTATAAAAGTTTTACAAGAAATAAAAAGATTATATAATGATTTTAGCGATCTTCTTAATATACGAGACGAAATAGAAGCAGAAACATATCAATTGATTTATAAAATGCGTCTTATTTAAAAATATAAAAATCAAAATATTAATAGTAATATTAATATTTTCATTATTTTGCAATTAAATTATGTTATAATTAAGTTATTTAATAGTAAAGTTATTTAATAATTTGATATGATTATTTATTTTTTTTGTTTTTTCTTAGATAGTTTTTTTTGTTGTTCATGTTGTTGGCGATATTCATCATCTAATCTTTTTTTGGTGTGTCGTAAGAAACACCATTCGTCATAGTTATAAAACCAGTGTTTCATTGGGTTAATGTATTGTTTATGTCTAAGAACTAGTTCTATTAACTCACATAGACTACCCTTTTCTGTTAAAAAATTATATGCTTCTAAATCTTGCTCAATACGCAAAATATCATTAGGGTCAGTATGATTATTCACTTTTTGTTTTTTATCAAACTCTGCTATAAATTTTTCTTGATTTTCAATATTATCGCTATCAATTTCTAATATATATTTTAATATTTCAATCAATTCTGGTTTGTCTTTTGCGCCCAATGCTGTGCCACATACTGCTCCCTTAATTTCGGATTTATGTTGAACAGTATCATCTTTATTTTTTTTATGTGTATGAAACCGTTTATTAATAAGATAGAATTCTACATGAAAAGGGTCTATACCTATATCATCTTCGGCTGATTTTTTAATATTTGCTTTTTTTTCTTTATCCTGAACAAATCCATACACTAAATCAATATCACTATCAATTTTAAGATAATCATAATTTATAGGGAATCTATCTTTATATTCGCGTGCAGTTAGTATATCAGCTTGCTCAAAATGCGTCGTTTCAGTATTATATATAAAATATACCGGCATACCATCAGATGGATTAACAATACGGAATGCTTCTGGTAAGTCTGCACCTTTATATGTTGGTCCATTTATATCACGGCGCGACCTAAATATACTATATCGTAAATCATCTGGGCATTTCTTATCATACATACGCAATATCATTGTTTCTAACAGGTCATCCATAAGACAGAAACCACCTTTTGCAATATTAGCTTCAAGAACATGACTTATTAATAATTTTTTATTTTCAAATGATAATCTATCTAAAATAGAGAAAATAAGGTATTGCTCTAACATATCTAAAATGGTATTTTCAGGTATTGCACAACTTTCATCTTGTACATTTTGTAATTCTTCAACTGGACATTTAATATCACGTGTATGTAAACGAAATGAACTTTTAGACGGAACTCCTAATTTACCATAGATTTTATCTGACCTAATATATGGTCTAACTTGGGCAATGTATAATTGAAATGCATCAATAAAACTTTTATCATTAACTGCAATTTCGTCATCATTAATAATTGGTTGATCTAATTTAAATGATTTATTTGAAACCTTTGTAAGTGTATTGTCTACTTCAGATAATACATAATTAGTAGGACGATAATTTAATGGAAGTGCACGCGTAGTAATTGAAGAGGAATCTTCATCTAACTCAAATGGTTGAAAAATATAATATGTATCCCTATATATTAGATGTCCTTCTCTATGATATTTATCATATATAGGCTCTTTAAAATAAATGTAATTATTAAGTGATTGATATATGAAATTGTCAGTAATACGCTGAAAATTTTTATTTTTAATTTCTATTATTTCATCAACAGTATATGCATCTTTAATTTGGAATAATATAGATATTAGATTTTTAGCCTCAGAAATATCCTCCAAAGACAGAATATCATTATATGTATCTGTATTTGGTCTAATGGATATTGTTTTAATGTCTTCGTCTGCACAATCATAAGTGCAATCCATATAATCACAGATTACGTCACCATTAACATCTCCATAAAAGACATTAAATAACTGTATTTTCTGACTTGTTAAAATCCGGTTTTCAGTATTACCAAAATATTCAATTGTTAGTTGATTTCCATTTTTATTTAGAATGCAATCTACAGCATTTCTTTTTATAATTCGGGTAACCTCGGCTATCCTTTTTGATTTGATATAAGCGTTTCGATATGTTTTTTCATCAGAAGTTTCAATATTTTTATTATCACTTTGCGCATCTTCTATTGGAACAGTTGAACAATGTAAATATACACTAACATTACGTTTATTTGGAGGTAAATTTTTATGAGATTCTTTACGTAAAGCACGACCTACAACTTGCTCTATTTTATTAAAATGATGCCAAGGATCCACAATATGAACTTCGCGAATATTAAAAAAGTTAAGACCCACTTCGACACGATTTGTTCCTAAAATAATTTTTATAATACTACCATCTTTATTTTTAGCATGTCTAACTTCATTTACAAGTTGTTTTACTTCTGGACCCTTTGTTTCACCTGTAAACAAAATATATGCACCTTGTTTAAAATCATGATATTCCGGGTCGTCTTTTTTTGCAATATGCTCAACCTTAAGTCTTCCACAATAACATCTTTCGGGTATACCTTTCTCATTTAACATATTAATATTTACATCACCAGGACTATATCTTTTGTATCCGTTTTGCTCAAACATAAGTGCTAATGAAATAACACCTGGTAAAAGAAATTTAGAATATACAAATGTTATTCCATCCGCATTTTTAATTATATTTAATATATTGAAAAATTTCATAGAAAAATTAGCAAGATGATTTTCGTGTAGAAATGGAACGCCATCATCCATTCTAGCAATATCATTATATTTATAACGAATATTGCTCTTATTCTCTTTATCAGCACTATGCTCTTCTATACATTCCTTAAAACCATCATCACCATGTCTACCAATTAATTCTCCCTGGTCATCAATATCAATTGGAAATATAATATTACTTGCAACCGTGCTTGGAATTGAAAACTTATCTGATATTATTTCATCATCATCGGTTAATGAAGCAACTGTTTTTTTATAATATTTATATTGAAATTTGCTCATTGAATTTTTTATAAAAGATAAATGTTTTATTTTAATATCTTCAGCTAATTCCGTAAGTTGACCTTTATAATAATAAAATTTAGGATTAGGTAGATAACTTAACCCTTCCAAATTGGGATATATTTTGACAGGAAATACAAGTGGATTTTCACCTCTTAAAAAGCTAATATAACCTCTTGTTTTTTTTTGAAGAATTGTGGTTGCATTTTCCCTTAATGTAAAACCATCGTTTTCAAAAATGTCAAATACTTCAATGGGTGCACGTTTATCATTTAAAAGTAATAAATTAATAATAGATATTATCTCCTCTGAAGAGTTATACATAGGTGTAGCACTTAATAATATTAATTTATTATTAACCCCATATCTAGCAATCATCTCAAGTATCATAGTAATTGCCTTGCTGTCATCACTATTTGCATATTGTCGCGTATTATGTACTTCATCTAAAATGAAGACTCGGTCAGAAAATTTACGTTTTAAATATTCTATCTTTTTATTCTCTTTATCTCGTCTATCCTTTAAAATTAATTCAAGCTCAGATATAACATTATTTGCAAAACTACGATATCCCATAAATTCATAATATTTATCAATCAATTTATTAACTCGTCGTTGTTTTTGTTCTATATTTAGCTCACCTATATTTCCTAACTCTTCTTTAAAAGATGTCCCAGTGCATTGCACATTAACATTTTTTTTATTGGAAATTTCAGCATCAATATTGAAAATTTCATTTTTCCAGTTTGATATTAGAGTATCATTTGGCACTAATATTATTATTTTACCATGCAATTTTCCAAATTTTCTATAATTTTCCGCAGAACTAATTGCTGCGCAAGTTTTACCTACACCTACACCGTGCCATAATAATAATCCGTTATATGGTGTAAAAGGTGATAAATATGTAGAAACAAATGCTTGTGTAGCGCTTTTTTTAAATTCTACAGATTTAGGCTTATTAAAAACAATTTGCTCTTTTTCTATAATATGATTTCTAAATTCTTTTTTATTATAAATTTTACTATTAAAATGTGGGTCTGATAATTCAGGGTATCCTTGCCATAATTCACTTCCATCATCAATATCATAGTCATCCCGTTGTTCTAAAAAATCTTCTAAATATTTTTTATATATATCTAAATGTATTTCTAATTTAACACGCTCTAATTCAGTCGAAACCAATGTGATTTTCTGATTATAATCTTTTACTTTCTGATCCAATATATCTAAAAGTTCAGTACCACTATTAGCTTCTAATTCAGTAGTAATTTCGTTAAATATAGATTTATATTCTTTACCTCTATTGGGAAAAGTAAACATAATATATTATATCAGAAGAATATCTAATTATATTTGAAAACTAAATAAATATATAATTTTATATATAATACAATTTTCAAATAAAATAATAAAATAATAAAATAGTAGAAATATCACATAAAACACTATTATAATTTTATAACTGCTTAAATATTTGTATATTTCTAATAAAATGTGATATAATATATTATTTTGATAATAAAAACAAATTGACCAGGGTTAAATGTATTCGCATTATTTTATTTAATTCTAAAATAAAATAAAATAAATTATTATGATATAATGAGAACATCACATAAATCAAATATTAAACGACGCAGGTCTATTAAAGGAGGTAGACCCCCGAAAAAACTCACTTATCAAGCAAGATTAATTGATTTAACTGAGTTAATTAAACCAGAGACATTATCTAATAATGGGGAAATTGAAATAAAGGCAAATGAATATGTGCAAAACAAACAAAATGTCACAAACATTGGTGATATATTATTTTGTGGGTCAACTAGGGACAGACAAGAATATGGATTTTACATAGTATTGCCGGATGGGAAAAATAAAGTAGTCTTGTGTTTATCTGAAGGATGGGGTATGGGATGGATATCAGGTGGTGTCATTGACAAAAAAGATATTTTACACCAATACCATGTTAAATATGATGACATGCTTAGTAGACCAATTGGGATTTTTGAGTTTGATCAGTATTTCTTAGGTAACGCTGACAGCACTTTGCCACAACAAATAATACATGAATTTAGACAAAATAACCTACTATCTTAGTAAAAATTAAGACTAATTACTTTATTTAACTAATATTCAAATATATGGTTAATTACCAACATTCAACCATTGTATCGTAATCACGTTAAATATATAATTTATAACAATTATATATTTAATGATTAATTAGTTTTATTTTAACAACTTACTTGAAATAACTAAAAATATTTAACACTATATGTGTTAAAATATAATTAATATATCTTATTATGTAACTAATTCATTAATTGCTAATTCTGGCTCGCGAATATGTTTAAAAAATATTTGATTTATTTCAGCTGGACTATATTGATAATCTTCAATATCATCGAATTTTTTTTCATCATAATTCGGTAAATCATAAAAATGACGAAACATGTCAATAATTGTTTCACGAGTTGTTTTTTTAAAATCCAATATTAAATCAATTCTACCAGGTCTAATTAACGCTCTATCCAATTTTTCTGGATAATTTGTTGTCATAACTAATATTCTGTCAGGAACTTCTAATACACCGTCTAATAAATTAAGTAGAAACCCTAAAGTTAATTTTTCACTATTATTTTTAATTAAATCCATTTTTTTTTGAAAACTTTGACTACGATTCGTATTATTTATTTCTTGATTATCTGATAAATATAGTTGTTCTTTATCTGGAAAAGAAGTTTTTAATAGCTCAAATGGGTCAGTATCTACATTATTTATTTCTTGATTCGTATTATCAATACTTATATCATCAATAATTTTTGAAATTTTTGTCGTTCTTTGAGGTTTTATATCTTTTATTCCACGATCTAATACTAAATCAGTCATGCAATCAACTTCTTCAATTGAATAGATACGCTTATTTTGCGGAATTATATATGTGTCGGTTGTATCGTTTATATGAATTCTTTCATTAAAAAATAGATTATTCATCTGAGTTTGTGTTAAAAATTCATGAAATTTAAAATTAAATGGATGTCGTTTAGTTTCATTAGCCATAGCTTTTACTAAACTGGTTTTACCACAACCAGGCTCACCCGATAGCAATAATCCAAATGTATAAGGTATTCCCTTTTCAATATACCAATCTCTATTATTTAAAAACCATCTTAATCTATTTATTACAAGAACTATGTCTGGACCAAACATATTATTTAGAGATTTATTCGTGTAAAATGGTGTCATGCTAAACTGTAATACTTTAGGAGCATTTGAATACTGAACAGAGCCGTCTATTGTAATACTAAGTGGTTGCATAACTTCATCAAAATAATATATTTTATCTCCTAATTTATTTAGTTTTTTTATTTTGTAATTTTCGGTTATATCAAAAAGATATCGCCTTAATTCGGTAAGATCAAATTGATAACTATAAATTTCAAACTCTATTTTTTCAACATTACATAGTTTTACATTACTTGTGGAGTTATTATTTTGCTCAACATTAATAACACGAAAATATATATTGTCTGAAATCTTAATTTCATCCTTATGTGTTACATAAAATCTACCTTTATATTCAATATATTTAGTTCCGTCATAATTAGTAATATATTCTAATATACTATCCGCAAAATCATTTTCTATATTAGATGTGTATACTCTTTCAATAATTATACTCGACTTTTTTGCGTAGTTGTCAATATTAATACTATTGGGCAAATAACCTATTTTCTTTTTATTTATATATTCGGGTATTTTATCTATAAAACAGGGTATATATGTCAAGCATAAACTAATTATATTAAGCACACATAATATGTAACAAATATCAGGGACACTATATTCCGTTTTTATATAACTAAATATACATAGCGATAATAATTGCATTTTTAAAAAATCTAATTGTGTTGAGAATTGTATGTTCATTTTATTAATTAAGATAGTTTTATATAAACTTTTATCTTTATATGTTTACATTGTAAATATCATAAAAATATAAATACATAAAAACAGTACATTACAACCTTGTTTTAACTATTGATTTATTGGTAGATATTACTTTAACACTTAAAATGTTTCACATATCTATAATAAATAAATTATGTATTTCATTATTTTAATAAAAAAATAATAAAATAGATACAACTATGTAGGATTAAATAATATTATTTCTATTCTATCATTTGTTTTGCATTACTATACACTTCTCTATACTCACTTGCTAATTCACTAATTTCAGGTGTTAAGTTATTGAGTTGTTGCTTATTTTGATTATATATATCACCCATGAAAAAATTATGAATAAACATTTGTTCAGGAATATGATTCATCAATTCATTTTTTATTAAAATCATAGTTTCAATATTTTTAATACGAATTGCCTTTTGGTATTCGATTGACAATCGTTTTAATATAGTATCGTCACATACATTTGTTCCATCTTTATTAAAATATTTACCAATTAATAAATTATGATACCATTTATCAATATTTATTTCATGTTTAAGTAACTCCTTATTAAAATCATCACATATAACAGATTTGGTATTTACATTCTCATCAATATCACTTGCATTGAATACTGGTTGACCATTTACCTTTTTACGAGGCTGATTGACCACATTTGTTAAAGGTTGAGATTGACCCTTTGTGTTTCGTTGGTTAAACATTTATAATAATATACTAATTAGTATATTATCTATTTAAATACTTATAAATTATAATATAGATTGTAATATATTTTATATGTTATTAATTATATAATATATGTATACTATTCAAAGTAGCAAAACAGATAATACCACCAAAATACATGGCAGAGCACCGGCAAGAAAACCAAATATATTTATAAATACATTTGATAGAGATATGCAATTAGCAAAAAAATCATTCATAAATGATATACTACCCGAAGGTAAATATGAACATGGTAAATATTCACAAGCGTATCTATCAGGTAAAAAGGATGATATCGAAAATTTTGTTAATAAATTAAATGAACCAGAATATGATGTATATTCTTGGGATAATATTTACAATGATTTATGGAGTAAACATATCGATACCGATAAATATCTGAAATATGCACCAAAAAGTGGGATTATTGTAACAGATGGAATAAGAAAAATATCTGTGAAAAGTTATAATAGTAATTTGTATATTAATCCTAAAGGAGGATTAGATAAAGATGAAACACCTATAGATGGGGCTTTAAGAGAGTTTACCGAAGAAACAACATTATATATACCAGATGACTATTTACATCGATTAATTCCAAAATGCAATAAATGGTATTACAATATAAATGTCACAGGTGAAGATTTTGATAGATTATTACAGGACTATAGTAATAAAGTTGATAATACTATTACTAACAATGTAACCGCTCAATGTAAAGATTGGGTATTTACTCTAAATTTATCTCCAAGTGAATATGATGTATTTATACGCAAATTTAATAGTGATAATTTTAATAAATCAGCTTCTTATGAAATATCTGGAATAAAATTAGAAGATAGTGATACTCTTAATGGTGGATTATATCATAAAAATAGGAAGATAAGTAGAAAAGTAAATAGAAAGATAAGTAGAAAAGTAAGTCGCAATCGATTATTTATAAAAAAATAGTTATTTGATAATAAGATATATTTTACCATAACCTTAGTTTTCATATAATTTAGTTATTATAGATTAGTTTATAAAATAACCAAATTATCTGCTTGTATATATAATGATGTATAATGGTAGATGCGATGAATCAATAAAACCCATTTCCAAGTACAGCATCTACTTTTCCATCTATATTTAATAGCTTGTGAATATCATATCTATCAATAATCCTTGCACAATGTGGACTTTTATACGGACTAGCCGATAACATTATCTGTATAAAATATTTAGATATGCATTTGTAATGATAGTAATATGTGTTAGGCTGGGTTATATTGTGTAGTTGTACAATATATCCATTTGCATTTTGATTGCTATCTATTACTCTTGTGCACAACAAAACCCCACAAAACCTACATGGCGTATCTCTAATATTCATAGGTACATCGGTTTCTCTATTTAACATTATAAAATCAGGCATAAAAAAGTTAGTGCCTTCTGTATTATTATTATTGCGACTATTAGCAATTATTCTATTGCCGTCAAGTCTATTTATATCTAATTGTGTTATATGTATAGGACTACGACTTATTATATAGTTATATATGCATGTATAATGAAAATACCTTGGGTCAGCTAGTTCAAGTCTAATAACATAGCCATTTACATTGTTATAATCATTTTGTGGTGTAGGTGTAGATATGTTTAAATTACATAATATGCATGGCGTATTACTAATCTCTAATGGTATCATAAGATTGTGCGTTAGTATAGTATATCTAGGTGGACACTGAGGAATAGTATCATAATAATGTAATCTAGCTGGATTAGTGATGTCTACATTAAATATTTGAATACGATGATTAGATGTATCAGCTATATATAATATATCTTCATCTCTGTGCCTATGTATTGTAATTCCTCTTGGATTACTAAATGCGTTATTAGCACTACCTTGAAGACCTGTACCTATAGAATGAGGACGGCCAATTGGACCAGGTAGATGTGTAGCAGTAATTGTATTATTAGCGTTTATCATTATTCTAAATACTTGAATACGATGATTATTTCTATCAGCTACATATAATATATCTTCGTCTCTGTGCCTATGTATTGTAATTCCTCTTGGATTGTTAAATGCGTTATTAGTACTATCTGGAAGACCTGTTCCTATAGAATGAGGACCGCCATTTGGACCAGGTAGATGTGTAGCAGTAATTGTATTATTAGCGTTTATCCTTATTCTAAATACTTGAATACGATGATTATTTGTATCAGCTACATATATTATATCATTATTTATAGCTATCCCAACTGGATGATATAATGCATCGCGAGTATTATCTATTACACCTTTTCCTATAGAATGAGGACCGCCATTTGCACCAGGTAAATGTGTTGCAGTAATTGTATTATCAGCGTTTATCATTATTCTAAATACTTGAATACGATTATTACCTTGATCAGCGACGTATAATATATTGTTATCTATTACTATTTTCCATGGATGGAGAAATTGGTCAGCAGTATTACCTGAGATACCGGTTCCTATTGAATTAAAATTACCTAATCTTTTAGGTAGATGTGTTACAGTAATTGTATTATTAGCATTTATCCTTATTCTAAATACTTGAATACGATGATTATCCGTATCAGCTACATATAATATATCTTCGTCTCCGTGCCGTTCTATTGCTAATGCCAGTGGATATAAAAATAGGTTGTTAAAATTACCTGATACACCTGGAGTACCTATAGTATGTATAAGTGTATAATCTGGAAAAGGTGAAAAGATACGTATACAATGATTATTTCCATCAGTTACAAATACATATCCAGAATTATTAATTGCTATATCGCCTGGAAAGCTTAATATTATTTGTTGATTAGGAGCTGGTCCACCTCCATATATATAGGTAT
>Ga0209190_1000729_pt1 | contig 23595 bp, 20 predicted proteins | sample M_140205_XF_Meta_FD_187315 | JGI IMG/M metagenome (GOLD analysis project Ga0209190, IMG submission 187315) | Freshwater microbial communities from Lake Montjoie, Canada to study carbon cycling - M_140205_XF_MetaG (SPAdes) (version 2) | ecosystem: Environmental > Aquatic > Freshwater > Lake... | reverse complement strand
GGTCGTGTTTTGAACTGGCAGGCTACTTCTTTGCAGGTGCCACCACCGGCCCCGTCCCCTGCGGGCTGCTCGTGCGCGGTTTCTCGATCTTGGTGGCTCCAGCGTGGAGCTTGGCAGCATCAAAGGGGATGATCTCAGCCTCGGACAGCACTTTGAGGCGGAGGTCTTTGATTTCGACGCGGTTGGGATTGCCACGATGGAGTTGAATGGCGAGGAGGCCTTCGAGCGCGCGTTTCTTTTCGTCGTGGTCGATGAGTTCGGAGGTGGGCTGGCCGTTGATGAAGTGGCTGAGGTGGTTGCCTTTCGCGATGATGATGTACTCGTTCCACTGGCTGACATCGACCTTAACGGGCGCGTGCTCGCTGAGCTGCCAGAGGGCGCCGTCGGGGTCGAGCATGACGTTTTTGCCGTTGAGGCCGAAGATGCCGCGGCCTTTTTCCTCATACGTCATGCCGGTGTGCTCGATGGCGGGATGGATGTCGCACTGGTAGCCGGTGATGACCCACGGGGCGACGTCGGGAAGCTCGCGGCTGCGGTATTGGATGCCGCTGTTGTTGTCGCCGATGACGCGGACGGTGGCGCGCAGTTCGAAGTCCTTCACGGTGCCGCCGCGCCAGATGAGGAAGCTGTTGTTCGCCATGGCTTCCGGCGTGGGATTGGTGCCGATGACGATGCCGCTCTCGACCTTCCACAGCTTCGGATCGCCGTCCCAGCCGGTGAGGTCTTTGCCGTTGAAGAGCGGGGTGAAGCCGTCTTCGGCGGCGAGAGCAGTGCAGACGAGAAGGAAAAGGATCAGCGATTTCATGGTGTGGTGAGGCGATGCATCAAGATAACGTATTCATCTGGGCAAATAAAATCCCGTCGCCACAACTTTGTGACGACGGGAGAATGAGTGCTAGGACGCAGGCTAGATTAACCGTCGATGTTCCAGCCGTCGCGGTATTCCTTCTTCATGAAGGCGTTCGCTTCGGGTGTGTCGGGGCTGGTGCCGGTCTTGCCGTCGTATTTGATCTTCTTGCCAACGCGATAGGCGACGAGGCCGAGCAACATCATCTCGATCATGTCAGCGCTGTAGCCGAAGTCGCAGGCCGTTTTCTTGCTCGGGTCGCGGCAGGCATCGAACCACTGTTTCTGGAACACGCCAACAGCTGGCAGCAGGTCGTCTGATTTGCGTGACTTGTAATAAGTCATGTCCGCATCGTCGCCGAAGGGCAGAATCATGCGCGTGTCGAAGTCGGCAATGAGGAAGCCTTTGGTGCCTTTGAACATGGCACCGTGGCCGATCTTGGTAAGATCAATGAACGGCTTCGGCGAACGCGGCATGGCACCACCTTGATACCAATTGACGGTGATTGGTCCACGCCAGTCATTGGCTGGCAGCTCGAAGTGCGACTCGCAGTTCACAGGCGTCACATCGGAGTTGTAGGCCTCGCCTTTGGCCTCGGCGGAGGTGGGCAGGCTGCCATCCACGGCATTCCAGAGCAGATCCATCGTGTGGCTGCCCATGTCGCCGATCTGTCCGGCTCCAAAGTCCCAGAACATGTTCCAGGAGAGGCAGTTCGCCCCGGCTTTGCCAGAGAAGTAGGCAGGATTGTAGGGATGGAACGGGGCCGGGCCGAGCCAGAGATCATAATGGAAGCCGGGAGGTGGTGTGCCTTCCTCAGGGAAGTAGCCGGGCTTCGGAATCTGGCGGTTGCCCCAGGCGTAGGCGTCTTTCAGCTCACCGATCGCACCGTCACGGATGAGTTCCTTCACACGATTGAAATTCGGCTGCGCATGGCGCTGCATGCCGACCTGTGTGGCGAGTTTGCCTTTTTTGGTCTCCCAAGTCGCACGCACCGTGCGCGCTTCATCGACCGTGATGGCGAGCGGCTTCTCGCAATAGACATGCAGATTTCGTTTCAGTGCCCAGTTGGCAATGAAGGCATGTGTGTGGTCTGGTGTGCAGATCATGACGGCATCAAGGCCCTTGTGATCGAGGCATTTGCGCCAGTCGATGTAGGTTGTGGCACCGGGGAAGCGCTTCAGCGCATCCGGGAAATGCGCCTCGTTGATATCGCACAGCGCGACGACATTTTCCTCAGAGAGGGCTTCATAGTGAGCGAGACCGCGGCCCCACACGCCGATGAGGGCGACGTTGAGTTTGTTGCTGGCGGCGTTCTGGCCAAACAGCGGACGGGTGATCATGCTTCCGGCGACGAGGCCGGCAGCGCCGACGAAGCGGCGGCGAGAGAGGGGCGTAGGTTGGGTGTTCATGGGTTGGATAGATCGGAGCGAGATGCAGTTCTCATTCGCCCGAGTTTGGCAATGTTGAGCGTCTCTACCTCCCGCGCATCTGCTTTTTCGACCTTCGATGCCATGAGCCGGTATCCAAGCGGGCTGACCTAAGCGACACCGTTCACGACATTCTCCAATGCTTGACTCGTAACAGCTGCCAGCGCGATGCGGGCGGAGGTGCTGCGCATTTCGATTTTCGATTCCACGCTGCAAAAGGCTGCATGGCAGGTGGCGATGAGATTGGGTGTGGCGGCTTCTTCTGCGGTGCGCAGTGGCTCGTCTTCGATGACATCGAGACCTGCTCCGGCGAGGCTTCCTTCGCGGAGGGCGGCGAGGATGGCGGTCTTCTTAATGACGGCACCGCGGGCGGTGTTGACGACGAAGGCACCTGGTTTGAGCTGCGCAAGCTCGCGCTCGGCGATGAGATGCTTCGTTTCCTCATTCAAGGGGCAATGGAGCGACAAGACATCGGTTTGAGCGAGCAATTCATCGAGTGTCCGCAAGCGTGTGATGCCCACGGCTTTATCCGCACCATTCGGGAGGTAGGGATCGTGGAAGATAACGCGGTAGCCGAGCGCTTTGGCTCGCAAGGCCGTGGCGGTGCCGATGCGGCCGAGGCCGACGATGCCAAAGGTGAGCGTGCTGAGGCGGCGGAGTTTGGTGCCGATTTTGATGTTCCAGCCGAGTTGCTTGGCTTCCGCATCCAGCGGCATGATTTGGCGACACAGAGCCATGGCAAGTGCGATGGCGTGATCGGCGACTTCTTCGGTGCCGTAGTCAGGCACATTGCACACGGCGATGCCACGCTCTCGAGCCACAGCGACGTCCACACTGTCGAACCCGACGCCGTTGCGGATGATGGCGCGGCAGTTCTTGAGTTTGTCGATGCCAGCGGTCGTCAGCGGCATGTTATGCCAGATGATGATGGCGTTCGCGCTGGCGATTTCGTCGGTAAGATCGGCATCGCTGTCACAGAGATGGCGTGTGACCTTCGCGGCATTGCCGATGATGTTTTTCTCAATGCTAGACTCCGCATCGCCTTGCGGAGCGGTGCGCCAGTCGATGATGGCGATGTGAGCGGTGGTGGACATTTGTTGAGCGATTTACTTCACGGGATGGTAGTCGCGCCGCTGATCTTGAGGTTGCGGACTTTGACCGACTGTGAGGCTGCGAGCCAACTGCGGCTCTTCGCTGTCGCGAGGAAGGCGTGTTGGGCGCGGATTTCGGCGCCACCGAGACATGCGGCCATTTGATCGCCTTTCCATTCGACGCGGAGCTTGTGCCACTCGCCCTGTTTCACGGCGAGTGGGAGTTGCGCGATGGTGTGTGAAGGTTTCACCGAGTCTTCCGCGATGCTTAGTCCCTTGGCATTGATCACCACGCGGCCTACATGCTTATCTGAATCACAACCCACGAGGAACGAGCCAACTCCATCCCAACGGAACTCCAATTCGATCACCGCGCTGGCCAAGCCAACTTTGTGATGCAGCACGGGGATGTGTTTCTCCGCTGGGATGTCCACGACGCTAAGAACGCCTTCTGCAGGAACCCATTGGCCTTTTGCCGTCACAAACGGTGCCACCAACGGCTCGGCAAAGCTCGGCGCGGCGATGACGGGCAGCGCGCTGTCATTCAGCAGTGGTTTATCCGCCTGAGCGAGGGCTGCTGTGACGAATGTGATGCTGAAGAGGGCGATGGGCGTGAAGAGTCGATTCATGAGTGCTGTTAGGGTGTCGGTGAAGTGGCCTGAACGTGAACGTCGTCGATCTCGATCCCTTTCTCGCCGCCGTTCTGCATCCACAGCAGCTTGCGTTTGCCTGCGTTGAAGTTCGCCCGACTCAGGGTCTTGCTCCACACTTTGCCATCGATGCTCATAACGACTTGCTCACCTTGGAAGACGAGCTTCACCTCACGCCAGTCATTGCTCTTCAAGTCCACTTTCTCTACTGGAAAGTGCTCATTGAGTCGATATACACCACTGACCTTATCCGCAGGCCGATTGTTCTGACGCAGCGGATGATGCTCATCCTTGGAATGCGCATCCACCTCCAGTTGCACACCGTCACGGAGCAACTTCACGCGCAGCATGTGATCTTCGCTGCCAAAGCCATCATCACCATCGACGAAGAACCAAACCATGCCGCCATCACCGAGATGCCGATAGCGAAACGAGATGGCAAGGTCCTTCCCCTCCACTGCCAGATAAACCATCGGTGGATACTTCCCGCCGCTGGACCCATGCGTCCATAGCACGCCATCGCGCACCTCGGTGTTCGTATTGGGAATCGGTGTGATGAACCGCTTGGCATTGAAGTCAGCGCCAAAGGTTTCGTGAATTGCAACGGGTGCGAGTTCGGCGGCTTGCAGCACTGACAAAAGTAAGGCGATGAGGGCGATGGAAAATTTCACGGTTTCTTTAACGCCGCAGGGCGCAAAACCTTCCCGTGCGCCTGAGTGAGTGCTTCATCGGGCTTGCCCGAACGCATTCCATCAGGACGGCTCATGGTGGAGTCCGGTGGCATTGCGGTTAGGATCGGCCTCACGGACGCCATGCCCTCGCGAAAACCCAGAGGTTGCGCGTGGAGCGCGGGATTGATGGGATGCTGAAGCAGGTGTTCAGTGGCCTCACGGCTTTGGCAGCGGCACCTGCGACGTGGTGCGCAGATACGCGATGAGGTCGCGGACTTCGTCGTCTTTGAGGGTTTTCAGCAGGCCCTCGGGCATCATGGAGATGGGGGATTTCTCGCGGGAGAGGATCTCGGATTTGGTGACGACGCTGTCCTGACCGACGAGGCGGAGCGTGAGCTGCTGGTTGTCTTCTGCGGCGACCATGCCGGAGAGGGTGCGGCCATCGCGAGTGGTGACGATGACGAGTTGATAGCTCTCCTGCATGACCTCGCTGGGGTTGATGATCTGGGCGAGAATGTAGTCGAGGTTGGCGCGATTCGAGCCGGTGAGATCGGGGCCGACAATGCCGCCTGCGCCGTAGAGTGTGTGGCAGGCGACGCAGGTGCGCTCGAAGATGGCGCGACCATGACTGGTGTTGGCTTTGGCAAGCACGGCATCGGTGAGCATGGCTTTATACTTCGCCATCTCGGCCTGCTTATCGCTGGCGAGCTGGGTGATGGGACCCCAGAACTCGACGAACGATGGCCCGAGCACGCGGTAGAGTTGGCGGGCGTCAAAGGCGGTGACATCGGTCTTCGGAATGGTGTTCTTCTTCAGCTCAGCGACCAAGGCCTGCGCGGTGCTGCGGCGTGCGGAAAGCGTGGTGACGACCTCGGCTTTCTCGGCGGCGGGAAGCTTGGCATAGCGCTGGATCAATGTCGGCGCGATCTGCGGAGCATCGAACGAAGCCAGTGCGCGGATGGCATCGCGGCGCATGGCGGGCTCATTGAGCAGCGACAGCACGACGGGCAGCGCGGCAGCATAGGCATCGCGGGCAAAGGCGGTCAGGATTTGTCGGCGACGCTCAATGGGTGCCGCTTTGTCCTTGAGCACAGCAAGCTGCGCTTCGGCGGCTTTGGCATCGCCGAAGAGCTGACCAATCTGCGCAGTGAAGTCGCTCAATTTTGCATCCTTCACTGCATCGAGCGCGGCAAAGGCTTCGTCCCAGTTCTTCGGCTTTGTGACCGCATTGCGGCCCAGCGATTTGAGCCCATCGCGCACGCCTTCCAGAAGCTGGAGACGCAAGGCGAGATCGGTGTTGCTAAGCAGTGTGGCAGCCACGGGTTCGAGCTGTTTGGCAGCAATGGCGCGGCGGGCGATGTATGGCGCGAGCAGCGGGATCTTGCTGTGCGTGGCAAGCGCCATCGCCCGCGAGGCATCGGCTTCGACCATCGGCTCGATGCCAAACCAAATCATCTTCGGCAAGTTATGATCCGCAGCGTCCTCGGCATGAGCGACGAGGTTTTGCGCGATGGACCAGCGCTCCGCCACGTTCATACGCTGAAGCGCCGCAGCGAGATAAAGCCGCACGATAGGCGAGCTGTCCTTCTCCGCCATCGCGGCGAACTTTGCCAACGCTGCTGAGTTATAAGCGCGATCTTCGCCCAGCAACTGAATGGCCCAGCCGCGAACATACGGCTCGGCATGATCAAGCAGCGGCAGCAAACGATCCGCCGGGAGGTTTTGCGTGATGTGCAGAGCCCAGAGTGCGCGGAGTTGATGCGCGGAGGTCTTGGATTGCGTGAAGAGTTCCCACAGCTTCGCAGGCACTGCGGCATTGAGTTGACCCGCAGCAGCACGTTGCTGGAGAAGCACGCGAGCACGGCGGCTATACCAATCGTTGCGATGCGTCAGCAGGCTAACGAGTTCGAGATCGGACTGCGCGGCGAGATTGATGCCTGACTTCCCTGGCAGGCCCTTCGGCGCGAGGCGATAGATGCGGCCCGTGTCTTTGTCGTGCGTGGCATTGCCGCAGATTTCGGTGTCATGCCAGTCGAGCACATACGCCGCTCCATCGGGTCCGATCTCCATGCTGAAACCCACCCAAGCGTTGTCATTGGCGAAGAGCGGTTCATTGCCATGATGACCGATGAAGCCCGAGCCGCTGGGCTCCAGTATGTCGGTGATCACATCATGCTCGTGGAGGTTCGCCATGATGATGCGGTCGCGGTATTCCTTGGGAAACTCATCCGCGAGATACACACGAGCACCACCATGCGCGGAGCGATGGCGATGATCGGCGATGGTCTTGATGTCATCGAAGACATACGGATTGATGTGGCTGCCGCCCTGGCGGTGATAGATGCCGCCGGGGATCACATGCCAGAGATGCGGGATCACGCAGGCGGTGATGAACATCTGGCCGTGGTCATCGAAATCGAGACCCCATGGATTGCTAAAGCCGTGCGCGACGACTTCAAAGCGATCCTTCGTGGGATGATACCGCCAAACACCACCATCAATGTATTGGCCATCTTTGACCGGTATCTCGACGGGGAACGGATCGCCCTTGCGCAAGATTTTGCCGCCATCGGCAGGCTTGCCCACGGTTGAGCGCGTGGCGAAACCTTGGCAACCATAGAGCCAACCATCAGGTCCCCAACTGAAGCTGTTGAACACTTCATGGCGATCCTGAATGCCCCAGCCGGTGAGTCGCACTTCGAGCGGGCCATCGGCTTTGTCGTCGTGATTCTTGTCCGGCACGAAGAGCAGATTCGGCGGTGCGCCGAGCCACAGCCCATCGAAGCCCACGGCGATGGCCGAAGGAAAGGGAATGCCTTCAAGGAAGACTTTTCGCGTGTCGAACTTCCCATCGCCATTCGTGTCTTCGAGGATCAGGATGCGGCTGTTGCCGTCGGCGGAAAAACCTGCGCTGCGTGTTTCATAGTCGCGGTTTTCCGCGACCCAAAGCCGCCCGCGATCATCCCAGCAGAACGCCATGGGCTGCGTGATCATCGGCTCCACCGCAGCGAGCTTCGCCTCGAAACCCTCAGGCACCGTCATCTTTGCCACCGCTTGTTTGCCGGTAAGAAATGCCGCCTCTTTGCCTTCTGCTTTCGCGATGCCCCACATCACTGCATCCGAACCCTGACCTGTGTAGGCCTTCCACGCATCTGTGACTGTCACATCGTTGAGCTTGCCCGTATAGACGAAGAACTGATGCCGCACCGTCTCGGACTTGCCCTTGGCAATCTTCCAATCGCCCGTAATCGCGCGACAAGGCCCCACGCCCATCTGCCCATCCACACGCCAATGCTGCGGGTAGCCAGCGTTCTTCGGATGATCAAAAATCGCGATGTGCGCCTGGTCATCGCGACCATCCAGTTTCAGGCCGACATCCACCCAGATCGAGCGCTGTCCTTCAGCACGCCCGTTGCTCTGACGCACGCTGTTCATCACGCCGCCTTCCATCCCAGGCTTCCACGGCATGCGCAGAAAGAGTCCGCCGTATGGCTGCTTTACCATGGTCAAGTCCACGAGCCCTTCGCCTTTCCATTCCAGATCCAGCATGTAACGGCCATCGTTATCGCGCATCGTCCACACCTGCGTCTCGTTCATCACCGGCTTGCCCTCAGTATCGAGCAGTTGATAAACCGTCGTCCACTTCACCACCTCGCCTTTCGGCACGAGCACAGTGCTGGAGACCTTGCGCCAGAAGCCCGCACCCGGATTGTGAAAATAGTCGCGCCCATTCACCTGCTTCAGTCCCCAATAGAGCCCCGTCTGATGCTTGTGATGCCCTGGGCTATACTCCGTCAGCAAGCCCTTTCCATCCGGTGCCACAATCGGATGAAGGTAAGGCCGGAAATCCGGCCGCGCATTCTGCGTGAGGATCGCTTCCTTGCCGTTCTCGCGATACACCGAGATCGTGTTCGCCGCATCATCCTGACGCAGCGTGAGCACCGTGTTGTGGGCTGATGCCACCGTGCAGGCGAGAAGGCAATGAGTGAAGAAGGAGAAGAAATGGCGGTATTTCATGACTGAAGTAAAACGCCTTCCCATTCCGAAATACATGGCCTAGATCTGCCAAAAGTTGTTATCTTCCTGCCATGTCTCCCAAGTCCATTCAGAGTGCCTTTTTTGCCAGCATGACCGATCCGCAGGCATTCCGGCTCATGTTCGATCAGCAGCCTAACGTGTTCTTCTTCGTGAAGGATCGCGAGAGCCGCCTCATCGCTGCCAGCGAGCCGATGTGGACCCGTCTGGGTCTCGAAGGTGAAGCGAATGTCATTGGCCGACTCGACGAAGACTTCTACCCCGAGCAAGCCGCCAAGTCTTTCCGAGCCGATGACGCACTCGTTTTTCGCACTGGCAAACCATTGATCAATCGCCTCGAAGTTTGGTATGACGAGCAGCGCACGCTGACTTGGTTCCTCACCACCAAGGTGCCGCTGCGAGGTAAGAACGGCAAGGTCATCGGCCTCATGGGCTTTACCCGCCGTGATGAAGGCCGCAGCCGTCACCAACCCAGCAGCGAAGTCACCCTCATCGTCAGCCACATCCAGAAGAACACCGGACGAATCCTTAGCACCGTCGAACTTGCCCGTGAATGCGGTCTCTCCGAGCGCACGCTGTATCGCAAGATCCACCAAGCCCTGGGTGTCACCCCCTATGAACTCATGCTGCGCATCCGCATCGAGTCCGCTGCCGAAGCCCTCATCCAAACCACCGACAAAGTCACCGACATCGCCCAGGCCCACGCCTTCTGCGACCAAAGCGCCTTCACCCAGCACTTCCGCAAACGCATCGGCCTAACGCCGAAGCAGTTTCGCATGCGGCATCAGGGGTAGCCGCGCTCGCTACAAGACACCGCGAAGACTCATTCTTTCGATGACTCCGCTTTCAACATCGATGATTTCAAAACCTTCTCGAGCGCTTGGATGCGTGACGCATCCGGCTTGCCATCCGCACCGAGCGTGGACTGGATCCAGCCGCCTTCGTCGTGTTCGTTCCAGGCGTAGATGATGATGGCGTTGGCGGGATTGAGATCGCGATTGGTATTGTCCCCGGCCCGCAGCGAAGCTGTGACGGCGCACCAAGAGAATAGGGCAAGAAGGAGGAAAGTGGGTCTCATACGTAGCAGCGATCAGGGAGCGGTGACTGCTTTGAGGTGTGCCGCGAGACGTGACTTCATGCGGGCGATGCGTTCGGCCTGCATGGGTTTGTCGGCGAGGTTGTGCAGTTCTTCGGGATCGGTTTCGTAATCGTAGAGTTGCTGTCCACCGCGACCTTCATCCCACTCGATGTAGCGGAAGCGATCCGTGCGCACGCTGTGGCCGATGAGCTTGGTATGCGTCGAGACCATGGTGCTGAAGACGACTTGTTTGCCTTTGGCGCTGGGGTCATTGAGGAGCGGTTGCAAGGTGCGGCCTTGCGTGGTCTTTGGCGCTTTCAGACCCGCCATGGCGGCCACTGTTGGATAGATATCGACTTGCTCGACCAGCCCGGCGCAAACACCCGGCTTCACTCCTGGTGCAGCGATGATGAGAGGCACATGCGTGGCTCCTTCGAAGAGTGTTTGCTTGGCCCACAAACCGTGATCGCCAAGTTGATAGCCGTGATCACCCGTGAGCACGACGATAGTGCTCTCATCGAGATGCAGCTCCCTGAGCTTGGCCAGCACTCGACCCACCTGGGTATCCACGAAGCTCGTGGCAGCGAGGTAAGCCTGCATCGCATCACGCGCTTCATCTACTGTCGGGTTAGCATATTGGAAGCAGTTGTTGTTCGGGCGCAGCGCAGCCTTGGGCATCAACTTCATGTCTTCGCCGCCCTCGCGGTAAAACGGCGGCAGCGTGAGCCTTGTCTTATCGATGCCATCAAAGAACGGCTTCGGTGCCACATAGGGCGAGTGCGGACGAATGAAACCGACCGCGAGGAAGAAGGGCTTATCTTTGAACTGATCCAGCGTGGCAATCGCATCAGACGCGATCTTGCAGTCAGTGAAGTCTGTGGGCGACCGCGACGATGCCGCATAAGCGCGATTGAAGCCCTCACCCTTCGATTTCGGGCGAGGCTTGTCACTTGGATCGTTGGCGGCCTTCGCTTCCTCGAAGACCTCAGAGTCCATGTTCAAGGCCGCACCGATCTGCACATCAAGCTTAGTGATCGGACCACCACCATGAAAAACCTTGCCGATGCTACCTGTCGCATAGCCAGCTTTTTGAAAAAGCTCCGGCATCGTGACCACGTCAGGCAGCGCATCGCGGAAACTTCTGTTCAGCTCATAAACCTTCGTGCTCTCCGGGTAGCAGCCAGTGAGAAACGATGCGCGTGTGGGACTGCACAAGGCGAACTGGCAATAAGCGTGCTCAAACTTCACTCCGCGCGCTGCCAGCGCATCCATGTTTGGCGTGCGCACTTCAGGCATGCCGTAGCAGCTCAGCGTGGTGGTGAGATCATCAACGATGATGAACAGGACGTTGGGCTTTGCTGCATCTACCGCGAAGACCGAAGAGCTAAGAGCAAAAAGGAAGGCGAAGTAAGCGATGAGATATTTCACGGCTTCTTTAACGCTGCAGGGCGCAAAACCTTCTCCAGCGCCTTGATGCGTGCCTCTTCGGGCTTGCCATCAGCACCGAGCGTGGGCTGGAGCCAGCCGCCTTCGTCGTGCTCGTTCCAGGCGTAGATGATGATGGCGTTTGCGGGATTGAGATCGCGATTGGCCTTTGTCCACTCGATGGCAGCGCGGATGTGGGCGGTGAGTTCATCGGGCGTGGCGGTGGTGGCGTCGATGAGTGGTTTTTGCTGCGCGGGTGGTGTGGGATCGGGTGTGGCCTTCACCCAGGTGCACCACGGCGGCGGGCGCTCCTGGCGGGGACGTGTGTCCCAGCCTGCAGTGGCAAAGGTGATGCATGGGGTGCGCTCGCGCTTCCATTTGCCCCAGAGATTTTCGCTCACGTGAAGAGAGGTCAGTTGCGAATAGGTTTCGGGATCGATGGTGTAGCCTTTGCCAGCGCAGGCATACTCGGAGATGGCATCAAAGCCGAGGTCTGAGCGATCCTTGTCCGCATTCCAACCCATGAGCACGAGATACGGTGCCTTCAGGCCTGCGGCGATGGTTTGATGCTTCAACTCCTCCCACTCGGCTTTGCGGAGCTTGGTGGTCTTGCCGAACAAACACAGCAGTGGTCGGCCATCGAGCACGGTTTGGTAATCGGGATGCCGGAAATGCTGCACGAGCTTGCTCCATGTCTTGGTGCCCGCGTTGTCGATTCTTGATCCTTCTTCGACGAGGCAATAGCGGATGCCTTTTTTATCCTTCGCGCCGAGATAGCGATTCAACCCGATGGTCATGCCGGGCGCTTCATCCAGATAGTCGAGAAAAGCCCAGTAGTTCAGTCCCGCTTGCGCGGCATACGCGATCTCTTGCTCCATGATGGCCTGCGAGTCGCCATTGATGCGCACTTTGTCATCGCCCAGCAACTGCGCGAACCAAGGCAGACGAAAATGATACTTCGGTTGCCCCAGAGAATACTCCACGGCCTTCGTTACGCCGCCATCGCCATAAAAAGCATCCCAGCGAATCGCGCCGACGATGGGTGCGTCATCGGATGCGCGCAGAGCGGTTAGCGAGGTGAGCAGTAGGGCGATGATGAGGGTGAAGACATTTTTCATCGCGATGAATGACGGCAGTCTCAAGAGACAATCTCCTTGATCACATGCCCGTGCACATCGGTGAGCCTGCGCTTGATGCCGTTGTTGTAGAAGCTGAGTTTTTCGTGATCGAGGCCGAGCAAGTGCAGCGCGGTGGCGTGGAGATCGTAGCAATAGGCAGGGTTCTCTGCGGCTTTGAAGCCAAGGTCGTCAGTGCTGCCGTAGGCGGTGCCACCCTTGATGCCGCCGCCCGCGAGCCACGCGGTGAAGGCTCCGGGGTTGTGATCGCGGCCTTTGCCTGCGCCTTGCGCGGCGGGTTGACGACCGAACTCGCTGGTGCAGATGACAAGTGTGCTGTCGAGCAGGCCGCGTGATTTGAGATCGGTGAGCAGCGCGGCGGCGCCGGTATCGAGAATGGGGCCCCAGTAGCCGTGGTCGCGCACGAGGTCTTCGTGGCTGTCCCAGTTTGGGCGAATCTTTTTTGCACCGGTGTTTTCCGCACCACAGAAGATCTGCACAAAACGCACTCCACGCTCGACGAGTCGGCGAGCGAGCAGGCATTGGCGGCCAAAGGTGCCGATGTCTTCGTGATCGAGATTGTAGAGCTGCTTGGTGGCGTCGGATTCGCCACGCAGATTGGTGGCATCAGGGGCGCTGAGTTGCAGGCGGGCGGCGAGTTCGTAGGCGGCGATGCGGGCTTCGAGTTCGCTGTTGCCCGTGCGCTCGGCGGCGTGGGCGCGATTCAGCGTTTGGAGAAAATCGCGGCTGGTCTGCTCGGTCTGGCCGCGCAGATGCGCGAAGTTTTTCGACGGGAATAAATCGGCGATGGGCGGCTTCTCGACGTCGGTCTGGAGCGTGGTGCCTTGATGAATCGCTGGCAGAAAACCCGCGCCCCAATTGATGACGCCGCCGGGCGGCAGTCCGCGCGGATCGGGCAGCACGACGAAGGCAGGCAGGTCATCGCTCACGCTGCCGAGTCCATAGGTGACCCACGCGCCCATGCTGGGAAAGCCCGGCAGGATGAATCCGCTGTTCGCCATAAACATCGCCGGGCCATGCAGCGCGGATTTGCTCTGCATCGAGTGGATGAACGCCATGTCGTCCACGCGCTCCGCGAGCTTGGGAAACAGGTCGCTCATCCAGCGCCCGCACTCGCCGTGCTGGCGGAACGGCCACCAACTCTGCTGACAATTGCCCGGCTTCGACGCGAAAAAGGTGAGCTTACCATCGGGATCGAAGGGTTTTCCCTGACGCTTCACCAACTCTGGTTTGTAATCCCAGGTATCGACATGCGAAAGGCCGCCGGGGCAGAAGATCTGGATCACTGCCTTTGCTTTCGCCGCATGATGTCCGGCCTTTGGCGCGAGCGGATTCGTCGCCGCGCTGGCATCGCAATGAAGCATTGAAGCGAGCGCAGTTCCGGTGAAGCTGTGGAGGAAGTTACGACGTGTGTGAGTGTTCATGGCAGTGAAATGGAAGGTTGCTTGCGCACACAATTATGTGCTAGTTTGGTAGCATGAAAATGGTTCTCGAAAAAGACATCGTCAGTCTCACGGATTTCGCCCGTCAGACGCGCAAGCACACGGCGGAGCTGAAGAAGAACAACAGGCCCCGTGTTCTGACCCACAACGGCAAGGCGGCTGCGGTGGTGCTTTCCGTTGCCGCCTATGATGAGATGGCTCATGCAGCAGAGGAGTATCGGCTGGATATGGAACTGAAGGCCGCGCTGGAGGCTTATGATCGTGGGGATCGTGGAAGACCTTTGGATGAGGCGTTCGCTGATCTCCGCGCACGTCTGTTTAAAGCGAAGCCCAAGAAATGATCTATTCGGTAAAGCAAGCTCTGTCGGCAGACGAATGCGTTGCGGCCCAGGTGAGCTGGTATCGCGAAGACGAACAACGTGGAGGTGAAGCGCTGGCCCGCCGATGGTTTGATCTACTTCACGTCGCTTTGGCGGCGCTCGGCAACAATCCAACTCGTTACGGCTTCGCTCCAGAGAACGGCAAGTGGATGCAGCAACATCAGATCCGCCAGATGCTCTTTCGCCCTTGGAAGTCGGGCGTCGGCTGGCGTGTGCTCTACACCATCGACGAAGCCCGGAAACTCGTGACGATTCTTCAGATTCGGCATGAGCATCGGCGCTGGCTGTTCGAAGCTGAAGATGATGACGGCTAGTTTTCACGACGAGTGTGCCATTGAGCTACCGAATCCAAATGCCTTTACCTGTGCCACCTTTCGGCGTGGTTTTCGAATAATCGGGGTTGGGTTTTTGCTCGATGACTTTGACGACTTGCTCGATGGGAAGATCGGCTTCGGCATCACGGATACGAACCCCAGTGATGCTGACGTTGCGAACGGTGCAATCAAGGTCAGGGGAGAATATCTCGGTCCATTTCTCCGGCGTGGATGGGCCGCCGCTCTTGTAGGTCATCGACTTCGGCCCCAGTTCGACGAGGTGGTAGTTGGCGGGAGGCGGAAAAAGCAGCTTCACATCGCGGACGGTGAGGCCGTCGGTGTTGGCGTGGATCTGGATGCTGCCGGGGCGATTGAAGGTGAGCTTTTCAATCGCGATGTTCTTCAGCGTGCCGACTCCCACGCTGAAATCCTTGTCGCGTCCGAGTTCGAGATTCGGCTGGTCGTAGAGCTTGAAGTCTCGGATGTCGGTGATACGACGAATCGTGATATCGTGGATGGGGCAGTCGAGCGTGGTGCCATCACTGAATCGTTTCACGCCGGGCAGCAGGCGGATGGAGTTGGCCGACGGGATGCTATCGGGGGCGCCGTGAATGTCTTCGATGACGATGTGATGGATGCCACCAAAGCTGGGTGCGTAGTTTTTCCATTCCCAAGCATTGAGCGCGACGGTGTCGTCGTGCGAGACACCGCTCACGTTGCGGATGACGCCGTCGCTTGCAGGTCCGTTTACATGCACGCCATCGCGCTCGTGGCGGTCGAGCGTGACACCATCGATGGTAAAGTCGCGTGCGTTTGCCAGATGCACGCCAAAGCCCTTGCTCTGGCGCACGGTGAGGTTCCGCACCGTCACACGGCGGACGTTTTGCAAAAGGATGACACCATGCGTGCCGGGTACAGGTTTGAGCTTGGAAGATAGGCCGCGCTGGTTGCCGTTCGACTCCGCGTGCGAGGTCGCCAGCGTCGTCCAGATGCCCCCCTCGATGGTGATGTCGGTATCCGGCTGCAATTCAGATGGCACGGGCTCATCGGTAAAGCCGACGAGGTGCTCGTTGCGCACCATGCAGGTGCTGCAGCCGGGTTTGAGCCGAATCTCCGCCTTCGCATCTGCGCTGAGTTTCTGACGCGACTTCAGGACGATGGGACCGTCGAAGTAATAGGGCTTATCTCGCGCCGGAATGTGTAGCGTTCCTTGTGCGTCGAGCGTCGCTTGCATGGCCTGCGTCCACACTTCGGCAGTGACGTTGCGCGTTTCGATTTTGCCGGAGGCATCCGGCCATTGCTCAGTCCAAGTTTCGGTGCGGACGAGCTGTTGCCACGCGCTCAATGGCCTCTCCGCAGCGTGCAGCGCTGTCAGCGGAGCGAGCAGCAGGGCGGTGAGGATTGTGAGGGTGCGTTTCACGATTCAGTCGAGGTAAACAAACTCGTTCGCATTGATGAGCATGCGGCAGAGCGCAAAGAGGCCCTGCTCGGTGACGAGTGGCGTGGCGGCTTGCAGTTCGGCGGCGGTGGCATCGCGCTGGAAGGTGAGTGCGAAGGCGCGGCGGATGGCGGCTTCGCGGGAGTCGGTTTCGTTTTCGATGCGCGTGACGAGATGCCGCGCCTGCTGGAGCATGAAGTCGTTGTTGCTGAGCGTGAGCGCCTGCAAGGCGGTGGTCGTGTTCACGCGGGCGGGCGTGAGATTGGCCGGGTCCGGACAATCGAGCGTGGACATGAACTGATGGGGCGTGGTGCGCACGATGAAGCGGTAGATGCTGCGCCGCCAAAGCTCCGGTTTGTCCGGCGTGATATAGTCGTAGATGGGCGCGTAGGCTTCGGTGTAGTTGAAGTCGCGATAGCCCGGGCCGCCCATCGCGGGATTGAGCGTGCCGCTGACGGCGAGCACGGCGTCGTGCAAGGACTCGGCATCGAGACGGCGCGGGTTTTGCCGCCAGAGGAGGCGGTTGGCGGAGTCCAAAGTGGCTGCGGCTTTAGCCGCATCGGTTCGGCTGAAGCCGAAGCCACTCTGCTGCCTATACGCCGCGCTCATCACGATGAGCTTGTGCATGCGCTTGAGCGACCAGCCGCTTTTCAAAAACTCGCCTGCGAGCCAGTCGAGCAACTCGGGATGCGACGGCTTGTCGCCGCCGAGACCGAAGTCGCTGGGCGTGGTGACGAGGCCCTGGCCGAAGTGATGATGCCAGAGCCGATTCACCAGCACGCGGCGCGTGAGTGGATTGTCGGGATGCGTGATCCACTCGGCGAGCGCACGCCGGCGCTGACCTTCCGGCGAGGTGTTGTCGCCGAGAGCGACGGGCGCATGCTTTGCCCAGGTGAATGCGGCGGGCACGACTTCCGCGCCTTCGTCCTCGGGATTGCCGCGGCGCTGCACTTTGATAACAGGCGGCTTCGCTTCGGAAACGATGGCAAAGACCTTGGCAGGCTCAGGCAGCGCTTTGAGGTCGCTTTCGAGCTTCTGCGCCTCAGCGCGGAGCTTCTTCAATGCAACCGCTTCGGCCTCGGCGAGGGGAGTTTCGGTGGCTTCGGGCACGAGTTTGGGGTCGCCGATGAAAAGAAGGTCGCTGCCGATGCCATCGCCGCCATCAGTGGCAATGAGCGTGAGCGTCTTCGCCGTCGCGGGCACTTCGATGTCGAGCGCGGCGGTCTCGTCTTTGCGCAGCTTGAGCTTTTGGAACTTCAACCCGGCATCCACGAAGACCGTGAAGTCAGCGCGGCTCGCGGCGGCTTCTTTGGACGCTCCAAAGCCGACGAGACCGTTGAGTCGCATGGCGGCGAGGCCGCTTTGCTCGCGCAGCTTCACGAGGTCGAAGGTGATGCCGCTGTTCGCGTGCATGGCGAGCATGGTGTGGCCTTTGGCGTTGAAGTCGGTGTCACCCAGCTTCGTGCTGCGCTGCGCATTCAGCGGGCGGTTCGCGATGGCGTCCCAAAAGTGGCCGCTGGTGGCGGGAACACCCTTCACTTCTTGTTTGGCGTCCACGGTGACGGTTCCTTTGCCATCGGCCACGAAGACCCACTTCACCCCAGGCACGTTCTCCACTTTTTGAAGACGGTTCGTCATCAGGTCTCGATGGTAGCCGAGCTTGTCCTTCGTGACAGAGCCGTTGCGCAGGTCGATGCCGGAATCCTTCGGAATGAGTGTGGCGAGTTCGAGACCTTCACCAGCGAGCTTAGCGATCTGTGCTCGCGTATGAGTGAGCATTTTGCCAAGGCGAACTTTCTCATCAGCAAGTCGCTTGGAATCCTCGGCGCTGACTTCGCGTTCGCCACGCTTCACTCCTGCAAACACCGACCACAGGCTGTAATACTCCTGCTGCGAGATGGGATCCAGTTTATGGTCGTGACAACGTGCGCAATTGATCGTGATGCCCATCGTGGACGTGATGACCTGCGTGACCATGTCATCGAGATCGCCCGCGCGAGCTGCGCGCTTGAGCATGTCGCTCTTCGTCTCCACTTGACCCACAAAATCCCATGGCCCCGCTGCGAGAAAGCCCGTGGCGATGACTGCCTTCTGGTTATCGGGATGAATGACGTCACCCGCAATCTGCTCGCACAAAAACTCATGGTAAGGCTTGTCCGCATTCAGCGACTCGATGGCGTAATCGCGATAACGCCACGCATTCGGCCGCAACTGATCCCGCTCAAAGCCGTGCGTGTCCGCATAGTGCGCAATGTCCAGCCAATGCCGCGCCCACCGCTCGCCGTAGCGCGGCGACTTCAGCAACTCATCCACCAGCTTCTCATAAGCCTGCGGGTCCGTATCGCGGACAAACTGCTCCACCCGCTCGGGCGTCGGCGGCAATCCGGTGAGATCAAACGAGAGTCGCCGAATCAGCGTGCGACGATCTGCTTCTGGCGACATCGAGAGGCCCTTTACGGTGAGCGAGGCGTTGATGAAGGCATCGATGGAAAGCTGCTCGGGCTTCAGTCCCAGAGATTCGGCTAAAGCCGAAGCAATTTTCACCGGCTGCACCGACCAATGCTGCAACCGCTTGTCCACCGCAGCCGCTCGGTCTGCATCATTCTCCGGCCACACCGCCCCCGCGTCGATCCACGCCTTCACCGCTGCGATTTGCGCAGCGGAAAGCGGCTTACCTTTTGGAGGCATCCGCTCGTCATCGTCCGTGCTCGTGATGCGCTTGAAAAGTGGGCTCCTCGCAACGTCGCCCGGCACAATCACCGCGCCATCGTGCCCGCCTTTGAAAGCAAACACCTTCGCATCGAGCCGCAACTCGCCCCTCTGCTTTTTCGCACCGTGGCATTCGATGCAATGCTTCTGTATCAGCGGACGGATTTCTTTATCGAAATCGACAGCGAAGGCGGAAACTGTGAGAAAAAGGAAGATGGTGGTTTTCATCGTTTGGACTTCGTTTTGGCGGCGAGATCGAGGGTGGCCTCGTCCATGTGATGTTTCATCGCTTTGGCGGCTGCGGGTGCATCGTGAGCAGCAACGGCGTTCAAGATGGCCGTGTGATGATCAATGGCGCGCTGCTGACCGACGTTGCCGCGGCGGCTTTCGCGACCTAGATCGGCGAGGGATTCGAGTAAGAGCTTCAAAAGCTCGTTTCCAGCGATGCGTGCGAGGGTGCGGTGGAAGTCGATGTCGGCTTCGACGGCTTCATCGTGAGTCTCAGCGGCCACTAAGCGCTCATGAATGCTGCGGAGTTGCTTCACATCGGTTGCTTTGGCTTTCAATGCGGCTTGGCGGGCGATTTCGGGTTCGATGGCAGCGCGGGCTTCGCTCAATTGACGCAAGCGCTCGGCTAATTCGGGCAGCAGCAATGACAAAGAGCCGCTCAAAGGTTTATGCAGTCGATTCACGGCCCGAATGCCGCTGCCGTGCCGGATTTCGAGCAGGCCTTGGAGCTCGAGACGCTTGGTGGCCTCACGCAATACGGTGCGGCTGACGCCGAGGCGCTCAGCCATGAGACGTTCGGGCGGCAGTTTGCCGTCGCCAGACTCAATTTCGTCGCGCAATTGTCGCGCGAGGCGCGAGCAGACCTGATCGACAAGCGAAGAGGTGGGTTTGAGGGGAGAGAGAGTCATCACAGATTGGTAGGAGGTCATACCAATCGTCAATATGAAGGCGCTTTCTTTCATCCTGACTGAAAAACGATCCTACGCTGTCACGCATGACCTTTGCCTCACTTGCGGCTTGAGCCTGCCCGCGAGCGCGGGACAGTGCGCGCCAACTTCTAACGCTTCCGAAATGCCTCTGCGTGACACCTTGCTCAATCTCGCCATCACCTGCGTGCTGGTGTTGATCATCGTGCTGGCGGCTATTTTGCTGAAGGAGAGCCGCCCGGTGCCGCTGGCGGCGGTGCCGATTCCAGTGGCGCAGGTCGTGGCGGGTCAAAGCACGAGTGGCACGGGTCGTGCGCCGCTGCCTGAGTTTAAGATTTTTCCGAAGGCGCGCCTCATCGAGAGCCGAACGAATGAGGCGGATACGCTGCGCATTAAGGTGAGCGAGACCGAGGAGGAGCATGTGTTTGTGCTCTATTTTGTGGATGCGCTGGATGCCTCTTGGACGCATCCGCAACGGGTGCAGGAGCAAGCGCGTTATTTTGGTGTGAGCAGTCAGGGCATCGTGGATGAAGGCGTGAAGGCGGCGCAATACGTGACGCAACTGCTCAAAGAGCATGCGTTCACCGTGATGACGCGCTGGGAGGAAGTGCCGGACCGCAGCCGTTTCTACGCGCTGGTCATGGTGGAGATCAGTCCTGGCAAGCAGGTTTATCTGGCGGATCTGCTAGTGCAGCGCGGTTATGCGCGGCTGGCGGGGGTGACGACCTCCCTGCCTGCAGATGCGCGATCCTCTGATCAGTATGGGCAGGAATTGCAGGATCTACGCAAGCAGGCACAGCAGAAGAAGGCGGGCATCTGGGCAGCGTCGAAGTTCTGATACACACTCGTTACGGGGTAAAACTCTGGCATTGATGAATCATGATGCGTTGATACGATGACTTTACCTTGGCCTCCATTCTCAAATCTCTGAGCCTCATCGCTGACCCGACACGGGTGCGACTACTGCTGCTGCTCAAGCAGGAAGAGTTGAGCGTGGCGGAGTTGCAGGAAGTGCTGTCGCTGCCGCAGTCGAATATTTCAGCCCAACTCGCGAAGCTGAAGGCTGCGGGTTTGGTGAATGATCGCCGCAGCGGCAAGAACCGGCTTTACCAACTGGATGAACCTAACGCGAAGGACAAAGAGGCCCATGAGCACTTTCTGGCGCTGATCGAGGCGGCCGGAGGCGAATTGCGCGAGGTGGTGAAGGATAACGAGGCGCTCAAAGTCGTGTTGCGAAAGCGGGCACAGACAGCTCAGGCTTACTTTGATGCGCTGGCAGGTAAGTTTGGTCGTCATTACATCCCTGGACGTTCATGGAAAGGTCTCGGCGAAACGTTGCTTAAACTCATGCCGCCGCTGATCATCGCCGATCTTGGAGCGGGTGAAGGAACGTTGTCGCAGTTGCTCGCTCAACGAGCAAAGAAGGTCATCGCCGTCGATAACAGCGAGAAAATGGTGGCTTACGGCTCGGAACTGGCGTTGAAACATGGCTTCACGAATCTCGAATACCGTTTGGGTGATATTGAGCAGCCGCCGATTCCGCCCTTGAACGTGGATCTGGTCTTTTTGAGCCAGGCGCTGCATCATGCGCAAAATCCGGAAAAAGCGCTGAAAGCCGCGTTCACGATCTTGAAGCCCGGCGGTCGCATCGTCGTGCTGGATCTGCTGAAGCATCAGTTTGAGAAGGCACGTGACCTTTATGCGGACGTGTGGCTCGGCTTTTCTGAGAGCGATCTGCATGACATGCTGGGTAAGGCCGGCTTCCGAAAAATCGAAATCAGCGTGGTGCATCGCGAGGGCAAAAGCCCGCATTTCCAAACGATCCTAGCACTAGCGGAAAAAGAAAACCGTCTCACTTCGTCGGGTCATTGGTCTGGTTCATGAGGCGGGTGGCGCTAGCAGCAAAGAATTGCTTGATGCGCCACCTGTCAGTGTTCTCTTTGCAGCCACTGATGTCTTTCCGTTCACTCAAATTCTAGAACAACTGCGTGATGCTCTTTGGCACGCTGTATTTGATCTTTCTAGTGGCCTCCATTTTGCCGCGTAAATTGGCCCTCAACATCGGCATTGGCAGTTTTACCCAAGCGTATGAGTCGGTCACGACCTGCCTCCAAGATTGGTCGATGTTCTATACCATTCCCACAATTCATTATTTGGATGTGCGCCTCATGGTTGTCGCACCGGGAAGCCCTGCGCGACCAGTGGGCATGCGGATCCCCGGCCTGCGGCCCTTTCCATTGCCAGAACAAGCACGTTACAGCAACTGGGTCAGCTTAGTGTTGCTGAGAAATACACGCAGCAACCAACGCGAACCATATATGAAGCGAGTGGCGGCAGAACTGCTAAAAACCGGCATATATCCGCCAGAGTCCAAGGTGTGGCTGGACTGTGACGTGTGGAACACCCGCAGTTTACTCGGCGTTCTCAAGTTACGTGAAATCATCGTCAAAAAAACCATCACCATAGGACCATTCACCATCCGTGACCTCGCTCCAGCCGCCGCTCCGCGCGCCTGAATCTTGTGCAGATGATAACCCGCAGCTGTGAAATCCTCAATCGTCTGTTACTGGCGCCTGCCGATGCTCGGATTTATGCCTCCGTTCGGATTGGCTTCGCCTTCGCCGCACTGGTCAACTTAATCCTGCTCTGGCCTGATCGCGCTTGCCTGCTGACCGATGCAGGCATGATCGATCAAGAACTCACACGCCAGACCTATCTCTGGCCCTACCTGAACGTGTTTGACTGGTGTCGGGATGACACTTCCGTCACCATCGTGCTGCTGGTGGCCGCCGCAGCGATGATCCTTCTGCTCGTGGGAAAGTACCAGCGGGTGGCAGCTCTGCTCGTTTATGTTTGGCATGTATCATACTCAGCGCGTGCAGTCACGGCGCTCACTGGTTGGGATTCTGTGCTGCGGAGCAGTTCATTCCTGGTGCTACTCGCGCCTCTGCCAGCAGTTTGGGCCTTGGACAAGTCACGCGAACGCACCCCAGTGGTGAAAAACTACGGGCTCACTTTGATGCGGTTTCAACTGTTGGTGATCTACTGGCAGACCGTTCTGGATCGGCATGATAGCGAGTTTTGGCTCAGTGGTGAGTTCATGGGTTACTACGTGCTCTCTGCAGAACGCACGCTGGCCTGCGATCTGGCTGGTGGACTTCGACATGACGTTGCGTGTAGTGACCTATCTTATCCTCATTCTCGAAGTGGTGCTACCGCTGCTGCTGATGAGTCGGCGCTGGCACCGGGTCGGCATGCTTACCGGTCTGCTTTTCCATTTCGGTATCTTTGTGACATCTCTCAACCTGTTGATGTTTTTCCTGGCCATGATGGTTTTGTACCTCGCCTTTCTGCGTTCGGACGACATCGATTGGCTGTCGCGACAGGCCAAGTACTGGCTGCAAACAGCGAGGCGTCTTCGTTGACGCGGCACGCTTCCACGCTTCCAATGCCGCGCCGTGAGAGACAGCCTGGAAGATCTGGAGAATTTCATCATCGACGTCGTGATCAACAACCGTCGTGGGATTCGCGCGTCTATGCTGAGGGTCGTGTTTCGCGGGCTGTCGGGTGTTTATTCGGCGGTGGTGCGGACGCGGCTCTATTTATACCGGCATCGCTACATTCATGATCACCATCTCGGCGTGCCGGTCATTAGCGTTGGCAACCTGACTGTCGGCGGCACCGGTAAAACGCCGGTCGTGGAGATGCTGGCGAAGGCATTGCAGGAGCATGGTCGCCGTGTGTGCATCTTGAGCCGTGGCTATAAAAGCAAGCGGCAGAGAAAGGTACCGTTCTCAAAAAAAATGGCCGCACGCTTTGGCTTGATCCCGAAACCACCGGAACCGCTGCCGCGCATCGTTTCCGATGGCGAGAAAGTGCTGCTCGATTCTCACAACGCGGGTGATGAGCCCTTCATGCTGGCGAAGAATTGCCCTGGCATACCGGTTGTGGTGGACAAAAATCGAGTGAAGGCCGGAGCGCATGCGATTCAGCGCTTCGGTGCTGACGTACTCGTGC
>Ga0209190_1000727_pt1 | contig 23616 bp, 24 predicted proteins | sample M_140205_XF_Meta_FD_187315 | JGI IMG/M metagenome (GOLD analysis project Ga0209190, IMG submission 187315) | Freshwater microbial communities from Lake Montjoie, Canada to study carbon cycling - M_140205_XF_MetaG (SPAdes) (version 2) | ecosystem: Environmental > Aquatic > Freshwater > Lake... | reverse complement strand
CATCCCAATCAACCGCCTCCTACGACTCCATCAAACTCGGGATTGACGCCCACGCCCAGTATTACTGGGTAAGCCGTCAGGTCGACGGGGCGACTCCACAGCCCGTGCAGAAGATGACCTACGACGAACTCCTGCTCTTTGTAGTTAAACAACAGAAGCTCACCGGTAACGTGGTGACCTGTTATGAGGCGGGTGCGTTCGGGTTCCACTTGCACCGTCGGTTGGAGGAACTCGGCATCAAGAACTACGTGGTGCAACCCCAGGACTGGGATGAGCGTGGCAAAGGCGTGAAGAACGACCGATTGGATGCCGCCGCGCTGTGCCAGCGTCTGGATCGGTATGAACGTGGAAACAAAAAAGCGTTTAGCACGGTGCGTATTCCGACGGTGGACGAAGAGCGGGAACGTGCCATAACCCGGCAGCGGCAGCAACTGGTGCGCGAACGCCAACGACTGGCGGCGATGGGCCGGAGTCTCCTTGCGACGCACAACATCCATGTCACAGGGAAGTGGTGGAAAGGAAAGGCGTGGACCGCGCTCAAAATACTGGCTCCTGCGTGGGTGATTGAACGGCTGGAGGTGTTCATCGTGATCCTGGGCCCATTGGAGGTTGAGGAGGCGAAGTTGACAAACGCGATTCAGGAAGCGGCCCAGGAGCAAAAGATCCCAAGAGGAGTGGGTCCCTTAACGTTTGAGATCCTGAGACGAGAGGTGGGAGACTGGAATCGGTTTAACAACCGGCGCCAGGTCTCGAGTTACACGGGGTTGTGTCCTCGGGAACACAGCAGTGGCGGCAAACGCCGAGCCGGAAGCGTCAGCAAGAGCGGGAACCCCCGAGTACGAGCAATGCTTGTGGAGATGGTGTGGCGAATGATCCGGTGGCAACCCGGGTACACGGCACTCCTGAAATGGGCCCCCGTGTTGAACAGTCCCACGCCCAACCCAGCGGCGAGGAAGAAAGCCGTTGTGGCAATAGCACGGCAATTAGCCGTGGATTTATGGAGAGTGTTTACGGGACAAGTGGAGGCGGAGAAGTTCGGGTTGGTATACCTGCCCGAAGCGGCTTGAGACGGAAATCGGAGCAACCCTGAAATGAACCCGCCCACGAGAGTCCACCTCCCCCAAACGAGATCCCAAGACACTTAAATTTTCCGTATAAACTTTCCCCTCCGAATGTCGCGCGTCTGGAAAATTCTTTGGGCGTTTTAGAAACGTCCGATTGATAGATGAGACCGCGTTTCCTTTCCTCGACCCGTATCAGTCATTTGGCGCTTTGCAGGCGAAAGCCAAAAAGCAAACGCGCGGATAGCAGGCTGCGATCGTTGAAACCCAACGGCGCTTACCCGGCAAGGAAGACATTAGGAATCACCCAGCCCCCCGAAAACCATTCACCCGAAACAAAAGCAGTAATCGGTCATTAAAACACACAAACCCTAGCGGAAAACTCACACGTTAGCTTGACCAACCTCATAGCAAGAAATTGCTTTTCACCCCCCGGCACGATTTCTTCAGCCTGGACGCGGGAGCGTTAATCCGCTACGCGGAGACACTTTCCCCCTGGGGGTATGGGGTGGCGACACCTGCGAAGCCAGAGTCGGTGGCGGGAATTTGATTTCATGCTGAATCAGGTTCGTCAAGCTGTTGACCCGCACCTCTGCTTGAGTGAAGTCCTGGCTCAATGGCCTGCAATCTGCAGAGGACTTGCGGAACCGCCGCGAAAGCGCAAGCCCCGGACATTCGCTCGCAGCCCGCAAATAGCCCAAACAAGTTAGCGCTTATGGGGGGGCCCGGGGCGGGGCCCGGGGACAGAGTCCTTTCTTGGAGGGACAGAGTCCTTTTTCAACCGCCTGCTGAGACCAGAATTCTGGGTTGCAGCCTTTTCCATACTCGGAGTAATTGGTGCGGTTTTCGTTGTTACTGGGACAGTGTCTGGGGAGGCGGGAGACACTCGGGGACAGACACTCTTCTTGCTTCTTGGAGGACACTCTTGGAGGACACTCTTCTTGGACAGACACTCTTGGAGGGACAGAGTCCTTTTTGCAGAATGCACTTGCTCTTGCGTTCAATGAAAAGACCGCGCCTTCTTGCAACGTGATCTCATGGGAGTCCTGGGCCAAGAAGAGGAACAGATTGGACGACGCCATCCTCAATCCGAAAGAGACAGTCTGCTAGATGTGAGGCTTCCTGACGATGATGGGTGATATGGAGAGCCGTGATGGAAAAGCTGCGTTGGACCTCCTGCAGAAGCCGGACCAATTCCAGACGCGTGTCGTCGTCTACCGCAGATAGGGGTTCATCCAAAACAAGGGCTGCGGGATGGGAAGCGAGGGCACGCCCCAGAGCAACCCGTTGACTTTCACCGCCAGAAAGGTGTTCCGGACGGCGCTCCAAGAGATGAGAAATAGAGAGTCGCTCAGCAAGAGATTCAACTGTCGAAGTAATTTCAGAGCGCGGACGGTTACGGATTCGAAGCGCGAAGCCCATGTTGTCGCGAATGGACATTGTGGGGAAAAGCGCTGCATCCTGCGGCACATAGCCAATGCCGCGATTAGCAGGAGGCTCATCGGTGATATCGCGCTCGCCGATAAATAATCGACCTGATTCTGGAGTTCGCAGCCCGCAAAGCATCTCTACAATAGATGTTTTGCCGCAACCGGTGCGACCCGTTAAAACCCCATAGGAGCCGGCGGGCACAGCAAACGAGATGTTCTCCAACGAAAAACCTTTTGTGCGCCATCTAATGTTTTCGAAACGAATCATGGATTATACCAGTTGCCCGATTGACTGAGGAAAAAAAGAATAGGCTGCCGTTTTAGCTAAGTCACTTTCCAGGGAGTCGTTCAATATGAAGATTGAGCCCTTCCCCAGTGGTTTTGCACATTAACCTATAACTGTTATTAGACACGTTCTCCTGCGCGCCGGACGGCAACTAATACGAGGACGGCAAACACGACCATAAGTAGGCTGACAGAGATCGCGGCTTCAAGGTTGCCGCTGCTAAGCTCCAGCCAAACTGTGGTTGGCAAAACCTCTGTTTTCATGCGTGTTGCACCTGCGAAGACAAGGATGGGGCCGAATTCACCGAGACTACGTGCCCAGGCAACGCTTGCGGCTGCGAACATTCCCCGGCGAGCGGCAGGAAGCGTGACGAGGCAGAATGCCTTTGCTCTCGAGCAACCCAGGGTCAGGGCTACGGATTCCGGGCGCTCCGATAAATGCTCGAAGGTACCTCTCATGGTGCGAATGGCGAAGGCTGCGCCGATAACCAACTGGGCAAGAACGACGCCGTAAACAGTGTAAGTAAGAGGGAGGACGCTTTCGATTAGCTGGCCGACTGAGGTTTGGAAAAAGATCAGGAGGCTAAGACCAATGACCATTGGCGGTAGAACGAAAGGAATGTCCAGAATGGCTTCGATCCAGGATTTTCCCGGGAACTTAGTCCGTGCAAGAATGTAGCCAGAAGGAATTGCGATGAAGAGGGAGAGAATCGAGGTGATGCTGCAGGTGATTAAACTGAGCTGGATGGCGTGTTGTATTTCACGGGATCGCAGGGCCTGAAGTATGTGGCTTGGCGTCGCGTAGAGGGCCATGGCCACTAGCATTCCCAGAATTAAAAGGACGTATCCTCCAGTGAAACCTGCCAAACAGCCCCAAAACCGGGAGAAACGCGGAAACTTCATTAAGGAGCAGAGTTATTTTGCGTTAATCTCTAAGAGAAGAGTTTTTGGAGGACCGATGATCTTCCGAAAGAAGCTTGTAGCCGGCGGAGGCAAGGATCGCGCCGCCTTTTTTGGGATCAGCCAGAAAGCGTGCGAATTTCAATGCGTCTGCAGCATGTGAGGATGCACTTAGAACAGCGGCGCTGGCGCGTTCCTGTTGTGCGTCTAGTTCCGGAGCATAGATTGCTTCGATTCCGGAGAACTGTGTAGCCATCGCTTCCCATATGACCGCGGCATCAACAGCTCCAAGTGATAGATCAGCGGCGATTTCCGTGACAGTTGGCTTCATAACGGTGGTCTTGTTTGCGAGTTCTTCCCATCGATTCGAAGCGGCATTTCGAACGCTTTTCCCGACACTGGCGGCTTCAGGATTAGCCAGTGCGACCCGGAGAGCGGGATCGAAGAGATCAGCGAAGCCTTTCACTGACTTGGGATTTCCAGCTTTGACTCCAATCACAGGGGTTTGAGTCACAAAGGGAATGACATCCTGGGCAACCCCTGATTTACGCGCCAGCTCGATAGACGAGTCGTCGGCGGCGATAAAAAGATCTCCAGAACGGGATATTTTGATCTGACTTAAGAGGGTTCCGCTCCCCCCGAACTGAAATTGAACCTCGATGCCGTATTCCTTTTGGAAGGCAGCAGCGACAGATTCGAGAGGTTTTCTCAGGCCTGCTGCGCAGTAAACCGTGAGCGCCGCCGGGCCTTGGTGCTTGGCGTCTTTTTTGCACCCCGCCGGCGAAAGCATCACGAAGAGGAGCAGGAACAGATAGGGAGGCAGGCTCATGTACGTTTACGGAGTTTTTTAAACGATTACGTCAACCTCAATGTCCAGCGCAGAGCCTATCCTTAGCAAAGTTCTCCCGGGGGAAACTCGGGTAATCTTGGAACTCAGGCTTAAGACCGAATTCAAGGATTTGGCGTGATTCATGAGACTCTCAATCATGCCAGCAAGTGGCGTTGGGGCTAATAAGAGACTTCCACGATCCGAGTCAGGGTAGTCCTCCAGTTTCCACGGCTCGTGCAACATCCCCAGGGAAGTTCCAATTTTCGAACAACTCACTCTCAGAGTTCGCTACCGCCTTTGCCCTCAAAAATCCCTGCTCTGTTCCGAGTCGCACCAAGCGCTGCATAGAACGCTCCTCCCCCGCCAAAAGACGGAGAACCAGAGAATGCATCGCGACGGGATAAACGGCGCAAAGCCCCTCAAAAATCCCGCCGTTCTCTGGAACTACGCCGCGCTCATCGCTGACGAATTCCAAGAGTCCCGAAAGGTAGTGTTCCGACATCTTTGGCATGTCGATAGCGAGCACCAGAACGTGGGAACCGCCGGTTGTCTCCATAGCGCGAGCGATACCGGATAGAGGCCCCAAGCCGGCCTCGGCATCCGATACAAAGCGCACGGCGGCGGATTCAAAGGTGTCATGTTGGGCCGGATTCCCGCAAATCATAACCTCGCTGCAAACCGAACGGAGCTTTGCAAGCTGCAGCTGCCAAAGGGGCTGCCCGTCGACCTGAATCATAGCCTTATCCCGCCCCATTCGAGAAGAACGCCCCCCGCAAAGCAGCGCACCGGCATACCGCCTCATGCGCTCACCCTGAGTGTGCCGCCTTCAAGAATGCGCGCACGCAAACCGCCCTGTCCGCGCATTGCGGCTTCCGCGCCGGGGGCAAAAGCAGAGTCCATCCAATAGCAGGGCCGGCATTCTTCCGTCCCTTCGAAAACAACCCCCTGAATCGAGAAGGTCTTTCCAATCCAATCATTCAAATCAACACCCGTTGTAATGACGTTGCGGCGCAACACCGAGGGCGGTGTGGCCTCCACGCCCAGCGCCTTGCAGAGGCTTTCGTAGACTTCAGCGGAAAAAAACGTGATCTGCCCTTTGTACCCGCTCTTGAAACCGAAAAACCGGTCCCCCACCAGTCCTCGCCCAGCCACACATTCCACCGTTGGCACCGAAACAACCTCATGAGCCAGAGGCACTTCATTGTGGCGTCCGAAGAAATTGTGTCCGGGCGAAAGATAGATCGCGAGAATTTGGCAGCTTTCCTCCATTGGCATTACTGTACCACGCAGATTCATCGGAAACCAGTCTTCAGTCCCATAACCAACCGCCCCGCATGGCCAATTCGACGGTGCGCAGTGCACTAATTTTTACATATCAGCCCAACTCGAGCGAATGCTGCTTGTGGCGGCGCCGCAGATAGTGTGGCTTAGTAACAGATGGATTCCTTCGGACGCACCATTGATTACCTGCGCATTTCGGTCACCGATCGTTGCAACGAACGCTGCCTGTATTGCATGCCAGAAGGTTACAAGGGATGGTCCAAAAAGGCTGACCACCTGAGCGCCTCAGAGATCATCCGGGTGGTAGAGGCGTCCTGCGCCCTTGGGTTTCGAAAATTTCGACTGACTGGGGGGGAGCCTCTTTTACGCCATGATATCGAGGAAATTGCGGCGGGAATTTGGGCTTTGCCCGGAGTGCAAACCTTGGGCATTTCAACCAACGGCCTGCGCCTCGCCAGACATGCCGAAGGCCTCAAACAAGCGGGCGTCCGTTCGCTGAATATCTCCTTAGACGCTTTGAATCCAGAGGTTTACCGGACAATTACCGGCGGGAATGTCGCGGAAGTTCTAAGCGGAATCGACGCGGCGCTCGCAGTTGGTTTCGAGCTCATTAAACTCAATTGCGTCCTGATGCGTGGCGTCAACGAAACAGAGCTCTGGCCATTGGTTCAATTCGCGGCACCCCGCGGAATGCTCGTGCGTTTCATCGAGCTCATGCCGGTCTCGAATGCGGGCGTTCTAGACAACTCCCGTTTCTTTTCCACCCGGGACGCCATGCAGTTGCTTTCCGTGCACGACACGCTCGAAGCGCTTCCCGAATACCGGCCGGGGAACGGTCCGGCGCGCTACTTTGCAATGGCGCAAACAAATGCGCGGGTGGGTTTTATCGGCGCCCTAACCACGCCGGATTTTTGTGAAAGTTGCAACAAACTGCGCCTGACGGCCGACGGCAAGTTGCGGCCCTGTTTGGGGCGCCATGGCGAATTGGACGTCCTCCCCGCCCTCCGCGAGGCGGGTGACTTGAAGGCGACGATTCTAGAGGCTATCCGCAACAAGCCGGAAAACCACGAGTTCGCTGAGTGCTACGAACCCGGTCGTCCCATGACCGCCATTGGTGGCTAACCCGTTTTATGGTTCGCGTTCTTTTGTTCGCCCAAGCTGCCGCCGCAGCAGGAACCCCCGTTTGTGAATGGAGCATCGCAACACCTCAACAGGCGCAGGCCTTTTGGGAATGGCTCCTTGCCGCGCATCCGGCGTTGGCGCACATGCCAAACATCTGTCGTCTCGCCCGCAACGGCGAGTACATGCACGCAAACGAGATGATTCTGCCCGGCGATGAACTAGCCGTCATCCCGCCTGTTTCCGGAGGCTAGCATCCATGAAACTGCATATCCATTTTTGCGCAGAACCCATCACCCGCCCCCAAACGCTCCCTCCGGATTCAGCAGCGGATGGCGCCAGAGTGGAATTTTACGGAACAGTGCGCGGCACTGAAAAGGGAACCGGCATTCGAGGGCTGCGCTACGAGATTTACGAGTCCATGGCGCACAACCAAATCGGTCGGATTCTCACAGAGTTGGAAACGCAATATCCCTGCGACGCGGTCTGCGTGGTGCATCGAAAGGGAGAGGTTTCCGTGGGCGAGGCAGCCGTTTACGTCGGAATCACCTCTCCCCACAGACAAGAAGCTTTTGGAATGTTGTCAGCATTCATGGACAGGCTCAAACAAGAGGTTCCGATCTGGAAAGCGGAGGTGCTGCCATGCTGAGCGCGGAGCAACTGCGGAGTATTCTAGAATCGAGAATCCGCGCCCTTTCGCCGCGCCGCGTACCCCTTTCGGCCGCACGGGGCCTGTGTCTCGCCGAAACCGTGCTGGCTCCTGCAGACGAGCCCGCCTTTGACCGCTCCGCCATGGACGGATTTGCCGTTGAGGAAAATGCGCTTCCGGGCCGATTCCAAATCGTCGGCGAAAGCTTGCCGGGCAGCCCGATTCCGCCGCCCGTCGGACTGGGGCAGGCATTGCGTGTGTTTACGGGGTCTGCACTTCCCTCAGGCGTTCGAGTGGTGATGCAGGAGGACGCGGCAATTGACGGTCCCTTTGTTGAATTCGGACGCATAGATGGTGCGTCCCACGTCCGGTTGCGGGGCAGTGCAACGCAGATGGGGCAACCGCTACTCTCTTCGGGAACGGCGCTTACGCCGGCTACTCTAGCCGTTTTAGCCTCGGCCGGGTACGTCAACCCCTTGGTCATTCCGCGGCCGCGGGTCGCCCACCTCACCACCGGCAGCGAAATAGTGGACGCCGCACTCCAGCCGGAGCCCGGACAAATTCGGAACACCAATGCGCCGCTGATTCAGGCGTTGCTTGAAGAAAGCGGCGCGGCATGGATGGGCTGCCGGCATTCTGGGGAGGATCCCGCGGAAGCGTTGAGCATCTGCCGGGAAGCGGTCATGGACCAAGCCGATGTGCTGCTCATTTCCGGCGGCTCCAGCGGGGGAGCCCACGATCATACGGGAAAGATTCTGCAGGAACTAGGCTTTGAAATCGTGTGTCGCAAGGTGAACTGCCGTCCAGGAAAACCGCTAATCATCGGACTCAAAGAGGGGCAAGTTGCGGTAGGCCTCCCCGGCAACCCGCTATCGCACTTCGTTGCCTTCCATGTTTTTGTAAGCCAAATCCTAGACTTGCTCGCCGGCCTCAAATTTTCCAAATGGAAACGCGTCCCCCTGCGTGCGGGAAGCGTTTTGGTGCCCGATCCGCGTGAGACATTCTGGCCGGCCCAGCTGCACGAGTCCTCGGCAGACGCCCTGCCATGGTTGGATTCCGGCCATCTGAGCGCCCTGATAGGGGTCAATGCGCTGATTCGCGTGCCCAGTGGAGAATGCCCTTCTCCAGGGGACGCAGTGGAAGTCGTGAGCTGCGGTCGCATTTGAATATTTTCCGATGAATTCCCCTTTTTCCCATTTGGACGGCGGCGAGGCCCGCATGGTTTCTGTGAGCCACAAGCCCGTGCAGGCGCGCGTCGCCGAAGCGCGTTGCGAGTTGATTTGCCAACCGGCGACCTTGCAGGCGCTGCGCGAACATGCCCTGCCCAAGGGCGACGTTCTAGCCGTGGCACGCGTCGCGGGGATTCAAGCGGCAAAGGCAACCGCCGCATTGATTCCATTGTGCCATCCGTTACCGCTGGACCAAGTTCTGGTGGATTTCGTTTTGGGCGAACAAAGCATTGAAGTCGCCTGCACGGTTCGCACTGGAGCGAAAACCGGGGTCGAAATGGAAGCGCTCACCGGGGCGAGCGTTGCATCGCTAACGCTTTACGACATGATGAAATCAGCGGACAAAACCATGGCCATCAACAACCTGCGCGTGGTCCGAAAGGAGAAGCTTTAGCCCATGAAAGTAGCCCGAATCACTCTCAGCGACCGCGCCAGTGCAGGAGTTTACACCGACCGCAGCGGCCCAGAAATCGAACGCGTTTTCTTCGAGGCGTGGGGCGGCCCCGTGGACTTCGAAGCGCACCTTTTACCGGACGAGCGCGCACTGATCGCGGAAACGCTCCGCACCGTTTGCCAACGGGGTGAATGTGCGCTGGTGATTACAACAGGGGGCACCGGCCCTTCAGCTCGGGATGTAACACCTGAGGCGACACACGACGTTCTAGAAAAAGAACTTCCGGGCTTCGGCGAAGCGATGCGCATGTTGTCCTTCCCGAAGGTGCCGACGGCGATTCTCTCACGGGCGACCGCCGGGATACGGGGCAAAACGCTGATCATCAATTTGCCGGGAAATCCGAAGGCCATTGGAGAGTGTTTGCCGCCCTTGATCCCAGCGATCCGCGAAGCACTCAAGCATCTTGCTGGAGAGTAGCGATGGGAGCCGTCGAGGTTGCCGCCGGCAACTAGATCCGTGGCCGCATCAAATGGCAGCCTTCAGGTTGAACCGTTTCTCAATCTGAAATCTGAAGACCAGCCGAGGCCTGCCTGCATAGACCCACAAATGTTTCTTCCACAAGCGATAATGACTTATGTTTAGCGTATAAAACGCCCCATTGCCGACGGAGTTTGCGGCGGCCCAAGGGCATGGATGCCACAATTCCCGCTGCCAAGTCTTGGCGAAAGGTCCAGGGTGCAAGAATCGACACCCCGAGTCCTAATTTAACCAGCTCCTTAATCGCCTCTATCGAGCCCATGTCTGTCGTGCTTTGTAAAGCGACGTCCTCCTCCGCAAAGTAACGCCGGATCAGTTCCGCGGTGTGACTCCCCTTTCCGTACAAGATAAACTGCTGGGTGTTCAGTTCCTGCCTGTCTACGGACCCCCTTTGCACCCAAGGATGTTGCGGACTTAAAAGAAACTCCAGATGGTCGGTGAACAGCTTTCGAAACTCCAGCGGCTCGCTCCACATCGGCTCCATGCCCAGCGCGAGATCGATGCGCTGGGCGGCGAGTGCACTGATCAAATCAGGCGTGTCTCCCAGTTCAATGGACAACTGACACCGTGGAAAACTTTCTCGGAACTCCCGAATCACTGCCGGCAGAAAATATTGGCAAAGTGTTGTGCTGGTGCCAACTCTGAGGCGGCTCTGCCCCCATTTTCCAAGCCGGTCCAGCGTGGTTCGCGCGATCTCCATCTCCGCCAGAATACGTTCGGCGTGCTTTAAAAACGCTTCACCGGCCTCGGTGAGTGCCATTTTTTTGCCAAGCCTGTCTAAAAGACGACAGCCCAAGTCCTGCTCAAGCGCCTTCATGGAGTGGCTCAGCGCGCTCTGGGTTAAGTGCAACTCCCTCGCGGAGCGGGTGAGGCTCCCGGTGCGGGCCACAGAAGCGAACGTTCGAAGCTGTCTGGAATCAATAGTCTGCGACATTTATGAATATCATTCATGATTTTGAATAGAATTTTCAATCCTTTAAATGAATCCCGCAGCACCTTCGTGGCACGCCAGACGCTTAAGGGGATTATGTATCCCACACCGCCACCAACCGCCGCAATGCAACCAAAACGCCCCAAACCTTATACAATCAGCTACGTGAGTTTGCTGGATTGCGCACCGCTCTTGGCCGCGGAGCGCTTGGGTTTTTTCAAGGAGGCGGGCGTTGAGGTCCGGCTGTCCCGCGAACTGGGCTGGGCAACCGTGCGGGACAAGCTGGTGGCAGGATACTGCGATGCCGCACACGCCCCCTCGGGAATGGTCGCGGCCCTGACACTCGGAGTCGATTGCGCCCCGACTTCCTGCGAAGCGCTGCTCGCACTGAGCTACGGAGGCAACGCGATCACGCTCTCCACGGTGCTTTGGAAGGACGGCGTGCGCGACGTGGCGGGGTTGAAGAAGGTTGCGAGCGCCCGGAAAAGAGCGCCCGTCATCGGGGTCGTATACCAGATGTCAACGCACCGAATCCTGCTGCATCGCTGGCTGGAAGGGGGCGGGATGGATCCCTTTAAGGACGTGGAGATTGTGGTGGTGCCCCCGGCTCAGGTGCATGAACACCTCAAGGCTGGCTACATCGACGGCTTCTGCGCCGGAGAGCCGTGGAATTCCGTCGCCGTCGCCGCTGGTACGGGGTGGATCGCGGCTACTAGCGCCGCTCTTGCACCGAGGCATTTGGAGAAGGTCGTAGTCGCACGCTCCGAATCGCTCGAGCTGGATTCCGAACGCCACGCCAAGGTGCAACAGGCGTTGCTACACGCCTGCCAATGGTGCGCAGTTCCCGATTACATCAACGCCTTAAGCGCCTTGCTGCGCCCCGAGTTTGATCCCGCGGTGGCGGGTGCCCTTCGGGAATCGCTGACGAACCGAGCGCGTCTGGGAAACAGACGGCACTCTCAGGGAAAACTCGCCCCCGATTTTGCGTCTGAATCCGAGCCGTTCCCGACTTTAGACGAGGCGCAGTGGCTCACTCAAAACCTCGAGCTCGCCCTTAATCGGCCCGTTTTCTCCGCGTTTTCCCCACAACAGCTCAAACGCAGTTTTACCAGTTCCAAAAGCAACATCCCGTTACCTGTATGAACCCACAAAACACACAAACCCGTCGTTCTTTCCTGAAAACTGTGGCTGGCACATCCAGTCTTGGCGCCTTGCTTGGGGGCCTGCCCGCCGGTTGGACTGGAGGTGTTTACGCAAGTGATGCCCCGGAAACTTCGGATGTGAAGTTCGGAATTATCGCATTAACAGATTGCTCCCCGATCGTAATCGCCCACGAAAAAGGTTTGTTCAAGAAATACGGGGTCAACTCGGTCGTGTCCAAAGGGGCGAACTGGGCGGCGATTCGAGATTCCCTCAGCAACGGGGACAATCAGGCTACGCACATGCTGCTTGGGATGCCGATTGCGAGCACCATGGGGCTTGGTGGATCGCCCGTGAAGCCGATGGTGGTGCCCTGGCTTTTAAATCGCAACGGCCAGGCCATTTCGCTCAAGAAGGAATTGAAGGGAATCGTTAAAGAGGATCCCAAGGCGTTGAAGCCGTTTGTGGACAAAGCCAAGGCCGAGGGCAACCCTATGACCTTTGCCATGACTTTCCCTCCGGGAACCCATGCCATGTGGTTGCGCTATTGGCTCGCTGCCGGTGGAATCAACCCTGGGGACGCCGCAGGCGCGAACGCCGATATTTCGCTAATCACCGTTCCCCCGCCCCAGATGGTGGCCAACATGAAGGCTGGCAAGATGGACGGCTTCTGCGTCGGGGAACCATGGAACGCTCGCACCATCGCTGACGACATTGGATATACCGCGATCACGACACAGGGAATTTGGAAGGATCATCCGGAGAAGGTCTGCGCGTTTACCGAAGAGTTTGCGGAGCGCAACCCCAAGACGGTTCGCGCCGTGTTAAAGGCGCTCCACGAAGCTAGCGTCTGGCTGGACAACATGGACAACCGCACGGAACAGGCGCAGATCGTGAGCGCAGCCACATACATCAATTGTCCGCCAGAAACGATCCTGGGCCGCCTCCAAGGGAAGTACGACATGGGCGACGGGCGTAAATTCCGGGACCCAAACCCCATGATCTTCAGCCAGCGGGGATGCAACTATCCCCAGCCGAAGTTTGGGAAGTGGTGGCTCAGCCAGTTGCGCCGCTGGGGTTTCACAGATCCCGGGGTCGACTACGCAGGCATCACGAAGCGTGTGATGCGTCCGGATCTTTTCGAGGATGCCATGAAGGATCTGGGAGTCAGCCACGGAGGCCTCGACCAAAAGCCGGAGACGTTCTTCGACGGCAAAATCTTTGATCCAGCAGCGGATGTTGAAGCCTACGCCATGAGCTTTGACGTCAAAACGCCGAAGGCATAATTGATGAAACTGCTACAAAAAATACGGCAGGGTGAGGCTATGCTGCCGCTTCTGGGGATACTCGCCTGCATCGCAGTGTGGTGGGTTCTCTCCGGACATACAGTGGTGCAGAAAACCAAGGACGACTGGGGGGACGTCGTTACCGTGACGAAACGGGTCGGCTTTTCTGCAGACCTGCCCGGTCCGGTGGAGACGTGGAAGGCCAGCCGCCTGTACATCACCAAGCCGTTTGCAAAACGAGGGGAGCTCGACCAGGGCATCCTTGCCTTCACGTGGCTGTCGCTGAAGCTGGTGGTTCAGGGCTACGCCATTGCGTTGCTTCTGGGTACACCGCTGGGTTTTCTGCTCGGTCTTTCCAAGATGTTTACCCGAGCCTTTGACCCGGTGATTCAAATCCTGCGGCCAGTCTCGCCACTCGCGTGGCTGCCGCTGGGGATGGTCTTGTTCGCAGGCGTGAGTTGGAAGAACGCAGCGGGCCAGGTGGTGTTTGGGAGTTCGGACGCGGCCGCCATCTTCACCATCGCTATTTGCGCCATGTGGCCGACGGTGTTGAACACGGCCTCAGGGGTACGCGCCATCCCGCAGGATTACCTCAATGTGGCGAAGGTGTTGAAGCTCTCCCGCATACAGAAACCCGCCGTTTCTGAATTCGTGTCCTCACGGCCGGCTTGAATTACGCTACAAGGTTTAGTTGGCGGGACTGGTGCAGGGAGCCCGGAGGGCGACCGAAACCAGTCCCGCCAACTTGCGGCTCAAAAAACCTCCCCATATGAGCAGTAGCACTCCAATGCCCAATCCAAAAAACGGCCCCGGCAAAAAACGCCGCCTTTTAACAGCTGATAAAAAATTCCAGATCTATCTGGAGGCGCAGGACCCCACCATCCCCGTGGGCGAAATTCTCCGTCGTGAAGGCCTCTTCTCCACCGATCTGGCCCGTATCAGACAGCAGGTCAAGGAGGGCGCTCTCCTTCGCCTCAGCGTCAAACCGGGCCGGGCCAAGGAGCAGCCAAACGTGAGCGCAGAGGCTTACGAGGCTCTCAAAAACGAACTCCAACAGAAGGAACGCGCCCTCGCTGACCAAGCCGTCGAACTGGCTATCCTGCGAAAAAAAACGAGTGGGGGTTCGTGGGACCGATAACCGCCACCTGGCTTCACATGCATACCAAACTCGAAATCCTCTTCTTGCTCGAGTCCTCCCAACAACAAGGCGTGTCCGTGCGCCGTAGCTGTTTGATCCTCGCAATCGAACACCGCCGGGTGGTGCGTTGGCAACGCTTGCTACGACATGGACTCCCTCTCACCAACCTGACCCCCGGGCCAAACGAGCCCCTGCATCGGTTGTTGCCAGAGGAGACAGCCCAAATCGTGAGCGTCGCCACAAGCGAGGCGTACGCCGACTTGTCCCACCGAATCCTGTCGGTCACAGCGGGGGATCTGGGCCTGTTTCAGGCCTCCTTCTCCACCGTTTACAGAGTCCTCGTCGCCCACAACCTCATGCACGCCCGCTGCCCGGGAGGCGCCCACAACGGCAATTCAAAGGCTCCGGTTCGCAAAGAACTCACCGGGCCAAACCAGCGCTGGTGTTGGGACATCAGCTATCTGATGACTTTCCAAAAAGGAGAGTACTTGTACCTCTACCTGCTTCTGGATGAGTACTCCCGTAAAGCTGTCCAGTGGCGTATTGCCTGGCACCAGACAGCCGGGGAGTCCCGACTTCTGCTCGAGGGCGGGTTGCAGGACGAAAATATTCTGGATCTCCCAGAGGGCGCACGCCCCGAAATCATCAACGATCGGGGCCGCCAGATGAAAGCCAAACCTATCCAACGCCTCTGTGAGGAACACGGGATGCCGCAATTATTTGCACGGCCACGAACCCCAAACGACAATCCATTTATCGAATCCGCCTTCAGCACCGTAAAGCGGGCACCCGAATACCCCGGCCGCTTCCTGGATCCAGAACAGGCCGTTACTTATTTCCTCCGCTACTTTACCTGGTATAATACCGAGCATTACCACTCGGGCCTCGAGTACGTGACCCCGGAGCAAGCCCACCGAGGCTTGATGGCCGTAATCATCGAACAGCGCCGACTCCAAAAACTTTCCCAACGCCGCCGGCGCTTGGAGGTAAACAGAAGACAGAAAACCGGCACCTCAAACAAAACAAACAACCCCACAATGACCGCCTCTCTTGTAGCGTAATTAAACCGCTCGTGAGGTCATTGATTCAAAAACGCGCCGGAAAGGATAAGAAATTGCTTTTCACCCCCCGGCACGATTTCTTCAGCCTGGACGCGGGAGCGTTAAGCGCGATCTGGATGATACTCGTGGCGCTGTGCTTGAGCGCTTCGATGGCGTGATGGATGCGCACCTGTTCGACGAACGCATACGCACTCATCCTCATGTGCCGTCTGAACAGACGCGTGAACTGGCTCTCTGAATCCGATGCCACCCCGACCACTATCGAACGTTCCAACGCCTCATCTCGGGCGCTGGAACCATCCGGGGCTTACACAGACTTCCGTAGTGTCACTACAACAGCCTTGGACACCGGCGTGTTACTGCGCTCCGCCACGCTTCCGATAGGGACCAACACATTGGTCTCCGGAAAATAAGTCGCCATACACCGCTCCGGTATCGAATACGGCACCAATATAAAGCGCCGTGCGATCCGTTCCACTCCATCGGTGTGATTCAGTAAATCGACCACATCCCCTCCCCTAAAGCCGGCGTTTTCGATATCCGTTTTATTCATAAAAACGACACGCCTTTCATTGTAAACACCACGATAGCGATCATCTAAACCATAGATCGTGGTATTAAACTGATCATGACTCCGAATCGTCATCATCAAGTATTCCCCTTTCTCCAACTTGGGATAACTCAGGGCCATCGAATGAAATTGCGCCTTGCCGCTCTGGGTTTCAAATCGCCCCTCCCGGCTTGTATTCGGTAAATAAAACCCACCTGGAACCCGCACCCTCTGCCTGTAATTCGAAAATCCCGGAATCGTTTTTTCGATAGCATCTCGAATGTGGTCGTAATGCTCTCCAAGATGCTCCCAATTCACCACGCTTCGTGCTCCAAGGGTACTTTGAGCCATTCGCACCACGATCGTTGGCTCACTCAGTAACTCAGAGGAAACGGGTTCAAGGCTCCCCTTCGAAGCCTGCACAACTCCCATCGAGTTTTCACAACTCACAAATTGTCGCTCCCCGTTCACGATGTCCACGTCGCTACGGCCAAGGGTCGGGAGGATAAGAGCCTCCTCGCCATGCACTAAATGACTCCGATTCAACTTCGTTGAAATATGAACCGTTAAGCGGCAGCGCCTCAACGCCGCGGCAGTATAAAGCGTATCGGGGGTAGCCGATAAAAAATTACCTCCCATAGCGATAAAGACTTTCGCCTCACCTGCCGCCATAGCTTTGATCGAATCCACAACATCCAACCCATGCTCTGAAGGCGGATTAAATCCAAAAACCTCCCCCAGCTTAGAAATAAACTTGGCCGATGGTTTTTCGTAAATCCCCATTGTCCGATCCCCTTGCACATTGCTATGCCCTCGCACCGGACAAGTCCCCGCTCCGGGTTTTCCAATCGCACCTTTCAACAATAACAGATTCACAACCTCCTGAATCGTCGCCACCGCATTGCGCTGTTGCGTCAACCCCATCGCCCAACACGCTATGATCCGGCGCTTCAACCTCAACAAATCCGCAACCTCCTGGATCTGCTCCAGCGGAATACCACTTGCTTCGACGATCGATTCAAAACTAGTCGAATTCAACGACTCAATTAAACCAGCATACCCCACGGTATGTTGCTGAATAAACTCGGTATCAAAGACAGTTCCCGGCGCCTTCTGCTCCGCCTGCAAAAGAAACTTCATGATTCCTTTTAACAGCGCCATATCTCCATTTATCCGCACCTGAAGAAACAAATCCGTAAGCGGCGTATTAATCCCGAGAGCACCCTTTACTTCCTGTGGATTTTTAAACCCCAGCAACCCCGCCTCAGGTAATGGATTCACGGAAATAATACGGCACCCCCGTCCCTTCGCCTTTTTAAGCGCACTTAACATTCGGGGATGATTTGTTCCCGGATTCTGCCCGAGGATCAGAATGACTTCCGCTTCCGAAAAATCCTCCAAGGTGACGGATCCTTTGCCAATTCCCAGAGATTCACCCAAAGCAACTCCGCTGGACTCATGACACATATTGGAACAATCCGGCAGATTATTGGTTCCAAATTCGCGCACAAAGAGTTGATACAAAAACGCAGCCTCATTACTGGTGCGCCCTGAGGTGTAAAAGACCGCTTCGTTAGGAGATTGAAGCGCATTGAGGTGGCCGCCAATCAACTCAAAAGCGGCCGTCCAGGAAATAGGCTGATAATGCGTGGCTCCTTTAGGCAGAAACATCGGTTGCGCAATCCGCCCCTTTTTCCCAATCTCCCAATCATCTAAACGAGCCAATTCCAATACGCCGTTTTCAGCAAAAAAATCAGCCTTAAGCGCTTTGGTGGTCGCCTCTTCGGCGATCGCTTTTGCTCCGTTCTCACAATACTCCGCAATACCCGAGCGTTCGTCATCCGGATCAGGCCAGGCGCACCCGGGACAATCAAATCCCTCCTTTTGATTCACTCGCAAGAGTGCGTTTACCCCGCGGGCGACATCCATTTCGCTAAAGACATGGCGTATACTACTCACCACAGCAGGCATTCCCGCCGCGACCGTTTTTGCCTCCCCTAATCGTAATCCAGTAAACCGCTCTGGGTTTTCAGGATTGGGATACGGTTCGGTGTTCGCTGCTAAAGGAATCCGTGAATCGCTCATGTTCATTGAATCTATAAACTAAATTAAACCAACAGCCGGCCATAGAAACCTACAGCACCCGGATACGTTTCTCATTTGAGTAAATATTAAACCGGCCGTCCCGAAGAAACCCCACCAGCGTGATATCAAAATCCAGGGCACATTCAACGGCCAACGAAGACGGAGCCCCAACCGAGCACACTACTCGCAACCCTGCCATCGCTGCTTTTTGCAATAACTCAAAACTGGCCCGCCCACTCAAAAACAAAATACACTCTTCTAAAGGAAGCCAATCCTGAGAAAGAGCCACCCCAATCAGTTTGTCGACGGCGTTGTGGCGCCCGACATCCTCGAGAAGTCCACGGAGTTCCCCCCCCGCGTCAAAAAGCGCGGCAGCGTGGATCCCTCCGGTATAACCAAAGACACGTTGCTGCCCGGAAAGTACCGCTGAAAGCCCAAGGAGTATTTCTGCGTGCACTTCAAAAGCTCCCGCAGTCGACGGGGCCCTCCGCTGCATCCGGATTGCATCCAGGCTGGCCTTACCGCAGATCCCACAACTCGAACTAACAAAGGAGTGCCTCTGAAAATGGATGGGATCTACAGACACTCCCGGGGCCAACTCCACCTTGATCACATTCCCCTCACCTCCGTACCGAGAAAGCTCCGAACAATGGCGAATAGACTGAACTTCATCCAATTTACGGATAATTCCTTCCGAAAACAAAAAACCCAGAGCCAATTCCTTATCGTTTCCGGGCGTCCTCATAGTAACCGCCAAATCCCGCTGCAAACGCTCCTCCTCTATGGAATAAGTAACACGAATAGCCAACGGCTCCTCTGTCGCGAGTAAATCCTCTGCATAAGTCACATTACCCTCAGTAACCTTACAGACACTTACCGATGAAACGGGCAGTTTGCGCATGAAAATAAAAATACACGCCCTTTAGCGCTCCGCGTTTCCTCAAACTACCTCGTCACTCGCCCGCTTACCTCGTCCCCATCCGAAGCAGACCGCATCGCCCTTTATCCGGGTCATGCGATCCGCTCCGTTTTCAGGAGAACCCGAAGCCTTATTTGGTAGCCTCGACAACAGGCTTGTCACCTAGCTTCAAGGTTGGAACTTTGGCATCCGCAGAAATATTGAGTCCAATCCAGTGCCCGTTTAAGGCGTGGGAAGGAAACCCACAGGCAAACGCATACTCTCCGGCCTCACCGGCAGTGAACGTAAAGTTGCTAACTGCATAGGACATTCCTTGCAGATGCTTCGGCACAGCAGCCCCAGGAAAAATCGGTTCAGGGACTTGGAGTTTCTTAATGTCATCCTTGTCGATCACAATCAAGCTGTGAGGAACAGGACTGGGATTAACATAAGTGACTTCGACCTTCCAATCCTTCGGAATGGTATAAAGGGCATTTCCCTTCGAATAACCATTAAAATTCATGCCATAGTTATCCTCGGACCACACCGCCACAATCGTCACTTTAACGGTTTTTGGCGTATCACTCAGACGCAAAAAATCCTTCTCTGTGAGATGGTCTATTAATTCCCGCTTAAGCCCGGAAGAGGCTCCTGCCGCATGCCCCGCATGTGCGTCTGCGGGTGCTTTAACTGCCTCCGCAGGTTTAGGTGTGTCTTGAGCGGCACCCATCAGAGCGCTGGCAAGGAAAAGAACAGGTGTAAGATATTTCATATAAAAATAGACCAAACAGGCTCGCCCGCGAAATCGATCAAATCGATCCGCAAGCGAGCCGTTTTAGGTCATCAATGGAACCCTAGCGCTTCTCCAATGGAGCGGTAACGGCTCCTGCAGGCACTTGGGATGCAGGTACAATTTTCCAAACTGCACCACGTTCACTCGTAGTAGGATCCACCGGTCCGCCGTAATTTGCCGTGGCATGCGTAATATAGAGGTTCCCTGCTTCATCCTCTCCTCCGCTTGTGGGACGAAGCGTCACATCCAGATCCAGCATCTCCTGCATCTGCCACTGCTTGGAGGCGTCCTGCTTCATCGCCCAGACCTTGCCCGTGCCCCAATCCGCCGCAAAGTAAGTACCGTTTAATGCCGGGTATTCCTTCCCGCGATACACGCCAACACCCACCACACAAATTCCCTGATCCACATGGCTGTACTCTGCAATCGGAGGCACTCCGACGCGAGGAGCCCCTTCAGGATCCACTGCCTTTTCCGCACCATCCGGTCCCTTCACCAACTTCATCGGAAAAGGATGGCTTCCGCACATCATCTTCCACCCATAGTTTTCTCCCCCTTTACTGGATGCCGGCTGGAAATTGATCTCTTCCCAATGGTTCTGCCCCACATCCGCGATATAAAGATCCCCTGTCTGGCGATCAAAGGAAAAGGTCCAGGGGTTCCGGATTCCGTAAGCCCAGATCTCCGATTTTGCCTTTGGATGCACTTTGGAGAACTGTTCTTCCGTGACCCCAAAAAGCGTCATCTGCTGCAACGGAGTAATAAACGGATTATCCTTTGGAACATCATAGGCGCGATCTCCTGTTGTTTTATTAACATCGATCCGCAGCATCTTCCCTAACCACGTATGTAGATCCTGTCCTGTACTAACAACGTCCCCTTCCCATCCCCCGTCCCCGACTCCGATATACAAATAACCATCCTTACCAAAAGCCATCTTGCTTCCGTGATGATTGCAGTACGGGAAATCAATCTGCATAATAACGCGTCCGGACTCTGGATCTATCTTGTTCGGATCCTTCGTAGACATCGTGTATTCCATGAGCAATGTCGCTCCGTTAAACCAAAGGTCAGCGTAACTCACGTAAACCTTCCGGTTGGTCTTAAAATCGGGATGAAACTCAATGGCGTAGAGCCCTACTTCCAAAAAGGAACTGAGCGTTTTATCACGGAGATCCAACGCCGGTTTGTTCAAAAGTTTACCGTCCTGAATGACACGAACCAAACCGTGGCGCTCGCAAACAAATAGCCGTCCCGAGCCATCGTGCGGTGCGGTCACATGAATCGGATCCACGAGACCATCTGCTACTTTTACCAATGCAATCGGGACCATCCCATCAACCTTACCGCCAGGTTGAGCAACGCGGTCAGCGGCATGGACCGAAACAGGGAGCAATGAGGCCACGGAAAGGGCGAGAATTGGGGGAATTTTAGTATACATCGAGTCCGCATTTAAGTATATGGCCAGAAGGTGTCAAAGTAGTTTTCTATCTATCCCTCTTATTTTACCTCAGGCATCTAATCCGACGGCACTTCAAATCTTCAAATCCAACTCCTCCGAAGATCCCGCAATCCCGCACAGAAACTGCACTCGAGCCTCCCACGTACGAATCTCTCGCAAAAATCCATACTCATCAGGACGGAGCAAGCCCCGTCGGGATCGCCTCCTAAGACTTGAGTTTCCGCAGATTCACACCAAGATTCCGAAACTTTTATGCCCCCCATAACACAACTCCTTCAACGTGAAGCCACAGTGGCTCCCTCAGGATTCAATCGCTGGCTTGTTCCTCCTGCGGCCATTGCCCTCCACATGTGTATCGGGCAAGTCTACGGTTTCAGTGTTTTCAACAAACCGCTGGCGGCCGCACTCGGCTCGGAAATTACCAAGGTCCAATTCGCCTACCAAATCGCGCTGATGATGCTCGGGATCTCAGCTGCCATTTTTGGCAAATGGGTGGAGCGCAGCGGCCCAAGAAAAACCATGCTCGCCTCTTGGGTGTGTTTTTGTGGAGGCCTGGTACTTTCAGCGCTCGCCATCCGCATTCAATCTTTGCCTCTGCTGCTCTTTGGCTACGGGTTTGTCGGCGGAATCGGACTCGGGCTGGGATACATCGCACCGGTTTCCACGCTTGTGAAATGGTTTCCGGACCGTCCAGGAATGGCAACGGGCATGGCCATTATGGGCTTTGGCGGAGGGGCCCTGATCGGGTCTCCTCTGGCACAGGAACTCATGAAGCGATTCGCTTCTGCCACTTCCACCGGCGCGGGAGAAACGCTTCTCGCGATGGCTGGGATCTATTCATTTTTTATGCTTTTTGGGGCGGCACTGATCCGGGTTCCCGCCCACAATTGGAGTCCTGCCGGATGGATCCCCAAAGCCGCCACCGCGTCCATCACCACAGCAAGCGTTCCAGTCGATACCGCATGGCGCACCCCACAATTCTGGTTACTTTGGATTGTCCTGTGCATGAACGTAAGCGCCGGCATTGGGGTGTTGGGACGAGCCGCGGACATGTGTCAGGATATGTTTGGAGTGAGTGCCGCTATTGGGGCTGGGTTTACAGGGCTCCTGAGCATCTTCAACATGGGCGGCCGATTCATTTGGTCCTCAGTGTCCGATCTGACCGGCCGAAAAACCGTCTACAGCATCTATTTCCTCTTGGGAGCAGGCCTTTATGCGCTCCTTCCGTATGCCCAACAGACCCAAAACAGGACTCTTTTTGTAATCTGCACAGCCCTCATCATCAGCATGTATGGCGGCGGATTTGCAACCATCCCCGCGTACCTCAGCGACCTGTTTGGAACCTATCAGGTCGGGGCGATTCACGGCCGGTTGATCACGGCGTGGAGCATGGCTGCCGTGATCGGACCAGGGCTTATTAACGGCCTTTTTGAAAGCCGCATCCGCAACCAGATTCCCAGAGCCGAAGCCTACAACGGCACCTTTTACCTCATGTGTTTTCTGCTCGGCATCGGACTGATCGCAAACCTGATCGTCCGCCCAGTCGACGCTCGCCATCACCTCAAACAGAACGGCCCCACAAAATGAAAATGCTCTTCTCCTGGCTGCTTATCGCCGTTCCCCTTACCTGGGGGGTCACCCAATCTGTGAAAAAAGCGATGCCTCTTTTCGCCGCCTCCGCTCCGCCCCAAAATCCTGCGGCAACCGGGAAGTGATTCCTCCTCCCCTCCGAACGACTCCCCCCCCAATCGTCCCCCGACTGGTACACTCGAATCACGAGTGGGTTACCCCCGTGTGCGCATCGGTTAAAATCCGATATTAAAACTGTTGCCTTCGTGGGTGGGCGCCCCGCCCTTCAGGAACTCCCGCTCCCCATATAGCCGGAGCGTCTTTTGATCCGAAATACATGATAGATGACATGAGGTTGTTGAGCCACGCGAGATCCCGCGATCTTCAAAGCGCCCCCCTCAACACCCTCTAAATCCCCCCCCTCCTCCGAAGCGACCAAACCCGGGATCGACGCCCACACTAAATATTAACGAGCGTGCCGTCAGGTCGACGGCTCGACTCCGCTGCCGGTCCGGGTCGATTCAGAGACTCCGGCTAGCTAAACCTGAGCGGGCTGAGGGTGTCGATCTTGCCTGATATATATACTACCTATATATGCAGTGAGTGTTATGAAGATCCGCGGACAATTACTAACGACATCGCTTCTGCTCGTCGTTTTACCTGCGCTAGCGGTTGGAATCATCTCTTGGTTTTCCTTTCAGATATTTGTCGGCACCACATTGGAGGAGACAGGCACAACCCTCCGAAATCGCCTCGCTCAGGAATTAACCTTTAATGCACGTCGCGAGCGGGAGAACTTTGATGCGATGCTCGGCGGGGTCGGAGCTGATGTGGTTCGACTAGCGGGATCGGACAGTGTGGCGACACTTCTCTCCGCCGCTTCTGGCACTGATACTGAGATTAAGGATCGGCTGCTTGCCGTGGTGGAGGCCGGGGTGCAAGGGATGGTTAAGGAGTGGGATTCGCAGAGTGCCCTACTTCAGCAGGTG
>Ga0209190_1000726_pt1 | contig 23619 bp, 28 predicted proteins | sample M_140205_XF_Meta_FD_187315 | JGI IMG/M metagenome (GOLD analysis project Ga0209190, IMG submission 187315) | Freshwater microbial communities from Lake Montjoie, Canada to study carbon cycling - M_140205_XF_MetaG (SPAdes) (version 2) | ecosystem: Environmental > Aquatic > Freshwater > Lake... | reverse complement strand
TTCTGCTGCTGCATCTGCAACTATTGCTTGTCCTTCAACTTGAGCAGTTAAAACTCCTAATGCTGTAACTAGTTCAGCATTAACTGCAGGATCTAAAATTCTAGCTTTTGATTGTGGTTCAATAACACCATCATAAATTAAAAAAAGACGAGATAACCCAGCAGGACCTGCACCATATGGACTCCAAACAGCAAATCTAGCTGTAATTCCAAATCTACTTCTTAATATATCATCTGCATCACCTGATAATTTTAATATTTCTTGTAATGGTGCTTGTAAAGCTGCTGGTCTTAAATCAGTAAATCCTGTTTTTATTGGAGACCTTTTTTGTGTTTTACCCATTCTAGGTCCACTCCATTCTGTTGGATCTTGACTAGCCGATTTTGGTGGAAGTTTTTCACTTTGTAATTTTATATGATGACTAGTATCCATTTGACAAGGTGCTTCTAATGAAGTAATATACATATTACCTTCACCACCACTACTAAAATATTCTGCAAAATTTTTTGCTTCAGTATATCTTGGATCCTCTACTGCAAGAGTTTGTATTCTACATAATAAACCACCCATATTATGTATCATTCGACTTTGTTGTGCTTCTCTTGCTTGTCTTCCTGCTATTTGTTCATCTATTTGATCTTGAGTAGGATCTAAATGATAACGTATTCTATCAATTAATTCAAATGGAATAATTCGGTTACTTATAGCAGTCATAGCACTTCTAACATCATTTTGTAATGATACTAACCATGCAGGTGGAGGAATACCTTCTAAATCTATTTCTGGAACTAATGCAGCAACTTGACCTTCAGCAACAATCCAAGTTCTATCACCAGGATTAGCCAGTGCTCTATAATCAACTGCAGCATAACTTGCTAATAGTTGATTAGTTTGTTTTTCATTTAATACTTCACCAGTTTCAATTTCTACTTGTAATATTGCTGATGCGGCTTCTGCAATTCTTTTTTCTCTCTGTTCTGCTTCATTTACCACGACTGGTAAAATTAGATTATCTCTTACTATTGCTGCTGCTGGTTCTCCTCTTTCTCCTATTTCTTCTCTGGCATTAGATGCCGCAAATGCATAAAAACTATCTGAACCATATAAAGGTACTGGTCTTCTTCGTCTTGCACTTATAGCATTGTGTTTAATTTCTTTTTGTTCTTTTCCTCTTTTATCTATAATCGAGGCAGTATGTTTTTCTTGGGGTGTTTTTTTACTCATACTTTCTTACATTATCAAGAGAAATTAACATCTCTCAAATCCATTTTTATATATTGATAAAGACTAGATCGTAATTTATTCATATCACTAGAATCTTCAGCAAATTTATATCCCGTTATTTTTCCAATTGCATTACTATATTGATCTTCTAATGCATCACTTGCATTTAATCGTTGTTTATTCTTTTGATTCCAAATACATAATTGACTAAAAAGTTTACTATGAATAATTTGTGCCAAAAGAATAAATTGATCTGCAGGACAAATTATCCATTCTTCTAAATAAATATAAAAAGTCTTTTGTTTTTGAGAAACACACATCAGTGAATGCGGATATTCATCCATTTTTTTAACATCACAAGTCATCTCAATACTACGTTCAACTAATCGCATCATTGCATCTTGCATAGAATTTGTTTTAGCACTCATTAAAAATTCAATATCTTCATTAGTTGATACAATTACTTCTTCAAGCCATTCAGTAAAATTTTTAGTAGGAGTAATATTTGCATTTAACCAATCTAAAATATGTATTTTAGGTTTTTTCAAGCCTAAACCAGTTGAGCCACCATAACTACTTAATTCTTCTACTTTTTTCTCTAAAGTGTTGCATTTAAATGCCAATTCTAAAATAATATTATACATTTGCTCAGGATTAGGAATATCAAGAACTTCTTCTTTTTCACATTGACTTTCTCTTTTTGTTTTTGGATTATTTAATATTTCGCATAAAATAATATGACGATTATAAATGATTTTTCTAGTAAATTTTTTACCACAATGTTTGCACGAGTTTTGTTGCATTTCTTTTCTTCTTATATTCTATTCTTTTTAATAATATTAATTCAATTTTATTAATATTATAATATATTATGACAACTATTAATCAATGTCTTGCTCCAGATAATAATTGTTTTTCACCCAATCTTCCTTTTTTTGCTCCGGATAATTCAAATTCACCAAAAACAACATATCCTGCTTGCAGATCATTATCTTGTATTATAAATGATTCCAGTTTGCCTACAAGAGGCGATCAATATGCAATTCAAAGAGTGATACAAAATACAGTCCGTATCCCAGCATCTCTTTATATGCAAAATTTGCGAGCATTAACATCATATCAATCACCATCTTTATTACATCAAGGAGTTTATTGGCAACAAAGTAGTGATCGTGCATTCAGGCATATTCAAAAAGTAACAGTACCAACAAGAGGTAATAGTTTAAGAAGTTCAATTACACGATTTGATAGACCAGGATGTGCTACTCCAGGAGGTGCAGGTGTAGATATGAAACATGGTTCTTATCAACGTTATTTGAACCGATTAATGGCAAAAGGACCAATGAAACGTAGTCCAGTTCCTAAAACATTTGGAGTTCCGGTGCCATTTAATCCGGCATTCCCAATTTATGGTAATAAAACATTAAAAACAAATATTATTAATAAATGTGTATGTATTCCCAGACCTACTATTTAAATAAAAAATTGATTCTAAACTAACTTAAAGATGTAAAAGTATTTAATATAAGTAAGATGCAAACAATAACAACAACAATGTATTATGATGAATATGAAGCAAATTTTGGTGATGGATTTTATCCATTATTAGATAAAGAATCAAGTCATATGAAACCAGTAGAAATATCATTTATTGAATATAAATTATCTTTAACTGAAACAGTTTGGAAGCAAACAGGATCAGCAACATGGATATTAGGATTAGATGGACCAACAGGTCCAAATTTATTAAAATTTTTAAATGAACATTCATCTAGAAATCATAAAAAAATAGTTTCAGGAGTGCTTAATATGCAGGTATACCCCAAGAGGGGATTGTGATTCGCAAGGCATACCCTTGCTTTCATTACCCCCCATTGCCCCCATTTTATTTACAATTGTCGGGAGCAATTCTTAGCAGTTGTCATGCTAATTTACTATCTATTTTGCTCCACTTTTGTTAAAAGTGGATATTTTGCTTCACTTTACCGAATGCTTGGCTAAAAAGGTGCCCATTGTTCTTCTTTCTTATTCAAAGACCCTCGACTACGTATTTGTGCATAATAAAAAAATACATATCCAATTAATGCACCAATAATAGATCCAACAAAAATTTGTGCAAAAGAATGCCATAAAAAATGCACTCTTTGTGCTAAAGTAATAATACTTAATAATACCATTAATGCTATCCAATTTTGACTAGTATTGATTCCTTTTACTTTATTTTTTGTGCTTAATAAAGCAGCACTAACAAAAACTAAAGAATATAACATTGATTGAGCGTGACCAGAAGGCATTCCAAATCGGTTTAAATTCATATATTTATTTAAACGCATTTCTGCCTCAAATTTTTTCATATTTTCATTTGGTCTTGGCAACCGAAAAATGCCTTTAAGTAGGAAATTAAATAATATATTTAAGGTATATCCAATAGTATATGTAGTTACTAAAATAGGGTTCTTATATAAAAGATATATAGATATAATAAATATTAGTCCAGGACCATATTTGCCAACATTATCAAATGTTTGGATTAGCATAGTATTATTTGATATTTTATATTTTATATTTTATTATGAAGTAGTGAGTTTAGTATTGATATAAATTTTCGCAAATAAGAGTAATAGACCAATCAAGACCATGTAAATCAAGTAGATTTCCTTTATCATCTAATAATTTTACGTGTAACCGATCAATCCTAACAGGACCAAAATAAGTTCGTTTGTTATCTTGAACAGCTCCGCTAAAATCAGTATAAACATCACCAAATCCTACATTACCTTTAATAGGAATAATTGCAAACGTATCAGTTGTTGTAGGTGCAGCGGATTTATAAGTAGTATTATTTTCATTATTTTTTGTAATTTGATTAATACTATATAGTTGTGCTTGTGTTAATATTCTAGGTGCAGTAGGTAACACAGTTACACCTGGTTTATAAGTAATATCTAATTTTTGGGCAGTAAGTAATGTAGATTCTTCTTGTAAAACTTGTGATGTTTGTACTGCTGATGCAGTTGGAGCAGTATATTTAGCAGGCATACTAGGATTATAATAAGATGGCATTTTTAAATTATTAGAATATTCTGTAATACCAATAAGACCATTATTAATATGATTTTGATTATAATCATCAATTACTAATATTAAATACTGAGGACCAGAAAGGTTTAATAATGAAGTAGCTACATTACCATTAAATAGTACCAGAATGGATATTTCTGTATATCCCATTAAATATCCTAATGTATTTTTATAATTTAATGAGGTTGAACACGTAGATGCACATTTCATATCACCATTTGGATCAAAAAAAGTAATACGTGTTTTGTCATTAATAGTTAAATTTAATGAAGAATCAACTCCTCCATCAAGATACATTGTTATTTTATTAGTTGTTGAATTATATTCTACTGGAATAGGATGAACAGTTTCTAAAAAATTAAACTGCCCATTTAATGCGGTATTTAATGCAACTACAAGAGTAGTTGAATCATACCTACCTGGTGGAATAGATATATTTATCCAATTTTGTGTAGTTCCTGGAAAATAAATAGGATATCCAATATCATCATAAAACTGTATCCAAAAACAGCAATTATATGTTTCAATATTATACCATCCAACAGGTATTTGAAATGAATATAATCTAAGTGAAATAGCATTTAATAGTGGATCAGATAAATCTAAAGTATAATCTGTTGCTACCCCATTTTGACCTGATGCTTGCCGATAACGACTATCTAAACAAATAAATCGTTTTGTTACATTTTCTAAATTAGGATTTAATGTATCTTGTGCAACAGGAACCGAGAAATTATTATTCACTCCTAATTGTTCTTGTTTCATTGGTAAATGTGGATTATTATAAACATCAATTTTTTGTTTGCGTTCAGTTATTTTATCGGATTGAGTTGTATCATTTTGTTTTAATGATTGATTTTGAAACCAATTACTAGTTTGTTTTTCTGCAGAATTATATTCATAATCTGTTTCATCATTTGCACCATCTTTTACTTCATCTTCAGTATATGTAGTTTCAATTGAATCAATATAATCATTTAAAGCAAATTGTATATCTTGAAAAAAAGTTGCCATATCTGGATGTTTATCTTTTTTAAACTGTTGGATATATGTATCCGTGGTATCAATTACATCTTCTTTTGTTGCATATTCGTCATTTAATTCTAATATTGTAAATAATTCTTCTGGTGTATAATTTGTTACATCTAAATCTACATTATTTTGACTCATAATATTTATATATCATTATCTTTATTTTCTTTTATGTCTTCTTTTATGTCTTCTTTTATGTCTTCTTTTTTAAAATGTTTCAAGAAGATTTGTTTAATTTCTTCAAGCACATCTATATCAAGATCTTTTAACAATTTATCTGGAACACGCATAAATCCATTACCACGCTTTAAATGGGTTTTACCTTTAAATAATATATTATCTAAAATTTCTACTAATTTTAGATTATAATTTTGAAGAATATTGCGATCTATTCTGTAGTTACCTATATAAATATAACGTTCATAATCACCATCTTCATAAACCACATATTTGTGTCGTTCTTCCGTTGGTATAAAACGATTCTTAATTAATCCAATTCCTTCTATTTGCCCACCATTTTTCCAATTTTTCATTTCTATTACAAATACTAAAGTATCAATTGGAATAGTTTCTCTCATTTTCATTGGAGCACAATATATTGGTCCTGATAAATTATGTTTTTTTCTATAAGCACAATTTTCTTGCCAAGTTATTTCATTAAAACGTGTAGTTGATAGCATTTTCTTTTTATTTATTAATAAAGAGAGAAGAGAGAAATATACTTCAATTTTTCCTTTTTAAAAAGTGGAGCAAAATAGCAATTACAAAATGAATGCTAAATAGGTATGGCGACCGCAAGCGCAATTGCTTAGAGTCTTTTCCTTCTCCCTAAATATCCTGCTGCAGTTGTTCCAACCATTCCATAAGCAGTATGTGGTTTATAAATATAAGAATGATTATAAGTAAAGCATAATGTATTATTACAATTATTTACAGGACCGCTAACAGGTACATAAAATCCACCATTTAACGTAGATAAATGATTTGCGCGATTTACAGGAGTAGCTCTAACTGGCATTTATACTATACTATGACTATTTATTTATTATTTATTGTGATGTTGGATAATATATAATTACAATACCATCATTTCCGCAACTACTCTCAATATTTCCTCCAGAACCTATATTATATGTGATATCATTAAAAGCAAAATTAATATTATCTAAAGATCCTTTTTCTCCAAAATTAAAAGTAGTATTTGTTCCATCTTGGAAAGTATATTGAGTATTAGAACTATTACCATTTTCACTGCCACATTCACCTCCAGTAGCTATTAATGTATTAAAATCTTCTGGACCACTAATAGAAGAAGATTCTCCAGAAATTTCAGTTTTATTACCATATCCAATAGAAATAGTATAAGTTCCTGCATTTAAAGAAACTGGTCCTAGTGTGATAGAATTTCCTCCAGATCCTTCATAACGAAGTTGATTATTTTGATCAGTATTTATACCTCCACCACCTCCACCACCGCCACCAATAACTAAAATATGTGCATTTGAAACAGATTGTTCTAAAGTAAATGTTCCAGAAACATTAAATATATTATAAGTATAACTGGTTACAGATGTAGAACTACTAAATGGATTATAATTAGTTACATTATTTGTAACTAAATTTTCAAAAATAGTATTTAAATCATCTACCTCATTATATAAATAATTTTCAATAGCTCGTGCTTTAATATTTCCTTCCGTATATGGTTGAAATATTTCTGCTAAATTTATACCTTCTGATGAATACTTAGTAATAGGATTAGTTCCAGACAAATAAGGTTTAAAAATATATACTAAATCTTTGTGATTAACCGATGAATATCCAGTTGTTTTTATTTGACTCATAATATAATAAATTATTATTATTATATTATAAATTATTATACATATTAATGTCCTCTTTAATGTCCTCTTTAATGTCCTCTTTAATGTCCTCTTTAATGTCCACACGAACCACATGGTCGTGAATTAGCTAATCTATTGATCATAGATACGGATCCTAATCCCATTCTTCCTAAATTAGAACTAACCGTATTTGCATTAGCTCTCACAAAATTATTTGGTCTTAAAATGGAATTAGACGTTGGGATTTGCATTCTTATTATTGCAGGCATATTATATATTTAAATGACATAAAAATATAATATTATAATTATTATTATGGATATTAAAGTAGTTATTGCATATGGATTTGAATATGATAAACTAATTAAATATACTAAAAATTTAATATTATGTAAATCAATTAAAACTGGATTGCCTGTATATTGTTCAATAATGATTGAAGATACAATAGATATTTTGAAAAAGATGGAAAATATTGAACAAAATCATATACAACAAATGAAAGAAATAGATGAATATCGTAATATTCGGTTTGCAGAACAAATGCCTTGTTGGCAAATGGTGTTTTATGCACCAAATTTAATATTTACTGATTTATTAGATGAAGAAATAGATAAAGATAATGATTTTTTTGCAATCTTACCTGGTTCTATAATAAATTAATTGTTGATAACATGTTTGAAAATTCCATACTAAAGGAACGCCTTTATTTACAGATCCTTCAAAACCCCATCCAATATTTTTATTCAAATTTTTCTTCCAGTGCATTGGAACTATTCTATGAGCACTCATACCATCAAATGCCATTTCTTTACCTTCACATGTTAAACAACAACTAAAATGTTCTCTTTTATCATTAATTACTGATGCACTATCAATCATATATTTAATATTATTGACTTTAAATTTAGTTAATTTATTTGTAATTCCATCTTGATAAATAGGCATAACTATTATATGTGGTGGTTTTGGCATATTTTTTATTTTATTTGCTAATGTTATTTGCCAATCTGGTGTTAAAACGTGTTCCATCATGGATACAGAATTCACATTTAAATAATTCATAATTGCATTATAATAATCAATTGGATTTCCAGCATCCCATTCATCTGGAACATCTTTATGTCTGGATATTTTATTATACTTATATTCATCTGGAATATTATTAAATATTTCTACAATAATAAAATTAGTATCTGCAGTTAATGCATATTTTGATCCAGTTAATGCTAATTCTACACCATAATTAAGCAGAGCGAATGCGTCTTTAAGTCCTTCCGGAATAGGTTTACCAGATATATCTTTTCCTTCAATCATTAATTGTCTAAAAAAATGAAAAAATTTACGACCTTTATCAGATACAAAAAACATTACAAACATTACATTAAACCAACAATTACCATCTATTTGTTTTGGAGGAATAATTTTACTAATAGTAACATGTTTATTTGCACGTAATCGATCCAATAATACTTTTTTTGCAGCTTGCGTGTCATATTGTACACATTTATTTTTACTTACTGCTATTTTTAATACTTCCATTAATTTAAATGCTTTTACTGTATTGCAATGATTTAAAGTAGTACGTTTTAATGATTTAAAAGAGACTAATTTTTGATTTATAGTTGGTCGATAACTATGACTACTTCTACGGGTTTTATTACTGGAACGATTACTAGAACGAGTATTTGAATTACTATTTTTAGTAGCATTATTAGAATAACCAAGTTTTCGTGTATTTTGACTTAATCTATTTACTACATTTGTTTCTATTTTATTAAAATTCATTGTCTAATATATATTATTATTATTTATTACTCGTGAACAATATATCAAATAAAATATATAATAATAATATGGCAAATAATAATATGGCAAATAATAATATGGCAAATATAGATACAGATATTTTAAATTATAATTATGAAGAGTTACTTTCTATTTTTAAACTTACAAATATGAAAACAATTGATAGTGCAAAATTAGAGAGAAAACTGTTAAATATAAAAGAACGATTTTCTGAAGAAATTTATTATTTTTATTTTAAAGCATATAAAATACTTTTATGTATTTTTCAAATGAACTTGGAAGATAATGAACAAGCCAATTTTTTTATAAATAAAATTAAAAAAGTGAGATCATTTGAAGCATTTGGAACAAATGAATTAATTACTTTAATTAAAGTTTATGGCCAAGATAAAGGTAATGAACGTGCAAAAGAGAGAGAAAAAGAAAGAACTCACGATTTAGAACAAGTAAATTATGGTAGAAGTGTTTTAAATATAGGAAATGAAGGTGGTCCTATATCTAATCGTTATACTTATCCTGTTGCACCAGGTAATTTAAATTCTATTAAACGAGTTACTCATATACAAAATTTAAATATGAATAGTTGTTTTAGAGCAAATTGTAAAGCAACAAGCTCTACTGATTTTCAATATATTATTCCAACTGAAATTAAAAATGTTATTTCTATACGATTAGCATCTATTGAAATACCTAATGCTTGGTATTTTATCTCTCAAACAAAAAAGAATAATACATTTACTATTATTTTATTATCAGATTTTTATTTAATAACTATTCCTGATGGAAATTATACTGCTGATTCTATTACTACATATTTAAATACTACTTATTTTTATCAATCCACAAATACAAATGATTTGCAATATATAAAATTTTCAATAGATCCAAATAGTCAAAAATCAAGTTTTCAATTAATAACTACTGCACCAATTGGTCTCTTATTTACATTATTATTTGCAGAAGAAAATGAAAATAAAGAAAAAGATAAATATCATTGTAATGGTACACTTGGACTTATATTAGGATTTCGTTTGCCAATTTATTATCATATATCCACTATTTATTCAGAAGGAGTATTTAATTCTGGAAATGATCGATATCTATATGTTTCTTTAAATGATTATCAATATAATAATAATGTATTGAATATAGTTGGATTTGAAAAAAGTATTTTAGATGATTATATTATTGCCAAAATACCAATAATAAATGGCTTATTTTCATTTGATATTAATAATCCATTAACAAAAACACGTAGATATAATGGTCCTGTTAATATTCGAAATTTTCATATTAAATTATTAGATATGTTTGGTCAAGCAATAGATTTAAATTATATGGATTATAGTTTTACATTAGAAATGGAAATACTATATGAATGTTTTAATTTTAAAGATGTATTAGCTTAATCAATTAATCAATTAATCAAATCTAAATGAAATATTTCTCTTATTACTTGATTAATCATTTCAATATTGTTCTCTTTACATAATAATATACCTATTCCTTGACTCATTGCCATAACCATTTGCACTTTTAAAAAGTTTTTACTAATTCGTATATTGTATTCTTTCAAATTATTTTCATTAAAATAATCATTAATTTTTAATATAAAATCAATTATATTTATTAACCCGCCTTTTTTATTTTTATAAAATATATCATCTATTATTCCTGCCATAAGTTGTATTATATGTTGTTTATGTTTTTCAGGCAAAGCATTTATAGATTCAATTGGTTCAAACATACCACATACTAATATTTCTGGTGCAACTTCTATAACTGGTTTTGTATAAATATCAATAAATAATTCAGTAAATTTATTCTTAAAATCATCATCTAATTTATAAACTAGACCAAAATCAATAATACCAAGTTTATATATGAATTCGCTAGGTTCTTTGTTCTCTCTTTTTTCTTCTTTTTCTTCTTTTTCTTCTTTTTCTCTCTTTTCTTTGATAAACAAAATATTTCCAGGATGTAAATCACCATGAATAGTTCCTTTTACTAATAAACTTGAAAAAGAAAAAGTAAATACTTGTTTTGCATATATCTCATAATCTGATTCTTCAACTTTAAATACATTAATACCATCAATATATTCCATTAAAATTATATTAGGATATTGCTTTGTTATATTTTCAAATACTTCTGGAATTTTAATATAATCATTATTTTTATATAATTCTTTCATTTCTTTCATATTGTCTACTTCTTTATTAAAATCCATTTGTTCTTTTATTAAATCTATATTTTTATGAAGTTCGCCACCAATATTAAAATCATTTATTTGTAAATTAGGATTAAAATAAGAGAGAAGAGAGATAAATCCAGTAAATACCTTAATTAAGAACTCCATATTTTTAATGGATTCATCTAATTTTTGTTCAATATTTTTTCGTTTTATTTTGATTATTTTATAATCACCTGTTTGTGGTATTAATGCTTTATAAACAATAGATATCATACCTGATGCTAGCGGTTTATCTATATCTATATATAATCCTTCTTGAGAAGTTATATCTATTAAAGTATCAACATCAATATCATATTCAATAGAATATGGTACATGATCAGTATATTTTATTAATTCATCACTAATAGATTTATCTATATTTAATGAAATTGCTTGAAATATTTTTACACATAGTATATTTACTTTTGCCAATTTATATGCTATATTTTTAACAATATTTGTTCCAAATAAATAGTATTTTGTAGATTCAACCATAAAAATTGAACATATTTGAAATAAAAAAAAGAGTTGTTGAAACATATTCTATTATGTCATCTTTTCTATAAATTGTTTTGTATTTATAATCATTTTACTCATAATTTGAGCAATCATTTTTTGAATATATGGTAAAATATTTGGTTTCTTTTGAAGTATAATAGTATTATCTACATGTATATTATGTTTATCTGAAATATCAAAACATATTGTTAAATTATCAACATTCAGGATTTTTACATGTTCTGGTATAGAATAGAATGATGAATTTGCATTAATTATGCTAGTACATTCAAAACATATTTGATCTTCTTTTAATGCAGTCCTATTAATATTTAATACTACTGCACATTGTTTTATATCAAAGTCTTTAAATAGCCATTTAAATAATATATATATAGTGGCTTTATCTTCGCTAATAATTTGGATTTTAAAATCATCAAAAAGTGATTTATTTAATTCATAGATAATATTGAGAAATTGGAAATTAATTAGTTTATCTAAATACATTTGATTATTAATGATTCTATATTGCAAATTAAAAGAGTTTTCAGTTTGACTTATTTGAATATCTTTATTGTTTATTATGTATTCCATACTAAATAAATAGCTATTTATTTATTATTATTTACACAGTAATTGTTTTATTTTGTTGATATTTTGTTAATATTTTGTTGATATTTTGTTATATATGTAAGCATGATACTATTCCATATGCTACAGCTAAAAAACACCACATAGATCCAAATATATCTATATAATTTTTACCTTCAACTAAAAAGGTATATATTAATGTAATTATAAAAGTAACTGGAAGTATTAATACTCTTATTGGATATTTATTAAAATATAATTTAATTAAAATATAACTAGATAAGATAGCATAAAAAAAATAAAATAATAAAAATATAACAAATAATACCTTACTATACATACTTGTATTTATTAATTGTTCAAATGGAGACCATACTAATCTACATGAATCTTTAGATGGTTGAGAGCATAACACAGGCAAATTATATAACCAGTTTAATAAATAAATAGCAAATATAGTAAATATAAATATACTACATACTGATATCATTTTTAATTTAGTATTTAAATAATTAAATGAACTACATACAACACATTCTAAATATAATACAATAATAATACATAAAGAAACTACACGATTTATTTCATTACATTCTTGATTTCTCCATAAAAAAAATTCTACTAATTGCATTAATCCTATAGAAATAGTTAACCATCCTGAATAAATATCAAAAGTATTTTTTCTTGTAATTAAATAAATAAAACAAATAAATGATATGGTAAATGTAATTGCTGATGTTGTTTCATTATAACACATATTATATAAATTTATATTATATTTTGCTTTTTTTTAATTTTTGTTATTTATAATAAGTTGATAATTTGAACATCTTTATTGAATTGTTATTAGAGTATTAGATTAATTATTATATTAATTATATATTTGTTATATAATGAAAAATATTCTACAAGTATATTTAAATATTCATATTATTGCATATTTATTATTTCTCTCTTATATTGCATATAATATGTATTTTTTTATAGATACAAAGTTTAATTATTTAAAAACAGAAATAGAAAAGAAGGAAAATAAACAGGATAAAAAGAAAAAAGACAAGAAAATAAAGAGGATAAAAAATGAAGAAGAAAAAAATGAAGAAGAAATGAAGAAATAAATAAGAGGAAATAAATCGGTAAAAATATTAAAAAAAAATAATTTAAATATTATGACTAAAATAGCAAATATTGATAAAATACAAAAAAAAATATTAAAAGAATACAATAATAATAATATTCGTAAAATATTATTTTGGATAAAACCATATTTTCATTTTTTTATTGGATCTTATTATCGTTATATTCATATTTTGTATATGATTATTTGTTCAACAATATTACTTTTTAGTAATAATATTATTTATTTATCAGCTTTGTTAGTTATTATTATTACTGATGTTTGTTCAGTTGTAATTATACATGATTGTCCATTAACTTATTTAGAAAGAAAGTATTTGGGTTCAAGTTTTATTAAAGAGACTATAAAAATTATTAAAAAATTAGGTATTCATTATAGAGATATTGATGCATATGAATATCAATTAGAAATACTTGGTATTGCTTGGACTTTTGTTTCATTTAAAATATTAATATTAATATTAATTAAAACATTTAATATACCTTATGAGTCACATATAGTAATTTATTAAATTATGTAATATTAATGACCTTTAATAAGTATATTAAAATTATACAAAACTGGTATCCTATTATGTATTCTAATATGATAAAATCTTTTACTATAAATTTATATTCATTACCAATATTTATTATTTGTTTGATGTGTATGTCATTTAATAATGGTGAGTTTAGTTTTTTTAAATATTGTTTAATTATATTTAATTTTATTATTTGTACTTGTTCTTCTTATTTTTATCATTATTTTTCACATATGGAAATAAGTTATCCGTTAACATATGGTCACTATTATCATCATAAAGATTCTAAAAATATATTTTCTATTATTATTGAAAACTTATGGGAAATTTCCTTTTTATTATTACCTATTTTTATAAAATTATTATTACAATTAGAATATAATATAGATTTGTGGTTTTTAGATAATTGGTATGTATTTTTATTTTACTTTGTTTGGGCATCAACACATCAAATTAATTATTCCATTTTTCATGTAAATACTATTCATGAAAAACAGCATAAAAATGTATTTACTAATTTAGGTCCTGAAATTGCTGATGTATTTTTTTGTACTAAGTCAGATGATGAATTTGAAGATATGGGACATTTTATTCCAAATATTATTATTGGACTAATTATTATTTATTATTTACAAAAATATTGGGTTAAATTAGATGATACCGTGCAATTAAATTATAAATATACTTTTATTTATGGATTTGCTGGATTAATTATTTTATCATTATTTATTAATATATTTTTATGCAATGAAGATTTGCAAGAATATTTGAAAAATGATTTAGATTCTTTTTGTAATAAAAGAGAGAATAAAAAAGAAAAAGAATTAGAAAAGGTGTAAAACAACCATTAAATCAAGAACAAAATCAAGAACAAAATCAAGAACAAAATCAAGAACAAACACCTGATCAATCAATTAATTCTAGTTGTTGTTATTTTGATATATATTGTGGTGAACTATGCTATTATATTTGTTTGGGATGTTGTTGTTTATTAGGTGGAGTATCTATTTAAAAATAGTTTAATTTAAATAGATAAGATAATGAAGAGAGAAAATGATTTAGAATCTGGATTAATTAGTAAATCAAGGGTAAATAAAGAAGAACATAATAAAAAACAAGATGAGAATAATGAAAATAAAGAATGTATAACTTGTTCTTGTCTTATTGTGACAGCATTTACTACAGTATTATGCACTTGTTTATTATGGTTAATCATACAATATAAATAATTTATACTTTGCAAAAGTTAGCAAAATTCTTATAAATTGGCCATGAATATTGATGCAATTCTGGATGTCCTAAAATAGCAAACATTGTTGGACTAAATTGAAATGCTATTGCGTGTCTAGATGTCTTATCTCGTTTTACATTTTCTTTACCAATAGCTACATCAATCCATGCTATTTCTTTCACTATTTTACTCTTTTTTGGTGCTACTGGTAAATCATTAAAACAGAATTTAAGATGAGGATTTACTGGTAAATTTTTAAATAACATATGTCCAGGAGCATATTCTATTGGAACTGTTTCACAAAAAAGTTTACTTCTAGATTCTAAAGATCCACCATTCAAAACAGTAAGCAATTGACATCCAAAACATATTCCCAATACTGGCACATTTAAATGTGAAATATAATAAATATCTGCTACATAATCTTGTAATATATTCTCTCTTAACATCATTGGACTTCCTGAAAGAATAATTCCTTTTATTTTATCTTTCATTAAAATAATAGATTCATCTATTTTATTACGTTCAATATAAGGAATATTTTGTTCTTTTAATGCTTTTCTTACTTGAAATATAAAAGAGAGAACATTTCCATTTGTACTATTATTTATTAAAAGAAGCATTCTTATATTAAAGAGAGAAATAATCTAATGTGCTTTGAATAAAAATGATTTTAAGTATTTTAATTTATTTTAATATATATATGGGTAAATTAATAAAAAATAAATCAAGAAAAATGAAAAGTAAAAGAAGAAAAATGAAAAAATCACGAAAAATACGAAAATATAAAATGAGGGGGGGGGGTATAGAACCAGAAGATATAATGTTTCAAGATTTTTATGATTTAGTATGTATTTTAAAACCAGAAGTGAAAAAAGGTATTATTATATGGACACAATATCAGCAACCATCAGGTATGGATAGTTTATGTACTATTGGATTAAAAACAGCAAAGCAACTACATACAGAAAATATTCAATTTGGTAGAGATAAATCAGTTCAACATTCATATATTTTTTTTAAAGCACCTTATTTATCAAATATAATTGATTATACTTCTATAGATAGTGAAATAAATAGTTCATATGGACCAGGACAAAGTAATATACCAAATAGAGTTTATATTAGAGTAGATCCTGATAAAACGTATGTATTTTCTAGTGAAATAAGATCATCAAAATATCCAAATAATATAAATCAATCAAAAAAATTACTATCAAGTTATTTAACAATTATTTCTAAAAATTTAATAACATCAACACCTGGACAAGAACAAATATATAATTTGGTTGATTCAACTATAGAATATGAACGTTCATATCTTAGTGATGAAGATGAAGGATATGGTATTGGCGAAATTTCATATCCACTTACTTCTATTCCAATAAATAGAACAAGTGAAATATTAGTTACTATACCACATTTAACACCAGATTATTTTGTTAAATGCACTTAACATCTAATGTTCCTTTAATGAAAAAATGTAAAACATCTACATTTACGGCATTACCAAATTGTTTATATGCAATCTTATCTTTTTCATGCATTATAAAACTATCTGGGAATGATTGTAATCGTGCACATTCACGAGGACAAATATATCTTCTTTCTTTAGCATAAATAGGAACTTGAACTATTGCAACTAATGCTGGGAAAAAATCGCCTTTTTTAACACGAATTCCTGATTGTCTTAATTGGATAAAATGATCCCAAATAGAATCATTTTCTCTCTTTTTTCCTGCTTGCCATTCTAATTTGGCATATATTTCTTTTTTATTTAATAATTGTTGATGCTTTTCTAACCAACTTTGCCATAATGGTTCATATTTTTGATATATTCTTTTATTTTTTGTAATATATTCTTTTTTCCAAGCAATTCCGCTAGAGGTGGTCGGGTCAGTTAAAAATTCATTACATAATATAGTTGGACTCATATTTTCACCTATTTCAAAAACTTGAATCATTTCATTCCACGCTTCTAAAACAGATACAACTTCTTTTGGAATTAAATATTTCTCTCTTTCTTCTGTCCATGGAAGTAATATTTTTTGGATTTGTTCATCTGTTGTTTCAGTTATTATTGGGAGAGTAAAAGGGATCTTATTAGGTATGTCGACTGAAAGCGAAATTTCACAGATAAAAATAACACGCTCCCTATGCTGCGGAATTCCTAATTGATGTGGACTCAGTTCTTCCACTTGGACATTATATCCAGTTTCTTTAATACGTTTTAATATATGTTCAAATACTTTCCCATCATCTATTTTTTTAATATGTTTTACATTTTCCAAAAACATAAATCGGGGTTTTTTTTCTTTGGCAATTCTTAAAATATGTTCAAAAAGTAATCCTCGTTTATCTTCTAAACTCAGTTTTTTTCCAGCCTGGGAAAAAGATTGGCACGGAAATCCGGCGCAAATCACCTCAAAATCGGGTAACAATTTTTCATCGACTTTTGTAATATCTTCAGCAGGCAAAAGACCATAATTTTGTTGATATATTTTACGACATTCTTTATCTATATCGCACGCAAATACGCATTCTGTTTTTATATCTAACTTATTCATAGCTTGATGAAATCCGCCAATACCACAAAACAAATCTATAAACTTGAGCATTATATATTTGTTTAAATAAGTTTTTAAATCCTAATAATATGGAAAATAATTTGGGGGAGCAACGATGATTCCTTGTCCGTATCCTTGTCCGTATCCTTGTCCGTATCCTTGTCCGTATCCTTGTCCATACCTCATTGCAAGTGGTGGAGGTGGTGGATAATAAACTGCTGCCGGAGGGTAAGATTGCATTGATGGGTAATAATCATAATCATAGTATGAATCTAAATATACTGGACTAATACTTGGACCCATACCATAACGTATACCTCCATATCCTGCCGTACCAATTCCTCCGTGTCCTCCTATACCACCACCGTGCCCCCCTCCACCACCTCCACCACCGTGTCCTTCAACAACAGGTGTAAATAAACCTTTAATATACATAATTACTACTACAATTATTGAAAAAATAATTAAAACACCTATATATTCCATATATTTTGATTATATTTAATTTGTTTTTGATAATTTTTTTTAGATAGTTTTCTTCCGTTATGTGTAATAAAATATTTAATAATATTATGGATGGTAATATATTATTAACTATGTTAAAGGAAATGCCTCCATTTGGAGAATTGCCATTTGATTACCCTATTTGGAGTAAATTATTATCAGAAGATGTTCATCCACATCCAGAGGAATCAAAAGTATTAATATTATGTGGACCTTCAGGTTGTGGTAAATCTACAATAAAAAAACAATTATTACCTCAATTAGGAATGATTGATTATATAAATATTGATCCTGATGAAATTAGAACATTTTTAATGACTAATGGAGTTACATTTTTTAAAAAACAAAAAAAAGCAACTAATGAATCAATACCTGATGATAAATTAATGGGTCAAGTTACAAATGCATATAATAAAAGAATTTGTGATGAAGCTCAGAGACAAAGATTAAATATAATATTTGATACAACTGGTCAAAATTATACTGCTATTAAAGATTTAATAAATGCATCAAAAGAAATTCCTGATTATCATACTTATTTTACAATAATTTGGGCATCTAAAGATACTTGTCTTAGAAGAGTAGATTCACGTAATGCACTTTCAGGAGAGCGTAAAGAATTGCCATTAGAAATTGCTGCAAATATTTATGATGGTTTTATGAGAGAAAAAGGAACAGCATCAATGTTTTTATTAGATTATCCAGTTCATCCAGATGAAGTATTTTTATATAATAATGATGTAGATAGTCTCGAAGAAGCAGAATTATTATATCATAAAATAGGTAAAGATGTAGTGAAATCTACAGATTTTCCTGATTTTTATAATATGAGTTTACACGTAGAATCACCTTATATTACAAAATCATCTGAAGCAAAAGGGAGAATAAAAAAAAGAAAAAGTAAGAAGAGAAAAAGTAAGAAGAGAAAAAGTAAGAAGAAAAAAAGTAAGAAGAGAAAAAGTAAGAATGAAAGTTTGAGCAAAACATATATGTGGTGATATATTAGTATTGACAATTTATTACCTATTTGCTATTCATGTAATGCATCTATGGGTACTAAAAATCTAAATGAATATATGATAGATCATAGTTTATAATTTCTTTAAGTTGTTTTGGGATATAACTTAAAGAAAGTTGGAATTGATTAAATTCAAAAGTTGGAAAGTCTTTTGGGAAAAATGAAAATTATAATTTTATAAACTTTATTTTATTTTTTAAAAAGACTTTTGGGATATAAATTCCCCCCCCCCCTTTTTTTTATTTAGGCAAAAATGGTTCATTCGCCTTTATTTTTGCCTTTTTATTTTATTAGTGTATATGGTCTTTAAAATAAACTATCAATTTAGTAGTTAAAAAGAAATTATAATATAAATACAATATATGCCAGTAGAATATGTATGTGATATATGCAGTAAAGTGTTTAATCATAAAAGTCATTATGATAAACATTTACAAAGATTAACAATTTGTAAGGCTAAAATGAACACAAATATACAAAAAATAGAAAATACTGAACAAATAATTGTTCAACAACTGGCAAATAACCATTGTTTACATTGTGACAAAATATTTGCTAATCAAAGTAGTAGGATAAGACATCAAAAAACTTGTAAAAAATTATTAGCATCAGATCAAAATAATATACTTCTTGAAAAAATGAAACTATTAGAAGAAAAACTTGCTGATCTAGAGGCAAAACAACCTAGTACAATTAATAATAATACAAATAATAGTCATAATACAACTAACTATATACAAAATATAGTAATTAATAAACACGGATATGAAGATATGTCTTATCTAACAGATAACCAAAAGATAATTAATTTATCAAAAGGATATAATAGCGTGGTTGATTATCTTAAAAAAAAACATTTTGATCCAAAACATCCAGAAAATAGCAATATTTTTAGAGGTAGTTTAAAATCATCTGAAGTGTATATTTTTAATGGTGAAAAATGGATTATAGATAATTTACAAGATGCTGTGGATGATTTAAATGATAATATAACAAGTGAGATTAAAGATAATTATAAAGAATTGAAGCATAAATTACCTCCTAAGGTTAAAGAATTGTATGAACATACATTAAATAATAATAATGAACTAGTTGCAAAAACACAAAATAAAATGATTAAACAAATGTTATACAATGAACGTGATATACCATTAAAAATTAAAAAAGCAAATAAGATTAATAAAAGGTTAAAATAAATATTAAAGATAATTTGTTTATAATAATATGTCAGCAGAAAAAACACCTGAAGAAATGATAGAATATATGAACAATGTTCGTGAAAAAATAAATAAAATTCGGGATGAAACTCCTGATCCATTTTGTTGTAAAAAATGCGGAGAATATAAAACAGATAATACTGATTTTAGTAGTAATTTTATTTATGCAGTATTACGTGTATGCAATAATTTATCAAATGAACAATTAATAGGAGCAATACGTGTAATAAGTTATATTACAGATTATTTAGAATATAGTTTTTATTATGAGAAACAAATGTTTTCTAGAGAAATACTTTTACAAACATTAAATAAGTTATACATAGCTATGATAAAATTTCATAAAATGACTGATAAAACACAAGCAACTCATGAACTATTGATTGAAGAAATAGAAAGAGAGAAAGAAGTAGAATCCTTAATTAGTGAATATAATTATGGACATGGATTTTGATTTCTCTCTTTAAATAAATAGAAAAGTAAAAATATAAAGACAAACTAATATTTAATATAATGTCAGAAGAAGAACCAAACGAGCCAAAAGAAGAATTCATACCAGAAGACGAAATTCCAGATCCAATTGGTTGTGAAAAATGCGGAGAATATAAAACGGATGAAGGAGGTATTCGTTTATATGGAATGCTTTTTGGATCATTAAGAGGTACAGATGATTTTACAAAAGAACAATTAGAAGGTGCACTTCATATGATGGAATATATTTCAGGATATATGAATTATGTTCATTTTGAAAAGAAGACCGTATTTTGTAGAAAATCGCTAGTAAAAACACTAGAAGAAATCTATGAGAATTTGGCAGAACATTATCATCATTTTGATAAAATACAAGAAATGCAAGATCATGAAAATGAACCTTTATTAGAAGAAAGAGAGAAAGAAACGGAATCCTTAATTAGTGAATATAATTCTGGGATGGGTCTTTAAGTTGTTTTGAGATATACTTAATTGTTTCTCTCTTTTTTGAGAATTGAAAGTATATTTTGAAAAAGAAATAATAGTTTATAAAATAAAAATTACAATAAGTTGAATATTAATTTAAAATACTGAAAGTTTAAATTAATAAGTTTTTGAATAAATAACAATAAAAGAATTATTTGAAATAATTCATTTTTATAAAAGTCGTAAAATATTTATTTTTTATCATTTTCCTTACTTTCCTTTTCTCTCTTTTTTTCAGATTTATCTTTTTTATCTTTTGATTTTTCTTTTTTCTCTTGTTTTTCAGAAAGATGAATAGGTGAAGTTCTTGAAATAACTATATTTTCAGGTATTTCAATTGCCAAAGATTCATATAAAGAACCATCATCACTGGAAATTTCAGTAGGATGCAATAAATCATATGCTTTTTTAGCAGAGCAATATCGTTCATGCGATTTTACAGATTTTAAACTATGCGCTTCACAATATTTACAACTGCCTTCATTTTGAATAGTAGAAAATGCAAAACGAGAAGATAAATATTTATCCAAAGTAGGCATTTTTAATTCATTAATAGAAGAAATCATTTTTTCGCCAAAATCTTTCAATAACTTAACCATACTATTTTTTTGAGTAATATATTCAACATATTCTTTATTAATTTGTTCTAAAACAGATTGTTCAATAATACAATCATTTTCATTAATATTAATTTCATCTAATTTCATTTTAAAATTCTCAACAACTTCAATAGAATTTTTTATTTTTTCATTATCAAAATTTACATTATGTACATACAAAAGAACATTACCTTTATGAATTTGTAATTCAAAATTTTCTTTATTACATATACCTCTATGTTGTGCAAACATAATTCCACAACAATTTTGAATTTCACAATCACGAATAAATTTATCTACTTCTTGTTTAGTAACATTTTTAGTATCGTGATCTTTATTTTCAATCAATATTTTAGGTTTATTATTTCGTATCAAAATAATATCACCAGTTTCTTTTTGTTCATTGCCGACATGATCTATTGTAGCACATGGAAAGAGAGAAAGAAGAATATTATAAGTAATGTGTTCAGAAATATTTCCTTTTGTAGATCCTTTTTCAAATTTTTTAAGAATTTCAGAAACATTAGATTGCAATAATTGTTGTGAGGATTGATTTAAAGTAGATATTTCTTTAATTTCATTCATTTTTCTCTCTGTTTCAGAAAGTCTATTTTCAATTCTAGATTCAGAAGATGAAATAATAGTTGTTAGAATTTGTTGAGATTGTCCAAAAGATAGATTCATATTTTTAAGAAATTCATCAATAGTATTTTTATCCAAAGAAGAAGATAATAGTTTATTTGTTTCAGAAGAAAGAGAAGATTGAAAATGTTGTAGATGAGATAATATATCTTTAGTAAAGTTGTCTTGATTTTTTGGTAATAGTTCATTTAATAAGATAGAAGTTTTATCTAATAAAGAATTATTAGTTTCTTTAATTAGGGGAGAAATACCTTCAACATTATTAGAAGAAAGAATTAATTTTAAATCTGTCATATATTCTTTTCTATATTCTGATAGTTTAATTGTGATAATATTTGTCAACTCTTGTTGATATTTATTCACATTAAAATTAATAGAATCTATTTTATGATCTAATGTAGTGCATGTTTCAAGAAGTTTGGTTGCTAAATTTGTATTAAGAGAAGTGTCCATATCGACCATAAGTTTTTTTAAAATATTTATAAATAATGTATTTATATATTCGGCATCTAAATGGTGTGTATTATAGAATTCAAATACTTCTTTATTATTAAATGTGATTTCATAAGAGTTATTCATTATAATATAATATATTATAAAGTCTTTATATTATTTGCTTTCCTAATTTATAATAGATTAGGAAAGCAAATTTGTGCGCGAATATGCTGCGAAAGTAAAATAAAGTAAATTAGGAGTAAATTAGAAAAGCAAAATATATCGAAAAGTTAAAAAAAAAGCTAATTTGGTCCAAATTAGAAAAGCAAAATATATCAAAAAGTTAAAAAAGCTAAAAAAGCTAATTTGGTCCTAATTAGGAAAGCTAATTTATTTCGAAAAAATGAAAAAAATTCCGTTGGAAAAAAATTCCGTTGGAAAAAAATTCCGTTGGAAAAAAATTCCGTTGGAAAAAA
>Ga0209190_1000725_pt1 | contig 23636 bp, 28 predicted proteins | sample M_140205_XF_Meta_FD_187315 | JGI IMG/M metagenome (GOLD analysis project Ga0209190, IMG submission 187315) | Freshwater microbial communities from Lake Montjoie, Canada to study carbon cycling - M_140205_XF_MetaG (SPAdes) (version 2) | ecosystem: Environmental > Aquatic > Freshwater > Lake... | reverse complement strand
ATGGCGGGTTAGTTGAGTGACCGTGTTCAACTGGAGATGGCTGAAGCTAGGGTGTTGGTGTTCAGCTACTACAGGAACAGGGAAGAGCTGGGGAAGGTTCTTGCTGACAAGTGGTTGGACAAGAGGCTGAAGAAGCTGGAGAAGTTCTATGGCAAGGGTGTGGGGGAGAGGGTACGTGTGTACATGCGGTGTATCAGCGATAGGGACTACTTTGCATGAACTTTGTTCGGCTACACAAAGGCAAACATGAACTTTAATCTTCAACAGTTTTATAAATTCTGTGCTCAGTTAAAGATTGAGAGTAAGGAGGACGGGCTAATACCCATGTCCAAGCCTTTAGGGACGCAGACTTATGTGATGGAGGAGATTGCGAAGGGGTTAGCTAATGACATTCATTTCTTTGTTATTCTCAAGGGCAGGCAGTTGGGTATTACTACCATCTCCTTGGCTCTGGATCTTTACTGGCAGTTCACTCATCCTGGCTGGCAGGGAACTCTGGTGGCAGATACGGAGGAAAACAGGGATATGTTCCGGTCTACTCTTGGTCAATACATGGAAGGTTTGCCGAAAGAGTTCAAGATTCCACTGGTTGCCCACAATAGGAACCAGATGGTACTCAAGAACAGATCACGTATCTTCTATCAGATCGCTGGCAACAAGTCTCGACTGGGGCAAGGCAAAGCTATTACTTACTTGCACGGTACTGAGACAGCATCCTGGGGCAGTGAGGAGGGGCTAGCATCTCTCATCGCGTCTTTGGCTGAGAAGAATCCTGAGCGGTTGTACATGTTTGAGAGTACGGCCCAGGGGTTCAACATGTATCACGACATGTACAAGACGGCCAAAACAGCGAAGACACAGCGGGCTATCTTCTGCGGGTGGTGGAGGAACGAGTACTACTCAGCAGATCCTGACAGCAACATCTACAAGGTGTACTGGGATGGGAAGTTGACGGGGGAGGAGAAGGAATGGACGAAGGAGATCAAGAAGCTCTACGGGGTGGAGATCAACAGCCGCCAGATGGCGTGGTGGAGGTGGAAGCTAGCGGAGGGCATGAAGGACGAGAGCCTGATGTACCAGGAGTTCCCGCCTACGGAGGACTACGCATTTGTCATGACTGGCACCAGCTTCTTCTCCAACAGCAGGTGTACGGAAGCAGCGAAGGTTGCGAAGAAGTGGGTTCCTGACAATTACAGGTATGTGTTTGGTCAGAACTTCCAAGACACCCAGGTCATCAAGTCTACGGAGAGGCTGGGCACGCTGAGGATCTGGGAGGAGCCGGTAGACAACGGGTACTACGTTATTGGTGCTGACCCTGCTTACGGCAGCTCTGACTGGGCTGACAGGTTCTGCATACAGGTCTACAGGTGCTATGCCAACGGGCTAGATCAGGTGGCAGAGTTTGCAACCTCAGAGATGAACACCTATCAGTTTGCCTGGGTGATAGCCCACATTGCTGGAGCCTACAAGAACTCAACGCTGAATTTGGAAGTGAACGGGCCAGGCCAGGCTGTGATTGCTGAACTAAAGAACTTGCGTAGGCAAGCAACTGCTACCAGCGGGGCCATAGGCAAAGATCTTCGGGATGTGCTGGGTTCTATGCAGAACTACATCTGGCGCAAGCTAGACACGATGGGCGGCATATCCAACAGCATAGGGTTCATGACTACGCACCAGACCAAAGAGCGCATGATGAACTACATGAAGGACTTCTTCGAGCGCGGGATGATGAACGTCCTGAGCATGGATTGCTTGGAGGAGATGAAGACGATTGTGCGGGAGGATGGGTTCTTGGGTGCGCCTGGCAGGAACAAAGATGACCGGGTAATTGCTTCCGCGCTGGCTGTTGTAGCGTGGGCAGAGCAGGTACAGCCCAGGTTGATCACCAACTACATCACCAGGGAAAAGCAGAAGGCAGATGCTCAAGCCTCTGACCAAGACTTGTTCATAGGAAAGAACGTGTCTAATTATTTGCAGAAAATAGGCATGAGGGCTTGAACATGTATAGATATCTTCAAAAAATAGACATGAGAGCCTGACATGTACAAACCCTTAACCAAAGTTGAACTTCACCGGCAGATAAAGAAGCTACTGGCTGATCCAGAGCGAGGGATCTCTATCAACTTGTTTGCAGAGCTGTGTGGTATAAGCAGGACTCAGCTCAAGGAAGTCTTCATCGCAGACGAGGTGCCCATGTCAGAAGTGGTGCAAACCAGGGTGAACAAAGGCTACGACGCTTGGAAGAGTGGGCAGGTGAAGGTTATGAGGCGCAAGGACAACTCAAGGTTTGTGGACTATCGCAAAGAACCACAACCTGTTTCCATGCCAAGCCTTGGGTTGAAAGTGGCAAATGGACAAATCAAGCTGCGTGTCGGGATGGTCAACCGGCATGATTACAGTCAACGTGACCTCAATGGGGATTGAAAATGGCAGTACTGCACGATTACAAATGTTTGGCTCATGGGTACTTTGAGGCATGGGATGCCAGGTGCCCTCATGGTTGCGAAGGCGAAAGCATCGTCAAAGTCTTTTTGCAAGCCGTAGGAACCCGCTCAGACAGCACAAAACATGCTGACAGTACTATGCGTGGTCTGGCACAAGACTTTGGCATGAGCGACGTTAAATCCGTTCGTGAGGGTGAAGCCCAGCCAGCCCGGTATCCTCAACAGCCTCAGAATCCTTATGCTGTGCAGTGGGCTAATCCCAGCCAGATTTCAAGCTACAACGTGGCGCCGATAGCTGGTGAAAGCAACAACGGACTAGAATTAGCGAAGCAGACGGGTAGGATCAGCGAGTTGCGACCTACAGCCGTAACCCGTGATCACGAAAATCTTGCCATACAGAAATGAGCTAAGACATGAGAATCCCACAAGCAGAAGCAGATCGTGAAGACTTCTACATTGATCTCATGCAGAAATGCTTGGTGTCTTTGGACGGTCGCCGCACTCAGTACGACAAGCTGAAATGCTTCTTCTTGTTTGGGGCCAGCCCGGATGATCCTCCTGCGCTGTACAACAAGATTGCTCCGCACATAGATCAGTTGAACTCTTTCCTGTACTCTTCTGAGACAACGAGATTCAGCATCAACATGGGTGCGTCTGTTGATAAGTTTCAACACGCCAAGATCCCGGTGCTGACCCGTGCGCTCAACGACGAGTGGCTCAACAGCAACACTGACCAAGTGTTCAGCACTGCTATCAATTGGTCGCTGGTCTTCAACAGCACGTTTGTCAAAGTGGTGGTTGGCAAGAACGGCGGCATCAACCCGTACATGATTGAGCCTGGGACTATCGGTGTTCTGCGCGAGGACAAGCCTTACACAGACCGTCAGGAAGCCATAGCTCACAAGTACTACATGACCAAGAGCGAGCTGTACACAAGGCTCTACTCTCATCCCAAGCGGGAAGCCATCCTACGCAGGGTGTTTGACGCTCCCAAGCCGGTAGAAGAAGCGCCTAACGCTATGAACAGGCTGGCCTTCTCGCAGACCCAGCCCAACATTACCGGCAATGTGAACCTATCGCTGGAGAGCATGAGCCGCTACGTGGCGGTCGTTGCCGAGTCTGTGGTGGAAATGGTAGAGCTGTGGGTGTGGAATGATGACATCGATGACTATCAGGTTGTCACGATGGCTAGTCCCGACGTTGTGATCTACGACCGCAGTGGGGAATCCATGTTCCTCAAGGGGGAATGCCCCTTTATCCAGATCTGTCCCAACCCGTTGTACGACTATTTCTGGGGCCAGAGCGAGGTTGAGAAGCTCATCTACCTGCAAGAACTGCGGACAAAGCGGGTAGGCGAGATAGCTATGCTCCTTGCCAAGCAGGTCAACCCTCCCAAAGCCTTTAGCGGCTTTATGGGCATCACGGATGAGAAGGCATTTGCCCTCAACACGCCGTCCTCGTTCATTCTTTCTGACACTCCTGGTGGCAAAGTTGAAGAGCTTGCACCCAAGATGCCAGACGATTTGTTCAAAGAGATTGCCGAGATAGATGCAATGTTTGCAGAGGCATCCGGCATCTCTTCTGTATTGCAGGGTCGCGGGGAAACAGGGGTACGTTCTGCCGGTCACGCCAGCCAACTTGCCAGGCTAGGCTCCTCCAGAGCAAAGAAAAGGGCATTGATCATTGAAGACAGCCTAGAAAAGCTGGCTACTTTGTATCTCAAGCTAATGCAAGCATATACAGATACACACTTTACCGATGAGAACGGTATGGTGTTTATTCCTGAGCAGTTTACCAACGACTACGTTGTGAAGGTAGATGCCCACTCTAATTCGCCAATCTTCATGGAAGACAGCCGTGATTTGGCGTTTAAGTTGTTTGAAGCTAAGGTGATTGACAAGAAACGTCTGATAGACTTGGTTGATCCACCGATGAAACAGTTGTTGAAAGAAGATCTGGAGAAGGAAGAGAAGAAAGCGGCTATGCAGCCCCCTGCTCCTCCTCAAGCTCCTCCGAAAGGGAAATGATGGCCCAAGAACAAGGTTCAACATCCCGTACAACTACTCCAAACAGCGATCCTCGATTGAAGGATGCTAAAAGTAGTGCAAGATCTGACGCAATCGTGTATAAACGCGAAAGTGGCGCTGGCAAGTCTCAAAAAAGAGACTATCGTCCGCGCCGGTAAGAATCCGGGAAGCTGGATGGGGTATGGCTGCATTCCCTCTTAAATGTGGCCGCTTGTAAGGAGTCAGTAACATGGCACGTAAAGCTCGCAAGGGTATGCGTAAGTCGAAGCGCAAGTAATTAACGGGGGCAACCCCGTTAGTGCTTGAGCGTCGATGCTACCCATCATTTGACGGTCTGGATGAAAACTAACCGTCACTAATTTAAGGATGAACGTATGGCGATGGACGAAATGATGAAGCTGATTCAAAAGGGCCAAGCCGCCCCGGAGAACGCTGACATGCCGCCTCCAGATCAAGCTGGTGCAGGTATGGACTCATCTACCCCACCGATGGCTTCTCCGATGTCAACGCCTGAACCCAAGATGGGAAGCAAGGCGGCTGCGAACATCAACATCCAGATGGCTATGGATTTGCTAGAGCAATCTCTCCCTGCACTCGGAAGCGAGTCAGAAGAAGGCCAGCAGATCATGAAGTCTCTGGGTTCGTTGCATAAAGTTTTTGGCAAGCGTGAGGCGAAGAGCCGTGAAGTCATGCCCGCTGAAATCTTGCAAATGATTCAGACGCTGCCGCAAGCCGGTGGAGCAACGCCTGAGCAACGTAGCATCGCCCAGGCTCCAGTGCCGGGTATGCAACAACCTCCCTTGTCTACTTAAGGAAACATCATGGATCTTTTTAAGCCACGTGGTTCGACCCCGATCCGTAAGCCTACGGACAACAACATGCAGAACGGTCAGATGTTCAACCCGCCGCGTTTTTCGCAATTCGGTGGTGGCAAAGATGGCACCGCTATCAACAGCCAGATGTACCGCAACAAGATGAACCTGGAAAAGCCGGGTGGCACGAAGAAGGTCATCTGATCATGCGTAACATTTATAAGCCCAAGCGGTCTGCGCCCAAGCGGCGTGGCGGCAAGCGTTACTAAGCAACTAGGGGATAGCTATGTCACTCGAAGATGTTTCATATGAAGCCCGCGACGAACTCGCATCGTTGGCTCGGAAGTTGTCGGAGTCTCCCGAAACAAGGGCTGATTTCCTGCGTTTGACCAAGAAGGTTCGCCCTGATGTGTCTATGCCTGAGCTAGACATTGAAGATCGAACCAACTCACTGCTGCAACGCTCTGAAGCCAGGGTAGCCTCTTTAGAAGCAAAGTTGCATGAGCGCGATGCTATCGAGAAGTTGGAAAAGCGTCGTAGTGATCTCATGCAAAACGGTTTTGTAAGCAACCGTGCTGAGATCCAAGAAGTTGAGAAGATCATGATTGAAAAAGGCATCACCAATCATGAAGCTGCTGCTGAGTACCACAAGTGGATGAAGCAAGCGGCAACTCCAACACCCACTGGCTACAATCCGAACCCGATGAAGCAATTTGATCTCTCGGCGTTCCGTAAGAATCCAGTGCAAGCAGCGCGTGAAGTAGCCGCGCAAGCTATGACAGAATTCCGACGTCCTGCACGGCCTATTGGCTTGTAAGACTTTGTGTAATACAGGGGATATTTTTAGGAGCTTTTAATGGCTATTGGCGGCGGTATTATCCCAAGCACTGGCAGTAGCCAGTACACCGAACTCTCGTATGTAACACGACGGGCGTTCATTCCTAAGTTGGTTGTGCAACTGTACAACTCAACCCCACTGCTTGCTGCTCTTCTGAGCAACTCGCAACAAGCCTCTGGCGGTGTGTCATCTGTTACGGCCCCGGTTCAAGGTTCGCAGATGATCACTTCGCAGTGGTCTGACTACTCTGGTTCGTTCGCGCAACCAAGCGTCCAAGTCGGTGTTACCAACGCAGAATTCAACTTGAAGTTGATGATCGCGCCGGTTCCGTTCCTGGGCATGGAAGGCGCAGTCCAGCAAGACTACGCAATCATCCCGCTGATCGAAGCTCGTATGAACGACGCGACGAACAGCATGATGGACTCGATGGCAACGTCGCTGTACAACAACACCACCAACACCCAGCAGTTTATCGGCCTACCTGGCGCGATTGACGATGGCACCACGCTGGCGACTTACGGCAACATCAACCGTACCAACAACGTTTGGTGGAAGTCAAAGCTGTACGCTGCTGGTTCGGTGAACCCAACCCGTCAGAACATGCTGCAATACATCAGCGGCACTGTTAAGAACTCGGCTGAAGTCCCGACGTTTGGTGTGTGCGGTTTTGGTACGTGGACGTTGCTGGCTCAAGACTTTGTGGGGCAAGAGTCTTACGTCATCACTCCAGGCAAGGGTATCGGTTTTGACAACGATGCTGACGGCCCACAGTCTGGCTTCCGCGCTTTGATGGTTGCCGGTGTGCCGATCTATCCTGATCCGTATTGCCCAGAAGGCACCGTGTACTTGCTCAACAGCAACTACCTGTCGCTGTACATCCATGAGATGGGTTCTTTTGCCTTCACTGGCTTTGAGTCTACGCTAGCCAACTTCCAAATTGGTTACGTTGGTGCTGTCTTGACCATCGCGGAGCTTGTTGTTACGAAGCCCAAGTCGATGACCAAGATCACCGGCTACAACTCACTGACCATCTAAGGAGAGAATTAAATGTTCAATCAAATCGGTTTTGGTGTACGTGGCACTAACTGGCCTAATACCCCAATCAATCTTCCCGCTGGTGCGGTGTACACCATTCCAAGTGGTCAGTACTCTGCTCACCTCGGCCCCTACACCGCTATCCAGCAATGGGATGGCGTTTCACAGATCTGGCGTTTTGTAGAAGCATCTGCACAATCGGCTCCTGTGCTGGTGTCTTCAGATGGATCTAACGTCCGTTTGATCAACATGACCAGTACAGTTGTTGGTGCTGTTATTACAACGGCTGGCTCTGGCTACACCAACGGTATCTATCCCGCTGGTACAGGTTTGGGTACTGCTGCTTCTCCTTCCTGCACTTTCACAGCCGGTGGCGGTAGCGTGTTGGCAACGGGTAACGTGATTGTTGGTGGTGCTATCAACACCACGGTGACGATCACTACGGCTGGTAGTAACTACACCAAAGCGCCTACTCTGTTGATTTCTCCTCCTCCTGCTGGTGGAGTCCAGGCTACTGCAACTTGCACCATTTCTAGTGGCGCGATCAACGCAGTGACCGTTACTAACCAAGGCGCTGGTTACGTTGCTGCTCCTACCATCACCGTGGTCAACGGCAACGGTGACACTACCGGTACTGGCGCGGTGTTGACGGTCAACGCTACGTTGGTTGGTTCTGGTACTGTGACTGCCATCACGATGAACAACAATGGTGCTGGCATGACTTCTGTGCCTACCATCTCGTTCAGCCCGGCATCAACCACCGCAGCAACTGCTGTGATGTGCCTGAGCATGTTGACCTCGGCTACCACTGGTGGCACTGGTTATACAAACACCGCTACGGCACCGTTTGTTGCAACATCAAACATCACGGCTGGTACGTCTGTCTTGACCAACCCGGCAATCAACACTGGTGTGTTTGTTCCTCGTCCTGCGGTTGGTTTTGTAACTTGCTCCGCTACAACGGCATGGGCGGCTACATTGACTGACAATGGTTTGTTCCAAGTGGCTACTGCATACACGGGCGTTGTCCCAACCTCGGCAGCATTTGGCACAACCACAGGCACAGTTGCAAATACATTCGGTGGCGTGTCTGACACTGTGTACCTGCAAACAGTCTAAGGAACCATCATGGCATCATCTAGAGTTGCAAACAAGTTGCCAAGTCAATTTGGTAGCATTCTGTTGGCTGTGGTTCCTGCGTTGAATTTGAATGCGACAGGCGATACGTTTGTTGCATTTGCCGATACTCCAACAAAGTTTCGGGTTCGAGCCATTGCGATGACCAACGGTTCGATCAACCCAACGACTGCCAGGTTCACAGTGCAAACTGCTGCATCCGCTGGCGGTACGGCAATCGTTAGTTCTGTGACGCCCGCACTAGCCTCAGCCGCTGTTGTACAAGATTTGACGATTGCGTCTACAAACGCATTCACTCAATCCTATCTGTACATCAACGTGGGTACAGCGCAAGGTGCAGCCGCGACGGTTGATCTGTACATCTACGGCGACATTCTGACTGCTTAATATGTGGGTCACTAACAACAGCGCGCATGATCTGGAAGATGGCTATGACGGCAAGCGGTACTTGTTTGCTAAAGGCCAGTCAGTAGATGTTCCGCTAGTTGTCTGTCATCATGTTTTTGGGTACGGCGATGACAAGAAAGAGCCGTATCTCAGACGCTTGGGTTGGATGGCAAGCAACCAAGACCTTCAAAAGGCTTTGGCTAGACTGCACTCCTTTTCGTTCTCATCTGAACAACCCAAGCCTAATGTCCACGTCCTATCCCCCGTGGTTGACTCAACGCCAGTCCTTGTGCCTAATAAGCGCAAGGCTGGTCTTGTTCAAGTTGCATAAATTATGAGGACGTTATGGCACTCTCTGACTACATCACGGAATGCCGTAGGATGCTTCATGATGCTAACGGCAACTTCTACACGGATTCAGAGCTAACGGATTACATCAACGCGGCGAGGATTCGCTTAGTTCGTGACACCGGCTGCTTGCGAACGTACCAGACTTCTTCGGTTGTAGCCAACCAAGAGATCATCCCTACGGCATCTCTGCCTAATGGGGTCAGTACGCTAGACGTACTCACATTCAACCTCATCTGGGGAAACACGCGGATTGCACTGCAATACTTGCCGTGGACTGACTTCAATGCCAGGTTGCGCTACTACCAGAACTACATTGGTCGTCCGATTGCATTCTCTATGTACGGACAGACCAGCATCTATCTTGGGCCTGTCCCAGATCAGACCTATGCGATTGAGCTAGACACGGTAGTACTACCTGCGCCGTTGACTCCGCTCTCGCCGGTTGAGACCATCCCAGACCCGTACACTTCGCCTGTTGCGTTTTATGCTTGCCACAAGGCCAAGTACAAGGAACAGGCGTATGGAGAGTCTGAGATCTTCAACCAAGAATACGTCAAGCAAGTGAAGGCTGTGTTGGCGTCAGTCTTCACTCGCAGGATCACAACTCCGTATCTTGTAGGATGAAAATGGAATTCCAAAACATTGTCAATACAGTCTTGTTGATCATTTCTGGTTCAATAGGCTGGTTTGCCAAAGAGCTGTGGAGCGTTTTAAAAGAGTTGAAAGAAGATCTGTCATCTCTTAAAGAAGATCTGCCTAGATCATATGTGTTGAGAGAAGATTACAAGCAAGACATCAAAGATCTTAAAGAAATTATGGGCAAGATCTTTGACAAGCTAGACAACAAACTGGATAGGTAAAATGGACATCACTGGCATTGGAGAAGCGGCAACAGCGGCACAGAAAATTATCGGGATGTTCTTTCCTGATAAGACCGCTGAAGAGCAAGCCAAGCTAAGTGCTAGTCTGTCGCTTCTTACGGCCCAGACGGACATCAACAAAGTAGAAGCTGCTTCATCAGATCGGCTTCAACACTGGCGAGGTGGTCTTGGCTGGGTGTGCAGCTTTTCCTATGCCTACAACTTTGTGCTACAGCCGTTGATTGTTGCTTGCGCGGCGATTGCCAATCATCCTGTTGTTCTTCCTTCCCTAGACATTAGCGCACTGGCAACTTTGACATTTGGGATGTTGGGCCTGGGTGGTTTGCATGTCTCAGAGAGAATCAAAAAGGTGTCGTAGTCATGGCGAGGAAAAAGCCTAACCTGTCAGTCAGTCGAGGGGAAAAACTGTCGGTCAGGTCAGGTGGTGGACTGACGGCAAAAGGAAGAGCCAAGTACAACCGTGCTACTGGTTCCAACTTGAAGGCACCTCAAAAGTCAGGCCCGCGCCACAAATCGTTTTGTGCAAGAAGTAAAAGTTGGACAGGTGAACGTGGCAAGGCCGCTCGTAAACGTTGGGGATGTAGATGAAAACTCCAAAAGCAAAACGTGGTTTGTACTACAACATCAACAAGCGGCGCAAAGCCGGGTTGCCAGCAAGAAAGCCTGGGCAAAAAGGATACCCTACAGCCAGTGCTTTTAGACGCTCCAAAAGAACGGCAAAACATGGTTGAGAACTTTCAACGCTGCATGACGTTGTTGCTTGAGAGTGAAGGCGGTTACGTGCATGATCCCAAAGACCCAGGTGGCTGTACGAACATGGGCGTGACCAAGAAGATGTGGGAATACTTCTCCAAGAGTGAAGTGTCGGAAGAAGACATGAAGAACCTCACTCTCAACGATGTTGTGCCGTTCTACAAAGAATTGTTCTGGGATGCCGTCAAAGGTGATTTGCTACCGACTGGCATTGACTACTGTGTCTTTGACTGTGCGGTGAACTCTGGTGCTCACCGTAGCATCAAGATTTTGCAAACTGTTGCTGGTGTTGAACCGGATGGCATGATTGGGGACAAGACCCTAGCGGCGGTCAACAAGGCCAACAGGTTGAATTTGATAGAAGAGTTTAACGACAAGCGCATGGCGTTTTTGTCAGTCTTGCCAACGTTCAATCATTTTGGGCGTGGCTGGACGGCAAGGGTGAATGCGGTTGAAGATCAATCTAAGGGCATGTCAAGTGCGTAACAGATGGCAACCCAAGAGCAGAAAAAAGATTACCACGTCACCAAAGATTTTGTTGGCGTAAACACGAAGGCAAACCGTACCGCCATCAAGGAGGAGGAGTTCTCCTGGCTGGAAAACGTGATGCCTATCGGGCACGGTAATCTCAGGGTTGTTCCTGCGCCCACTGCTGTTGATGCTATTACGTTTGCACATCAAGTTGTCAATGCCGTTTACGGCAACATCGCGGCAGTCAACTACTACATTGCTTTCAAATCAAACGGTAGTTGTGAAGCCGTCAACCTGGCAACCAACGCCAAGACAAGTGTTGCTTCTGCGGGTACGTTCTCCAATTCTGGAGTGCAAGCCACTCAGTGGTACAACAGCCTGATCCTCATCATCGATCCGGTGAAGGGCTATTTCCAGTGGAACGGCACTACGCTGGTCAGCGTTGGATCGTTGTCTTTCCAACTGTACCTGCTAGGCTTCTCTCCTGCCACCTACGGCATTTTGACTGGCGTATCCATTACAGGAGCGGGTGGCACGTTTCTTCTGGCAACGGCGCTTCCTGCCGGTACATTGCTGGTAAATGAAGCGGTAACGATTTCAGGCACGTTTGGCGGCACAGGGTCAATCACTGGCTACACCGCAACTACAACGTCAGCCTCGTACTACATTACCGCAACCAACGGTACAAGCACGTTTACGTTGTCAGCAACGTTGGGTGGTACAGCCATCGTAACGACCGCAGGAACTCCTCTTGGCCTGACGTACACCCTAACAGGCGCAGGTTACTCCGGGGCTGTCACAGCGACTGTAGCGGCTCCCTCTGCTGGTGGCACACAAGCAGTAATTGCTCTTGCGTCTAACGGCTACGTCATCACGGGCGTGTCTGCCAACGGTACGGGGCTTACGCCTGGCACCAACTATTTGACAGCGCCAGCGGTGACCATCACCGGCAGCGGGACAGGCCAGGCTATTTCCGCAACGGTAGTCAGCCAGCCGGGATCGTGCATAGCATCATTCTCCGGGCGGGTGTGGATCGCCAACGGCAGGACGCTGTACTACACGGCGGCGGGAACAAACAATGACTTTGCTAGCGTTTCTGCTGGCAACATCATTTTCAACGATGAGACCCTGATCGGGGACATCACTCAGATTGTTTCTGCCAACAACTTCTTGTACGTGTTTGGCATCAACAGCATCAACGTCATTTCTGATGTCCGCATCAACACCAGTACCGGAGCTACGCTCTACACCAACACCAACATTAGCGCGGCGGTAGGTTCAGATCTGCCGTATGCGATGTTGCCGTACTTCCGGTCTATCGTGTTCATGAACCGCTACGGCATATATGCCCTGGTTGGTTCAACAACATCAAAGCTCAGTGATGCTCTCGATGGAGTGTTCCAGTACATAGACTTCACCAAGCCTGTCAGTGCTGGTCAGGTGCTGTTGTACAACATCTTGTGCGCGGCCTTTTCGTTCACCTACAACGATCCTGTGGCAGGGGCTAGAGTCATCCAGGCCGTGTTCTTCGACAAGAAGTGGTTCTTCACTTCTCAGAACAGTGTGAAGTACATTGTGTCTGTTCCTTCTACTGGATCTGCTACGTTGTATTCAACGACAGGTTTAGATTTACAGCGCATGTACCAAGACTCAACAGCGGCGATCAGCACAAAGATTCAGCCCGCACTGCTGGGAATGGGCAACATCATCCGCGACAAGCAAGCATTGAAGTTTGGCGTAGAAGCTATCCTTGGCAGCGTAGCAGGAAGCTATATCAATGTCACAGTTGATAGCGAGAGTGCATCTTCGCCAGTCACAACATTGAGCAATCTTCAGGCGGTACAGTGGGGCAATGACGTAGGAAGCATTGTGTCTTGGTCTAATACGGCTGTTGTTATTGTGTCATGGGGAAATACAATCAATGGTTACTATTTGTATCGCTATGATGCCCAGCAGTGGGGCAAGTACATAGGTCTTACAATCACCAGTACATCGCCCAACTTCATTGTTTCTGGCGTCCAATATCAAACAGAACTGAGAGCGAGCTTCTAATGGCTATACCTTACACTTTTGCTGGACAGTCTGGAGTTATCCCTCTGGCTGAGTTAGATAGCAACTTTGCATACGTTGGAGACTCTAGCGGTGTAACGTATGTGCCCGCTGGAACAAGTGCTGTAGCCACCACCGTCCAGGCCGCGCTGCGCCAAGTAGTGAACGTAACAGATTTTGGTGCTGATCCAACAGGCGCTGTTAACTGCAATACAGCTTTTGCTAATGCGGTTACCTACGCCAAAACGCTGACGGCACCAGAATTGATTATTAACCCTGGCACATATACCGCTAATAATGTGCTTAACTTTGATCTCCCTAACTACTCTAAAATTACTTTTCTTGGGAGCATAACATCAAGTGTTGCAAACAATCCCGCGATTAGAATTGGCAGCGTAAGTACTAACACCTTTGGGCTTATTGTCACTGGAATTAAAGTTCAACGAAGTTCTATTGACACAACAGGAGGCTCTACAGGTGTTCAGCTTAGAAATCTCTCCGCTAGTTATATAGATATTCGAAAGGTACTATATTTTAGAGATGGTATCAATTGTTATGGCGACCAACCTAATGGTGGCTTCAGCTACAACGAAGTTCACATGGGGTTTATCCATGATAATTTGCGCAACCTCTACTTGGCCTGCGCGTCTCCTGGGTACTGTAACGAAAATAATTTCTATGGTGGAACGTTTAATCACAGTAGTACCTACCCTTCTGTTAATACGATAAACTATGAACTTCAAAATTTTGCACCTTCGCCACTAAATGATAACCGTCTATATGGCCCTTCGTTTGAGGATTCTTATCCAACTAATTGGACAACCGCTACTAGTTATACCGTTGGAGTAAAAGTTCTCCAGAGTACATTGGCATATCAGTGTTTGGTAGCAAATACGTCTGGAGTTTTTGCTACTGATTTAGCCGCAGGTAAATGGGTACTGATGGGGGCCCCAAATATTATTGCGGCTACTATTTATGGAAATAACAATGTAATTTATTGGCCCCGTATGGAAGTGTCTGTTGAAGGTGCCCCCTACCAAATTATATTTGCTAATCCGTCTTCTGAATGTCGTGTTATTGGCAACTCATTTGGCCTTACAAGTAGTGCAAATATTCTTGATAATGGTACAGGTAATATGTATGAAACCCGCCAGGGTACTGTACTTCGATACCAAACACCAGCCACTGCGGGTAACGCTGTTCTAAAACTTCAAGGCTACTTTACAAGTAGTGCTAAAGCACTATCCGTACTAGATTCAACAGGAGCCGAACAAGCTTACATTACCGGTAATGGAGTAGCAAGATTCACAGGGGCAACTGTGGTTTCAAGTAGTGTACCGCTAGTAGCACAAAACACTTCTACTAGCACTGCTACTGTCCTGTCAGTGTTGGACTCTGGTGGAGTGGAAACCGCAAAGATCACTGGCGTTGGTGAAGCAAAGTTTACTGGAACGACTAGGGCGCTGGCGATATACAACACCAGCGGGTTTGAGACTGCGTATGTCACTGGGGCAGGGGATGCTTACTTCAACAGTATTACCGGGCCTGTATCCATAAACCTTACCGGGCCTGTTACTTCTGTTGGCGCAGCAACTACCATCGTTGGCCCCATCCCTGCGGTGTCTCTGAGCGGCACGATCTCTGGCGCAGGTAACCAAATCAACAACGTAGTGATTGGCACCACTACACCGCTAGCTGGTTCGTTTACTTCCCTGTCAGCTAGTACCCTTAACCTAACTAATGCGTTGGGTGTGGCTTACGGCGGTACAAACGCGACTACGGCAAGTATCACATCGTTTAATAACATCACTGGCTACACGGCGGCGGGCGCGACAGGGACGACAAGTACCAACCTAGTCTTTTCGGAGTCCCCCTCGCTTACCGGCACTGTTGCCATTCCGACCAAACTCCTTGTCGGTGGCCCTACGTCAGCCACATTTGCGGGCGGTGTTCAAATTTATGGGGATGCTACTACATTTGCGCCTAGCACTTTGGTTCGGGGGTATTCAAACACCACCTCTGGCCCTAGTTTGATTTTTGTCAAGACTCGCGGGACAACTGCTTCATCCACCACTGCGGTGCAAAGCGGGGATACGCTTGGCTCTATAGGTTTCTACGGAGCAGACGGAACGTCCAACCAAGCGTTTGGTGCTATTACTGGTGTTGTTGATGGCGCAGTCTCGGCAGGCGTAGTCCCTACCGCGATCACGTTCACTACCGGCACAAGCTCTGGCACCCAGCAGATGGTTATTACTAGCTCTGGAAGAGTTGGTATTGGTACTGGTACTCCTGACGCTTCAGCCAAACTTGAGGTTAATTCAACAACCCAAGGCGTAAAGTTTCCCAACATGACCACCACGCAAAAGAACGCTATTAGCGCGCCTGGAGCTGGTCTGGTGATCTTCGACACAACACTTGCCAAGCTATGTGTCTACTCTGGCTCGGCCTGGCAGACCATCACCTCGGTGTAATCATGAAGACAGCGGCCTAACAAACTATCATTTTGGTGTAAACATGAACCTACCACAATTTCCTCAAGACAAAGCTAACCATGCAATCTATGGTGCGTTGATCTTTGATGCTTGTTTCCTGCTTACGCATAGTGCGATCGTGGCGGGCTGTGTGGTTACTTTCTTTGCCGTGTTCAAAGAGGTCAGTGATGCGTTTATCAACTGGCGAGCAACAGGCGATGCTATGCACGGCCCTCACGGCGTGGAATTGTTGGACGCTTCGGCAACATGCTTTGGTGGAGTGCTGGCGGCATTGCCGGTAGTTGCACAATGAACATGGACGCCCTCTCGATGGTGCGGCATGGGGACGTAGACAGTCTTCAGGCGTTTATCTTTGAGAACGGCGTCCAGCACAAGACGTTTGCAGAGGAATTGATGGACAGAGGGACGGTTATCCCCCGTTTTCCCCTCATGGATGCCAACCCAAACGACATAGAAGACTGGCTTTTAGCCCATCAGGTAGAGCATCAGGCGATGGCATCAGCTCTAAACCTGAGCAATCCAGTCAACCTTATGGACACAAACTGGAACGATGAAGCGTCTTTTTACGACTGGGTGAACACTCACTTATCATTGCACCAGCAGATTTTGTCTGCCATAGGAATTTAGATGCCGATGCCGCCGACCTCCCCCTCCCCAGAAAAAAATGAGATTTCTGGAAAAGTGTTGAACATTGTGCGTAACTCGTTGATGAGTGAAACCAAAGATCCAGCGGAGGTGCAAAAACTGATTGGTTCGTTGGGTCTACTGTTGCAGCAGCCTGGCAACAAGTTGATTCAGTTCGGCAACAGTGTGTTTCTGGTGATGGTCAAAGCTCCTGGCGAAGTTGAGGTTCACACTTTCAGCGCAGAGACTCCTGAGAACCTTATCCAGAATTACGTCAAAGGCGCTGCGTACTTGCAGAAGATCGGCGTCAAAAAGATCACAACGTACAGCGACAATCCTGCATTCCAGAAGGTGGCAAAGAGCACAGGCTTGCCCGTAAAGATCAACCAGACTGTCAAACAACAGGGTGGTGAGATGAAGCCTGTTTACGAATACGTGTTGGAGTTCTGACATGCCAGCTCTTCCAGTACTTCTTATCGTTGCTGAACTTGCTGCTCCAGAATTGATCGCTGCGGCTGGAGCCACAATCCTTGAGACTGTTGGCGCTACTGCCATTGCTGGTGAAATTGGACTGTCTGCTGCTACGGTAGGAACGGCGGCGTTAAGTGGCGTCGGAACACTTGCTGCTGGTGGTTCTGTTGAAGACGCTTTGAAAAGTGCGTTGGTCAGCGGAGTTGGATCGTTTGTTGGTGGCAGGGTATCCAACGTTTTTGCAGATCCTAATGCCCAAGCCGCATTCCAAGCCGGGATGCCGGGAGGGACGCAGGTAGGAACCTCTGTCTTTGATCCAAGCAGGATTGCTGGGGCTACGGCTGGCGGCGCTGCTCGAGGTGGTACACAAGCCTTATTGAGCGGTCAGAATATTGGTGAAGGTGTTTTGAAAGGCGCGGAGAGAGGTGCCATCAGCGGTGTCGCTGGTAGCCTTGGGAAATACGCCAGCAGCCAAGTAGACGATCCGCTAGGTTCTAGGGTGCTTGGTGGCGCTGTTACCGGGGCTACACAAACTGGCTTGTCAGGGCAGAACCCGTTGATAGGCGCACTTGCCGGGGCTGCTGGTGGTGGTGCCGGGTATTTGTACGGCCAAGCAACTGATACAAGTGTGCCCCTGAGCTTTGACCAGCAGGTATCTAACCTGATCAGAGGCAACGCTACACCAAGCGGCCCTACCGGCACTTCTCCTGTATCGTCATCTGTTACGACAGGATCTCCAGCGCCATTCACTGGTGCTACTGGTGCTGATATTGCAATGCTTGACACCAGCACGCCGGACAGCGTGGGCGGGAAGTTAAGCAAAAAAGGTGGAAAATACCCGTGGGGTACTCCTGAAGGTACGACTGCATTGAAAGAAGGGTTGGGTGTCTGATGGCTACTTTGGCAAAACTGTTGCAAGTTGAGATGAGTTTGCCAGAGATGGCAAGGAAGCTCGCTGCTGCCGGTCGAGGAAAAGACTCTATCTTGGCGCACATCAACCCTAAAGAAGCCGCCTTGCTCAAGAGCCGGGGTGGACGGGGTGAGCCTAATCCTGAGACTGGCATCATCGAGTTTGCTGATGAAGAAGATTTGCCAGCATCTTCGTATGCTATGGATATCCCTCCTTCAACAGTAGGAACCACAGAAGCTCCGGCGGCTGAACCTGCTTATGGATACGACTATGGTGTTCCCATCCCAAGCGGCCCAACCACAACCCCAACCGCTGCGCCAGCGACACGCTCCTTTGCACCGGCACAGACGGCTGCGCCAGCGGCTACGCCATCGTTTGCCCAAGTCCCAGCAACTACAGGATATGGCGTAGGAGATTTTGGGGATGCAACTGCGCGTGAAGCACAAGCAACGCCAGCGCCAAGTTCGTTTCAGCAGCTTTTGGCGCAAGGTGGTTCTGCCCTTGCCAAAGGTGGATCTGACCTGGCAAAACAGCTTGGCCCTCTTGGGTTCTTGAAAGTTGGTGGCGGTCTAGCGTCTGCGCTTGCCGGTAGGAAAGCTGCTGGACAGGTATCACAGCAAGCTGCTGCCAACGAAGCGGAAATCCGCAGACTAGCAGATCCGTACCGGCAACAAGGACAGCAACTGCTTAACCTGGGACAGGCCGGACAGCTTACCGCTCCTCAGCAACAGGCTCTAGAGGCACAACGTGCTGCGGTGCAACAACAGCTTGCACAGTCTGGTGTCACCGGCGGGACAGCCCAGATGCAAGCAGAGCAAGCGATTGCCAGGGTAGCGCAGCAGTACGCCCAGGACAATATTGCGCGTGGCGTGGCGTTGATGGGCACTGCTGACAGGTACATCACCGAGGCTATCCAAGCTGGCTACACAGGAGCTAAGGACGCCGCTACGCTGACCAAGGACTTCTACTCGCAGATTGCCAGCATGTTGCCTACCACCGCTGGTGGCCCTGCTGTTAAACCGTAAGGATAAGTCATGGCTGAAGCACAAGCGATAGATTTTGGCACGCCTGTTGTACCTGGCACGGAGTGGGAGAACTCTCCACAGCCTGTTGTTCCTCCTGTTGCCCCTGCTGTCCCGGCTGCGGCAAAACCACAGTCTGGTGCAAAACTAGCATCAGCACTACGCACGACAAAGCCTGTGGTTGCTCCTAAATTGCCTGTCGGGCCGCCGCCGCCCAGCCAGACACTTGAGCAGATGACACAAGATCCGACACAGATTCTGTCTAGCACAGATCCTGCACAACTGCGTCAAACGGCTTTGCGGATGGGGTTGCAAGCTGGTGATGAGCAGTCTCTTGCCAAAAAGAAAGAAGCTGAGAACGCTGTCAATTGGCAAAGAGAGAACACCAAGATTTCTGAAAAGATGGTGGAGGATTCCAAAAATGTCATGGAAGCTCGCAAGCGGGACATGCAGGAGGCGTCTCCTTTTGCTCCCACTCAAGAGAGTGCCCGTGACCTGGCTTCTATCTTCAGCCTGTTGTCAGTAGCTGCTTTTGGCTCTGGCGGCAAGGGCAAGTACGCTGGTATGCAAGCCTTGTCTGCCATGACTGGAGCCATGAAAGGCTACAAGGAAGGCCAGAAGGCTATCTACGACAAAGAGGTAAAGATCTTTGAAGAGAACCTTCAGGTCATCAAAAGCCATAACGAAAAGGTAGAAAGGATCTACCGTGATGCTATGGATCTTCTGTCCAAGAACAAAGAAGCTGGAGAGCAGAAGATCAAGGAATTGCAAGCGATAGACAACACCGGCATCATTGCCCAGCTTGCCAGATCGCACAAGTATCAACAGCTTGGTGAAGCTATCAAGGTTGTTGGTGATGCTACTCAGAAGGCTCAAGACAAAGTTGATGCCCTCAAAGAATCGCATGAAAATCAGCAGCGCACTTTCCGTCATGCTGAACAAATGGCTAGAGAACGTGTTAAAGCAGAGCGAGAAATAGCTCAACTAAGGGCAGATGCAAAACTTACTCAGGTAGGAGATGCTGTTTCATATGTGAAGAAATTCACAGGTGGTGTAGTAGACAAGAAAGTAGCTCCTGAGCTTCTGTTGCAAGCTCGGGCGCTAGGTGATGCTTACGGCCTAAAAGATGAAGTAGCAAAACACCCAGAGTGGGTTGGTAGGTCGGGTCAGGTCGCAAACTTCTTTAATAGAACCATTGAATCTGTAAACGCTGGTACACCCTCTCCAGATGATCGAGGCCAGCCAGAGCTTATTTTTGCCAAGCGTTACGCTGAGTACTTGGTAAATTACGAACGCTCACTTGCTGGTGGAGCAAAAGGTTTTACGGTTGCGTTTCAAAAGAGGTTTAATGCTTTGCTGGAGCAAAACCAATTTAATGCAACAGGCTTTGCCAATTTGATGGATGAGCAAATGAGGACGATTACAAACAACGCATCGTCTACAGCGCCGTCTGTCAACAGGCAAAACTTGACGGAAATGGCTCTTGACATCAAGACCAGAGCTGGTGAGGAAGATACGGCAGACGCCATCAGAGCGGGAATGAAAAGCGATACGTCTTCTCCGAAAGATAGTGCGCCAAAAACGAAAGCAACAGCAGCAGAAGTTGAAGCATACGCAAAACAACACTACGGTGGTGACGTTTCAAAAGCTACAGCAGACCTTAAAAAGAAGGGGTATCTGTGATGGCTGATATTTCCCGTTTTGGTGAGCCGACTGAAAAAGAACCAAAGACAAAGACAAAAGACATTTCTCGATTTGGTGCGCCTTCAGAAGAACCCATAAGTTCTGGCTCAAGCACTGATGAAACGCCGCAAGCAAAAACCAAACAACGTGACCTTGCGTTGTTGAAATCTGCGGCAGAGAACGTGTTGCCAGCCGGAGGTGCTGCACTTGGCGCAACTATAGGAACAGGACTTGGTGCCTTGACTGGCCCAGCCGCTCCTTTTGCTATGCCTGTGTTGGGGTTGGCGGGAGGTTACCTCGGTGAAAAAGCTGGGGAGATGGGCAAAAAGGGGGCTGGTGAAGTCATCCCGGCAGAAGTCAAAGAAGCTATGGGGTTCTCTCCAGAGCAAAGGAAAAGAGAAGAACAGAAGTTCCCAATTGCTTCTAAGATTGGCGAATACGCCCCAACGATTGCAGGATTGACACCAGCCATAAAGCCAACATATGAATTGGCAAAAGCTGGCGCTAGCAAACTTGGGGACTACCTGGGGACAAAGTTTAAGTCGTTGGTGAATGTCCCTGCTCAAAAAGCAGAGCAAGCTGGCAAGTCGTTGCTAGGCCAATTGCCAACGACAGCAGAGAAGGCTGCTGGAGAAATCTCTAGCCGGGAAGCTGAAAGTGCTGCTGCTGAGTACGCAAAACGCACAAGGCAAGAAGCAAACCTTAAAACCGCAGAACAGAAGTTCTTGACGGAAGCAGACAAAGAACGTCAAGCTGCTGCTGCTAAGTATGCTGGTCTTGGAAAGCCAAACGATCCTTCTGAACTTGGTTCTGAAATGCAACGTGTGCTTGTTGGTACAGAAGCTAGACTTGGAACTAGAGCCTCGCAACAAGCTGCTAGAGACTATGGTGAATACTTTGAGCAAGCCAAGGGTTTTGAAGCGTCCGCTCCTCGCGCTGAAGCATTGGCAAGACTTAAAGCAATGTCGGAATCTGGTGAAGCTGGCTCTGCTGGAAGATCAATGGCATCAAAAGCATTAAAAGACTTGAGTGAGTCTCCCAACGCTGTTGGTGCTGAAAAAGAATTTAGGAAGTATTTTGAAGGTGCATCTGGCCCTATACAACCAGGCTATGGTCAAGTAGAGCAGCAAGCTAGTCAGAGAGTCAGTGACATCATTGGTGAGGCGTTAAACAAACACGCTCCCAAGCGGATACAAGCTAGAGAAACGTACAAAGAGTACAAGACACCTCAAGACGCATTTGAAACATTGTTTGGCAAAGCTGGTGTAAAAGAAGAATCAGCAGTTGCTGGTCGAATTCAGATGTTGCCAAGTGCTTACCCAGATAAGTACTTCAAAAACAAAGACACGCTTGGTGTGCTTAGAGAACAGTTGAGAGGCGATGAAGCCGCTGTTCGTAAGTTTGCCAATCAACATGCTGTCAATGAGTTGCAAGGCAAGAACGCTGAACAGGCTGCCTCTTGGCTTCAAAAGAACAAAAGTTGGGTTGATAATGTACCTGGCTTAAATAAAAGAGTAAATGAGTACGTCAATGATCTTGCTCGATCAGAATCGGCAGCGGCGGTAAAAACGCAGCAAGCTGGCAAGTTGGGCCAGACTAAAGGAAAGGTCATTGAACAGGGTCAACAACGAGAAGCGCAGATTGCAAAAGAAGCACAAGCGCAACGTACCGCTCTTGAAGATGATGTAAGAAATCTTAACCTTGTAAAACCAGAAGACTCTTCTCGCCATGCAAAGAAGATGCTGGATCGCTTGCAAGGACTTAAAGATGCGAATGGCAAACCAATTGTTGATGCCGCCGAACTTCAAAAGTTGAGGATGCAAATTCAAATGGTTGATGATGCTTACCAGGCATCAGACAAAGCCAAAAAACTGCGTACCGCTATCATAGTAAAAGGCTTAGGAGCGTTGGGCATTGGCGGCTTAGGAACTTATGGTATTTCAAGATACGTATCGGAATAGACATGAGCAAGAAGAAAGCACCTGGCATTGACCCAGCTCTAGAGCGAGCAATCGCAAAGCTGCTCACAGACACGATGAACGATCCTACAGCCACCCTGACCGACAAGATGAAGATCATCGACAGGTCTTTGAAACTAGAGGCTCTGAAGCTGAAGGTGAGCGATGATGCCTGGGGTAGTGGCTTCATGCTAGATGAGGATGACAGCGAGTGATAGGGATATACTCCAGCTTTTCACTAGGGGATAAGCATGGAACAAAAGGTAGCTGCTCTGCTGTCGTTGGCGCTGGGAGTGATCACAGACAGGCTGTTGACGATTGTGACGCTTGGGATGACTTTTGCTTTAGCGACATGGATAATGAATGATCCTAACTGGGTGAGGTTTAGCGTATTTGCTTTCTTCAGTGCCAGTGTGTTTTTACCTGTACTCTTTAAGGAGAGAACCCGTGACAAAGCTGTTTCAAACGTGCCGGTTAGACAAGCCGATGGCTCGGAGTGAAGACGCAACCTTCCGCGCTGGTGACCCCAGGATTCCAGTAGAAGGAACCTTGCAGTACCGCTGGGCGAAGAACATGGCAACGCTGAAGCCTGAGACTAACCGGCCTATTTTCCAGAACAAGCCGATGTCTATCAACGACCATCCTTCCAACCAGACTAATGACCACTTCATCACGACTGGTGGCACGAAGCGGCTGAATCCGATGGAGATCAAGAAGTGATCACAAGCGCTTTCTCACCGACAGGGCCAGCGTACTTGGTTGGCACTACAGCAGTGCAGGTAACGTCAACTGGTAACAACACAACGTACCGTGTACGCTCATTGCTCACCACATCTCAGTACTTTACCTATGCTGCTCCCTCTGGCCCCACAACGCCCTCCATCACCGTCACGGCCCCTACGGCAGGAGTACCCAGCGCGTTTACGGTAGGACTGTTGCCCAGCACTGTCGAGGTGTTTGGTGGTCTGCCGCCGAATGCTTGGTTCAAAGCGGATGCTGCTGGAGCGTTTGAGATCATCCCTGGCGAGGGTCTGTAACATGATCAGGAATCATTCCCGGCATGGTTCCAGATTTCCTGTTACGCTGGGAAGTGGCGGCAATACCGTTCCGGGCGCTCCAACAATTGGAACTGCAACCGCTACAGGCTCAACAACCGCCACTGTATCGTTCACACAACCTGCTAGCGATGGCGGGTCTACCATTACCAGCTACACAGCCACTAGCAGTCCGGGTGGTATCACAGGCGTATTGAATCAAGCGGGTTCCGGCACCATCAACGTGACTGGGCTTA
>Ga0209190_1000724_pt1 | contig 23642 bp, 36 predicted proteins | sample M_140205_XF_Meta_FD_187315 | JGI IMG/M metagenome (GOLD analysis project Ga0209190, IMG submission 187315) | Freshwater microbial communities from Lake Montjoie, Canada to study carbon cycling - M_140205_XF_MetaG (SPAdes) (version 2) | ecosystem: Environmental > Aquatic > Freshwater > Lake... | reverse complement strand
TGATGCTGCTGAGCCAATTTTTCTCCAACGCGATCTGGATCAGTCAAGTATTTTTCCTGCATGTATGCAGGCGGACCCGGATCATAGGTTGGCGCTCCGCTGGATTTTCTAAAAAACAATTTCATATTTGACTCGATTGCAAATGAGACAACTTCTGATGATGCAACCCTAAATTCATCAAGTCTTTTACCCCCTGCATGTACTGATGAGGGCTCAGACCAGACCTTTCCAATTCTCTTGGATAAATAGCGAATTCTCTTGGATAAGCTAATGGATTATCATTTCCATCTGTCACATTATCATGAATATGATTCCATATGTAATGCGGATTAAGAATATTCGGTGACAAATTCAATCCATGTTTGTAATCATACTGTTTTGCCCGGTCATCCAAGTCTGCCATCCGCTTGAACGCCTCACGGTAATCCCACAGAGTGCCATCTTTTCGACGGGGCACGGGGTTTTCATACTTGGACAGGTCGGGACGCGGGCCTCCGCCGGATTTGTGCCATTTGACGTACTCCTTGGCAATGAGATCGGCTTGATGTCTTGCTAGGCCAGCAAGGTTCAGGAACACGCTGCCATCGGTCAATGTGCCTTGCTTAAGATGCTCGAAAGCAATTCTTGTATGATCCCGTTTGTAGTCTTCATTCTGAAGCTGCCTCCATCTCGCAGAGTCAACCCCAAACGCATCGCCGTAAATATTTGTCTTCACTCTCAGGAAAGGCTGTGAACTCAAGCTAATGCTCCGCATCGGAGTGCCATCCTCTTCAGGGCTTTGACGAGGTCTGGCAGCCAAGTACCGTTCAGACTCTAGCGACGCAGGCCTTTCCGGAGGAGGTGTCGCAGGTCTGTCCGGAAACCGTCTCATCAATGAGGCAATCTCCTCTGGGTTTAACCCCGACTCGGTCGGTGCTTTTCGTAAAGATTGCTTGAGTGCCTTTTCAAGACGATTCAGATCGGCATTTCGAAACGAACGCTCATAAGGGAGATACATGTTCGCCCCGGTCTGTCCACGCTCCGCACGCTCTGCAAGATTGGCCGTCTTCCACTTGCGTTGCTGTCTGGATCGGCTGTATTCCTCCTCGCCACGTTTTGCCTTCTTTTGCGCAGCTTCCCGCTTGATTCGCGCTTGCTCGGCTTCCCACTCCGCATCTGCACGCTTCTCATGCTCATTCCATTCCTTTGCGGTTTTCTTGGCGCGGTCAAGTGGAACGCCAGCTTCCGAGTCTTCAATACCTTTTGTCTGAACGTTACTGATGTGCGACAGCAAATCCTCCTGCGTTGGGTCAATTTCTTCCGGCGACCATCCTTGTTCGCGCAATCGCTTAAAATGTTCTTGCAGTTCAGGACTCAGTGATTCTCCACTTGCCTCTGCATCTTTGACTCGCTTAAGTATTCGTGTGGCCAAATCATGATCATTGTCCACATCGTGAGTCTGCGTGCGAATCATTGATTCCAGATGCTCCCTTCCCCAATCGGGATCATCAACTTGCGGGACTTCCATCCGGTGCTTGGTAATTGCTTCATGAATTCGCTTGTATTGCTCGGCTTCTCCGGCAATAGGCTCCAGTTCAAACGCCCCGGTTGAGATGGATGGTCCATCCACATGACTCAATGGCTTTCCGGCATGCCTTGACTGCAATTCAGCAGGCAACACGTAGACGCCATAACCGTCCTGAGCGCCTGCAGGCAAGGCTTGTTTCACGACATCGGATACGCCGCCTCTTGGGCCACTATTCTTGTATGCTTGCATTAGTTTTTCAAAATATTTCGAGCCGGTAATTTGAGATATTCCGCCTGCTCCGTACATTTGACCAATGCGACGCATCATTGGCGATCTTGTCCATTCGGGAATAGGGCTTTTCCCATAGGTCAGTTCACTGGCTTTTATGGCAGCTTCGTGCAATGTCCGCGCCCTTGCTGTACCTTGCGGGCTATTGCCAATGCCGTCCACATGACCAACAATCCGGCTGGCCCCATGCACAAGCAATCCAATCAATCCGGTTTTTGCATCACGCACCATTGGCAATCCCCCTGACATGCCAGCGTTACCGTCCAAAGTCATCCATGTGCCTGCTGATGGAGCGCTCTGAAGTTTTCCCACCATCTGTGCCAAGGCTTCCTTGCCCAATCCCCCCACCACTGCGGCGGCCGCTCCAACCGCAGGAAGGGCTGCCTGTGCAGCCATGTTTGCAACTCCACCCACTGCAACGCTGGGATTTGTAGCAGCCGTTGCTCCTGTTTGCAATGCAGTACGCCTGCGCATCCTGAACTTGTCCATGACACGGGAAAGCAAACTTGGTTGTCCCGGCGCGGGTTCTTCGCCCTTTGGCGCTGAAATCTCTCCGGCGGGCGGTTTCTCGCCGCCCATTCCAAACACTTCCCTTCGGGATGCCTTCATCAATCCGGCTTCATGCGGCCATATTGCATGAGGAAACGGAGTTGATTCGAAAGAACGTCTCACTTGTTCCATTGGTTTCATTTGCGGTTCCTTCTGCGGTGGTTCCAGCTCAATTGCTTCACCTAATTTTTTATATGTTCCGCCTAATTGCTCATAGTTGTACAATAAACGAGGTCCGTATTCTCCATGTCCGTATTCTCCATTTAGGCCTTTTTTCTTCCAATCGCCATATGAGGTGAGACCTTTGTACTCCTTGGCAAATCCGACGCCCCGGTTGTACAACGCCGCTGTAATCAACGCCTTCAATGGACTTTCTTGTGACATTCCGTTCTTATGTGAAGCATACTTATTTCGTATGCGCGTGATGTATTTTGCCGCAGTCATGGCCGCAATATAGGGGTCGTGCAACAATGCCATAGGTACGTCGCCGTTGTAGCGATCAAGTTCCTTTGGTGGTTTCCCCTGCCACGCATCTTCAAACGCTTCCGGTGACAATTGAAACGGGCCATACGTATGGTCATATTCATTGCCATTTTCGTCAAGGTCACGACCGATATGCGGTTTGCCCGAAAGGCGTTTTTCCACTCCGTAATGTGGTTTCTCGTAGTTTCCTGCCTCGTCTATTGCATGGCCCTGTGTCTCGGTAGCATGAAAGGCAGTGAGCAAGGCAGGATCAATGCCAGTCGCTGCTGATGCATGCCAGATGGCATCATGAATGGGACTGTCGGGACCATGCAGATGTTGTTCGTGCAATGGCGTCGTCGTTCTCCATTTTCCTTCAGGAACAGGGAATGAATACTCTATTCCGCTCAAAGGCCGGGTCTTCATGATTGCTGGCGTTTCGACTTCAGGCTCGGGAGTTGTCTGGGCACTGACAGGTTTTGAAGAACCAACAGGAGTGGTCCTTGTCAGCGATGCCGCGCCCCCAGCAATGCCAGCGGCAGCAATCGCGGTGCCGACGCGAGTAGCCAATTGACGCCGGGTAGCCTTGCTCAATTCACGGGAACGCATTGATTGTTCCATCGGCTCATTCGGCTTCTTCTGCATAAGTTGACGATAGGCACTTGCACCCAGACCCTGAATGTACTGCAATGCGAGATTGGCAGGTGTTTCCGGATGCATTGCATCGGGAAGCGCATCCATTGCATTATCAATAGTTGCTTGCCATCGCCTTGAAGAAACATCACCGGCCAATCTTTTCCATTGTTCAGCAGTTTGCGGACGACGACTGCTTGCCTCGCTCATCACTTGCCTGAGTTCCGGGGGAATTGAGGCAGGACGACGCCGAGGCTGCAATGGACGTATTGCAGCCTCGGCTCCGACAGTACCTGCGGCCGCAGCCGCCGCACCGATCTTGTTCAGCCATTCGCGACGGGTCGCCTTGCTGATACGCGTGGGCTTCATACGGGCGTCATCCTGCCGTAGCACCGCCATGATGCCACTCCATCCGTGAATGCCTGCATGGCAAACTCACGCTCGATCTGCGCCTTTGTCATCGGAAACATCGTATCTCCCTCGATCTCTTCATCAATATGGGTCATGAACAATGTGGTGCAATGGGGCAGGAACAACCGGTAGATTTCTGATCCTCCAGCCACGTATGCATCCTTTTCGCCAGCGTATTCCTCGATCAATGCCTGTGGATCATGGGATACCTCGACACCATCGTGGCTCCACTCCTTCCGGGTGGTCATCACGATGGTCTTTCGCCGGGGCAACGGACGTACCGGCAAGCCCTCGAACGTCTTCCTTCCCATGATCAATGTCTTGCCCAGTGTCATCTCACGGAACCATTTGAGGTCATCGGGAATGCTCCAAGGCAATGCATTGTCGGCCCCGATCACGTAATGTCCCGATGAGCGCAATGCTCCCGCCACGATTGCGTACAACATGTCCTAGTCCTTCACTATCCTCAGCCTTGATCGGCTGGGCAAATTATCCGGGGTTGACGATAGCCGCTGATGATGATCAGACAGGCCAAAGAGCAGTTTCACGTGATCAGGCATGTGTTCTGCATCCAATCCGTTTTCAAACTCCTCGGAAGTGATGGGCGTCCTCGGTATAAGGAACAAGCCACGACGCTTGGCCGCGTCAATACGCTGGTCATGAGCAACAAGATGTTCCCATGTCAACTTCGGGTCCATCAACGTGTCGATCCAGTGCTTTCCTGCCTGCCGCATCGCAGAGTCAAATCGTCGTGCGACATGTTCGTGCAGATATCCATGCGTCGGACTTACCATCCATGTGGCATTTCCAAATCGGTCATGCTCATCTTCGTTGTCCACGCGCCTTGCCTTCCCGTCCAGAGAGACCAGCTTGTTGAATCGGCTCATGAAGTCGAATGGTTCTCCGTTCCGGGTCATCACCAACTGGGGAACCCGCACGACCCGGTCTCCCTTGGTGACGGTCTCATAAGGCATCTCAAGACGGCTCAGGTCCGGCATCCGTGGCTCATCCGCCAGAGGATTTCCTCCACGCTCCTTCCATTTGCCGTACAGGCGTGCAACGGCATTTGCCTGATGCGCCGCCAATACTCCGAACGTGGCGAAATCACGCCCTTTGGTCAGGGTTCCTATCGACCGGTGCGCATCACGCAAGTGCTTCAATGCACTGTGCTGGTCAATGGTGGCAGTGTTCCAGTCAAATCCGGGAAGATGCCCGCGTTCGTACCTTCCGATCATCCCCTCGGGCAGCGGATCAGGCCTGCCGGGTGTTGCTTCCTGATGATCAAAGGTCGGCGGTCCACCCTCCGCAGGAACGATATCCGCTCCCTTGGCCAACAATGCATGCGGCTTCCACAACGCATGCGGAAACGGTCTCCTCCACACTTCCAGCATTGTCCCGTTCCCTCCCAGTATTTCCATCATATTATTTTATCATGAATGTTTTTGATTGATCATGTCCTAACGAATACAATACCGAATGAAGAGCCTTTCCTGATGATTGATAACCAATTGCAAGCATGGTCTTTCCAGCAATACCCGGAATTTTCTGTACAGAACTGGCGGAATGGAGGAAGACTTCCCCATGCGCATCCATGCTGCCCTGCATCTCGCCCGGATTGCCATAGAACAATCTCATGTACGCATCATGCTGTCCCGTCCGCAACCTGACCAGTCCGTCCTTGCCAAACTGACGCGCGTTCTCCAGTGCCAGCGCCACGGCATACGCCGACGCATCACTCACGGTCACCGGATCGGCATGCTCGGTGTACAACGCCACCACTGTCCTGTCCAAGATCACCCCAGCCTCGAATACCGATACCGGAGGCTGGGGTGCATACGCCGGAGCATGCAAGGCGTATCTCCAAGGATTCCCTGCCACCGCATCCACAGCATACGGCACACTCCGTTTCGATGACAATTTCGCCATGCCCATCAGGTACCGGCCCATGGTTCCCTTCGCGTGATTTTCCATCACCATCAGGACGTGCTGGCCTTCCCGCCTTGCCATCACCAATAAATACCTGAACTGCGCCTCGGAAAGACGCGCATACCCCTTTTCATTGAATCCACCGGAATCAAAATCGGGCTGACGAGCAGCCCGTTCCATCATCGATCCCGCCAATTCGGTCAGCGTCTTGGTTGCGGACACCAGTTAACCCTCTGATCGCATGGAGTGGGAGACGGGGTCAGCGTCCATGTCAACCCCGCTCCCCCCTCTCCATTCCGCAAATCTTTCGACACAATATTAAGGAACCGGATGCACTCCACGTCATTCAATCCACTCGATGGACGCGAGGTATTCATGTTCATCTCATGACATATCCCGGCCCGCAGCAAGAGCACGGCCGCCTCCACCCGCTCGATCCGCTCGCCATTGCGCCTGATCGCCTCGGTCATGCCACTCATCCACAACACCAACGCAATCCCCAGCACAACCGCAATCGCAATTCTCTTCCAACTCATCGCGCAATCTCTCCCCTTACCTCAGCATGATGCTGGTATCCTTCAAGCACGAACTGGTCAGCACGCAAATTGCACACCTCCTCCAATGTGGAGAACTCCGGCAACACCAACCGCGGCGGCTCATACGGAAGCCTCGCCAGTACCGTCTCCGCCTGCTCCATGTGATTCTCGTACAGATGCGCATCCCCATACGTGAAAATCACCCGTTCAGCCACCGTCCCCGTCAACTTCGCAATGATGTGCAACAGCAAGGCATAACTCGCAATGTTGAACGGCACTCCCAAGAACACATCCGCACTCCGCTGGTACACCTTCACCGACAGTTTCCCCTTGCTTACCCAGAACTGGAACATCGAATGGCACGGAGGCAAGGCCATCTCCGCAATCTGCCCTACATTCCACGCATTCACGATGATCCGCCGACTGTCCGGCTCATTCCTGATCTGCTCGATCACACGAGCAATCTGGTCAATCGGCTTTCCATCGTATCCCGGCCAACGACGCCACTGCGCCCCGTACACCGGCCCCAAATCCCCATCCTCACCAGCCCACTCATCCCAGATCGTTACCCTCCGGTGCCTCAACCAGTTGTTGTTCGTCTCCCCACGCAAGAACCACAACAACTCCCACACCACCGACTTCCACGCCAGCTTCTTCGTCGTTACCGCCGGAAATCCATCCCCCATCCATACCTCCACATCCTTCGGACTGAATACCCCATACGCATTCACCCCAGTCCGGTTCTCCCGCAACTCCCCATGCTCCCACACCTCCCCCAACAAGTCCAGCCATTCTCTCATTTCTTCTTCGCTTCTTTCCTGTCCACCTTCGGCTCCATGTGCAGAGCCTTCGCCAACAGCCAACGGTCAGCCAACGCTCGGTTCTGCTTCGGTTTCCTGAATGGGTTCATGCCCCCATAATACCATTCCCGACACTTCAGTCGTGTTTTTCATTTTTCAATTATTTTTTGAAAAAATTTTTCAGGAAAGGGGATGGGAGGAGGAGAGGGGGCTAAGCGACCTTGCCGGGGGGTAGGGGGGGGTTTCCCCCCTGTGGTTAATTAATTAGTTTACTGGTGCCAGACCCGCAGTTGCTGGAGACAGTTGGCAGTTGGCAGTTGAGACGGCTCCAGCAGGAACGGAGGTCTCGTCGTTGGTACGCATAGAGAGGCCAAGCCATGGAGCCATGCATGGCTCATAGAGGGCATAGGGGGCCGCGTCCTACATGAGGGTCTACTGTCTACCGGTTCTGCATAGTCGCTCTGTGGAAAGGTTCCCCATAGGGAAAAACCGGTCATTAACGGAAGCAGGGGGCCGCGTCCCACAAGCCCTATGTCAACAGCATATAGCGTTTACCAAAAGGGTCGCCACAGGCAATAAGCGGCAGAGAACGAAAGCGGGGGGCCGCGTCCCTCATGTGTCTACACAACAATATACCCCTACCTGTAAAGGTAAGGGTATAAGTGAGTCAACAGTACGGTATAGGTTACGGTTTACGATTCAGTATCAAGTCAACGGCTTTTTGTGCTTGACTCGCCGCAGATATAAGTATCTTAGGTTCTGCTTTGAGAACCTTCAACCATGACGCAAGATATGCCACGGAGTTATTGTGAATCGATTCGTTAGTGATACCGGCATGGGCACATATAAAGTACCCACCCAAGTCTGCTACTAACTCTTCTTTAGAGTATGAGTCACTGCCAAACCTAGCAGCATTATCAAGTCTGTTGAGTCTACTGGCATGTCCGGTAGCATGCGTTATCTCATGAAACAGTGTAGCGTAGTATTGTTCCATTGTTTTGAAAGATTCACGTTGTGGCATGTGAACCGAGTCGGTCATCGGTACGTAATACGCACCGTTCAATCCATGGTATAGGTTAGGTTTATTGATCATGTTCTGATATACCTGATCACAAGAGTCATTAGTACCGATGACTCGTACAGTAGAATCGATACCTAGAGTATCCAAATCTAGACCGGTCGTGTGTTCCACAAGATTGAACACGGTAAACGACCTAGCAAAGGCATACCCTTTGGTAGTAACATCGTCACCATTAGCATCAGTAGTGACTTTAGTATTACCTTGAGAGTAGAATACAAGCGTGATACCCTTGCTACCCTTGATGACTTTGCCACCCTTGGCACTAATCTGATTGAATGTAGCGTACCTTGAATCCCCACCACGCATCATCAGAATGATGCGATTGATGCCAGTGTAGACACTGCCAGTAATGGGATTGAACGGCATCGTGCCGTTCTTGGAATCCCAAGGACGATGCCACGGAAGCACGTTGCCATTATCAATAGAGTCAATGATTGACTCCACTATCTTGGATTCGGTTTCGTTGTTGGTCACTGGTGCCATCCCTTTCGGTGCGATCAGCATTGCGATGCTGTGCCCATATCGTATCAAGCATAGGACGGTTCCACCGTTACAGAAACGTTACAGTATCTAGGTTCAGATAAACGCTCACAGAACGCATCGCAGAGCGTAGTGGTGTGACACTACCACTATGGCAGGTAGGTGCCATTCTGACGCATCCTAGTGCGATCTATGGCACATCGGCATGCTTCCAGTCACATCATGACGGCATGACGAATCACTGGCACAGCACAGGCAGGGGGCCGCGTCCGTGGCAACGCGCACTAGGGGCCGCGTCCCCTATACTGGAAGGAAACAATAAACCGACGGTATCAATTCATTCAATACCGTCGGTTTATGTTCTGGTATGTCTGGAGTTTAGTGTTCTATAAACGCTTGCCTGTTGCCACGAATGTAACAGGCTACACAATGATCGCAAGTGTGAGTAGGTGACTCTGTTTGTTTGTGACATGGAGTGTAACCATGTTCTACTGCTATGTCTGCAGTACTCGCTACCATTGACAGCGAGTCTAATCCAGATTTATATATAGGATCAGACTCTAGTGGTACGTCAATCTGTAAACCACTACCTACAATAGTGATATTAGGATGACTGTTTGCTAACTCTAGGGTAGCGTTCCACAATCTGGTACCGATACCGTCATGTGTGTTCCTAGTAGGAAACCATACCATTAGGTCAGGTACTATCCTAAACAATACCGCAAACACGATACGTAGCATGTTGCAATATGCAGGGGAGAATAGGTCACCAGACATATGCATACGAATCCGTTTGGTACAACACTTGCAAGATAGAACCGTTTCATTCAATGAAACATAGAAACCATAGGCTAGGTCAGATATCCAACGTATCGCATTATTAGCATTGTAATACGATGATAGTGGTGTTCCATGTGTGCCACTAAGAATATCGTTATAGATTGACTCGATCAATGAATCTTCATTGATCGAGTCACGTGACTCTACGTATGACTTGCATGCTTCCAGAACATCGTTATAACGTGCCATGTGAGCACATACTACATCACCAAACCTAAAGGTACCCTTACTAGCGTAACAAACAGAACAAACGAAACGAGACACATGATCGTTCGACTCTGATATATCAAGTTTGTTTGCATTACGCTTGATACTTGCATTCAGAATGACTTGATAACTTGACTCGTTATCAATCGCACCGGGACATGATATGTGTGCAGGTAAACTAAACGATGGTACTGCTATGTGTTTCTTACGAGTCTCGCAATAACTATACAGCGCAGTAGGAAACGATACCATGCTAATGTTCTTGATTACCTTAGACACATTAGTACCGTTCACACTACGAGTTACCATAGTGTCAGGTATACGTACCCTACTGATAGGTTTGATCAGATTGCCACGATTCCATTTTATCATGACATTAGTAGCAGTTTCTGCGAGTGTTTGTACTTGTTTCACTGGTGAGTCTCCCTGCTACTATCGTACCAAACATAGGACGGTTCCACCGTTACAGAAACGTTACATTATCGCAACAGGCACGCGGCCCCCCATAGCGACGCGCACGACCCGATGGGGGCCGCGTCCCCAATGCATAGGTCGTGACTATAGGTTAGGTCGCACCTATAGGTTAGGTCGCGCCTATAGGTTAGGTCGCACCTATAGGTTAGGTCGCATCGAACCTATAGGGCAAATCGAACTATCTGGGGGCCGCGTCCCCTATGTATAGGTTCAGCCTATAGGTTAGGTTCAGCCTATAGGTTAGGTTCAGCCTATAGGTTAGGTTCAGGCTATAGGTTAGGAAAACCCTATCGTTACAGAAACGTTACAATCGCTCTGATGCCTTGCAACTGGTGGAACCGTCTGCCATCATAGTGGTGCGGGAGTACCGCACACACACCACTGGCAAGGAGAAGCCCATGTACGTCAAGCCCAATGCGCCATTCTATATCACTTACTTCGGCGGTGATGCTCAACCGTTTGTCCGTACCACGAGCGAGCAGGAAACCTACCTGCAAGTACGTCTGACATTGCCGGTCGCTTGCGTGCCGTACATCACGAAGGCACGCTTGGCAGAGATGCGTTCACAGGTTGCAACCGCAGTCCGCAAGACTGGTTACGAGGTTGTGGTCGAAGCCACGTTCGGCTATCTGGAGACAATGCAGGTAACCACGAACCTCGTGCATGGTTCACCCTGTACGGTGCTTCGAACACGATGGGACGACTCCGAGGTTATGACTGACGAGATCGGAGTGATCGAACCACGAGAGGATTTGACAAGGTTTATTCTGGGAGCAACGGAGGATGCCTTGCGTAACATTCTTTCTCGGGAGGTTTTCTATAGCCTCTATCGGGAGATAAACGGTAGCCATGCCAGCGTACCGCTCACGCTGCTCGACGCTGCGAAGGAACGTCTGGCAGCACGCTGACCGGGAGGGAGGGGTAGGGCAACCTGCCCCTCTCGCGCAAACGGGGGGCCGCGTCCTTCATGGACACCTTTGGGGACGCGGCCCCATGTGTGTGGCGACCCCCCATGTACCCCCCATGCACCCCCCATGTCAACTGGCCCCCTAGGTCAACTGGAAAGGACAGACCCCCCTGTCAACTGGCCCCCTAGGTCAACTGGAAAGGACAGACCCCCCTGTCAACTGGGATTACCTGTCAACTTGACATCGGTGGTGCCGTCTGTCATCATCCTTACGGAAGTCAACTCACAATCACGCCGGAGTGGACGTGATAGCACTGGAGGCAAGAACCCATGCGAGAAGTAGCGTACATGAAGTGGTATCGCTCACAGTCCATCGACGCCGGTGGAGGCATCTGGCTCCAGCCAGATGCAGCGGAGTGGATCAAGAAGATCGCTCCAGACACCGTGAATGATGTGGTGCTGCATCTGACTTTCGAGCCTGCACCTGTCGAGCATATCGGCTTCCAGTACGTCGGTGACCGGCACCACGAAGCATTGATTCAATGCGTCAGGATCATGGGTGGCGACAAGATCGCTACCAATGGTCGCGTAGATATACGTCCAGTAGGACGTAGCCGGTACTGCATCGTACAGAGCAACATCCGCGAAGAGGTTTTGAAACCATCCGAAATCGACTGGCTTTAGTAACGCTGCTGTAACGGTGCTACCCCTTGACACTGGTGGCACCGTCTGCCATGATAGTGATGGAAAGGACAGCGAACCAATGACAAGCAGAAGCAATCGCGAAGTGGTCATCAGCGACTGGACGACGCACATCAGTCATCCGACTGAACCGACGTACCTGCGCTGGTGGTCGGCATCTGAGGCACGCACCGCAGTGACCGAGCGTACCAGTGTCGAGGTGTTGGTCAATCGTATGTTCACGTCGGCATCCTCGATGGGGTGGGGAGTGACCATCTACGTGAAGAATCATTCATGGGGAGATGGCATCAACTACCAAGGCTCGCGCAAGGATGCCGAGCGCACCTTCAAGACCCTTGAGGGAGCCATGAAGTGGGGCACCAAGATTGGTGCAGAGATAGCACAGAAAGAGAGCATCATCTAGAGGAACTGTCGTTACAGGATCGACAATAAATATCCTGCGCTTTTTCCACTGGCAATCACTTGACTCCTGTACTGCCAATACCAGACTCGGGCTTGAAGTCATGTGCGTGAGACACGGCAAACAGCCGTGGTGCATGACGAGCCTATGACACATAAATATCAGTGTGGCCGCTGAAGGCATCTCACACGCTGATTACCTTCTTGCAAAGGGACAGTGTCAGTAACGGGAATGGTAGCGAGCAATGGGCGGACATCCGCAAGGATGGATGATGTCCTGACCTGCGAAGGTCATGCTTGACAGTACAGGCGTCAGGTGATTGCCGGACACCACACACACCAAGGGGAAAACAATGGGAAACATAATCGTCCACGAGACCCGAACCTACCCCAAGCATCGCCACAGCCCTGCTCGCACCGTCGTGGTGTGGAGCGAGACTTGCGAATCTGGCCTGCACTCCGTTCACTGGAGGTTGAGCCTGCACGGAGCGAACGGCGCAGGTGGTGGTGGGTGCTGTGGGGAGATGGAGCCTAGCGAGGCTGCACTCAAGGTCGAGTCCCTGCTCAAGGGTCTGGCTGGCAGGACAGACTCCTAGCAGGACGAACCCGGCCAGTCCCCCCACTGGCCGGGTTCAACCCAAGGTAGGGGCCGCGTCCTCGCACCACCCCCTTGGGGACGCGGCCCCCAGCCTGTATCGACCCGTTACAGACACGTTACAAGCGGTTCACATAGACGGTGCCACTGCCGTATGATTAGTGCAGGAGGACAGCAATGGCAAACAACTGGACAACAACCGACGAGGCCAATGGAAACAAGACGTTTCGCCGGACGTTCATCATGGGCGCAAACAGTGCTGATGTGGTCATGATTTTGGATCTTGCCGAGCGGATCAGGAACAACTCCCGTAGCCTTTCCAAGATGGTGCCAGACGTGCATGCGACCATCACGCTCCGGTTGGAAGGGCAACCGGATTCGGTAGAGACACTGGTGGATTTCAACCACACCGGCCTGATGCAGAAGATCACGAGGAGCATGAAGAGTGGGAATCTTCGTCCACTGAGGAAGTTGCTCAAGTAGTAACGTGTCTGTAACGGTGCTACCCCTTGACATGGGTGGCACCGTCTGCAATGATAGTGATGCGGGAATACCGCAAGCACACACCAATGGAAAGGAACCCCAATGGCAGTCAAGACAGCAGCCCCCCCACAAGTCACGGTCACATACGTCCAGTCAGGCAGTAACTACGTGCGCGTCCACAACAAGACGGAGTGGGCGAACATGTACACGGTCTCCTCCTCGGTGAACGGTCGCGAGCAGGCCGACATCTACATCGTCATCGCACCAAGCGACCTTCAGGAGTGGTGCGCCAAGTACGTGCGTGGTCTCACACGCCTGTACAAGGCCAACCCGGATCGCTTCAACGCACTCCTGATCGAGGAGTTGCCCAAGTTGTCCGGTTACAAGTGGTTCGTGAGATCGGTCACACCCGGTCTCCCATTCTCACCTGCGGATCAGTGCCAGTGGGCAAACGCCGAGGCACTGTTCCACCTTTTCTCAAGGTAGTAACGTGTCTGTAACGGTGCTACCCCTTGACACGGGTGGCACCGTCTGCGATGATCTCAGTGGAAAGGGCACCAATGAAAAACAAGAAGGCAGGGTACTCACGGTTGGAATGGAAGACGGAGTGCGTTCCGACTTCCGACAACCCCTATTATCCCATGCTGTGCGCCACCACGCCAAGTGGCGTGAAGATCACGGCTGCATGGGGGTTCACGGACTTCGGCGAGGAGCGCACCGCAATCGCGCTCTATCCCTGCGACGCACAGCATGCCTATTTCTATGATGAAGGGACGACCCTGCTTGGGACTTCCTTCGGGAGGAAGGCCATCAGGGCAGCAGAGATGGCTGTCTATGACAACCGTCCGGAGTACTGGCTGACCCCGGAGGAGTACGCCATTGATCAGGCAGAAATGAAGGCAGCGAGGGACGAGCAAGCATGGGAGATTGCAATGGATAACTCGTACTTCTATCGGTGAACACATCCTGCCACCTCTCATCGAGGGGTGGCACTACTTCCAAGGAGACAAGCAATGAAGAACATGACACCACACACCATCAACTTCTACCGGCCAAACGACATCACCTTTGCCAAAGAGACCAAGCGTTGGGTAAAGATCAGCGACGCCAAGCCGTTCGTGTCCATCGAGTCTGAAGGTTGCGCTCGTGTCCAGCACGGGCTGTCCAAGCCAGAGGACGTACTGGTTGACGGCATCGAGGTGCCGGTACTGGAGAAGCCGATCCTCGATCTCGACCCTCTGCCACAAGGGGAGCCGTGCATCGTCAGTCTCATCTACGCGCAAGCCTACAGGTCAGTGCGTGGCAATGACGGCACCATCCTCTATACCGTGGGAGACACCATCCTAGACGAGCGTGGTGCGATCATCGGTGCGAGGAACCTCGTCAAGGTCTAGATCACCATCCCTGTCCGGTCTCACCAACCGGGCAGGGTTTTTTCTTGCGCCGCACATGCGGGGCCGCGTCCTCTCACACGGGCACTGGGGGCCGCGTCCCTTATGCAGGCTCCCCGTTACAGGCCCGTTACAGTTTTCATGATCCCCTGTTTTCCCCTTGACGTAGACGGTTCCACCACCGACAATAGACACAGGAGGCAAGCAATGGCAACGAGCGGAACAAGCGAGATGACTCACGGCAAGGCGCGTGATCTCGTTCGCAGGGCAATCACTCACGCAGACGGCGGACAGTGGTCTTGTGTCAGCGTGCGTGGTCGCAGCGATGGAGAGATGTACTACATCACCGCCAAGGCCGAGTCTGTGTTCAACGATCCCGATACCCAGACCATTGAGATTGAATACGACTTCCAACTCACGGCAGACGGACTGGATTACTCCAAGATTTTGAGCGACATGATCTGGGAGTTCGATCAGATAGCAAAGGAGTACATTTGATGAACAAGTACCGACACTACGACATGCGCCGGTTGGAAGTGACCGTTACCCCGAGCCTTCTGGAGGCTCGGGACGAGACCGACATGAAGTACCTGTGCGAGTCTTTGCAGACGCTGCTTCAGATCGAGTACAGGGATCTGGGAACCGAGGTTCTTGTGAAGGCATCCAACGATGCAATCACGGTGACCTGCTTCGATGATAATGACACGGACATGATGAAGCAGGACGCAGAGTTCGTACAGATGATCGAGCATGAGGTGTACAAGGTCGCCAATGGCGTCAGGATAGGAGCGTACCAGTGAGCGATACGGAGCAGTCAGTGAACGATACGGAGCAGGCACTGTACGAGCGACAGAGGTCGTACTACCTGAGCGAATCCATTGCCCTGAAGGATGCCGAGAACAAGATTCGCAAGGAGTTGGTGGACTCGCTCGGACTTGTCAACTGGACTTTGGACGAAGAGGGGTACATCGTTTCTTCGGATCAACGGTTCAATGACGAACTCAGCGCAATCTTGGATGCCAAGCACGAATCGCTGCATCAGTACCGGGACTGGCGTCCGTAAATAGTAACGCCGTTGTAACGGTGCTACCCCTTGACACGGGTGGCACCGTCTGCAACGATATTGGGGAAGGAGAACCGAACATGGACACCAGTCTTCAACCAGCGGGAGTGCGTTCGTTGTGCGAAAAGTACTTGCAACAAGAGCCAAAGGCAGTTCTGTTGCTGAACACAATCATTTCTCACGCTGCTGACATGGCACTGATCGACGAGCAGCGCGAGGATGATGCTTTCGATTACCACAAGGCACTACAGGAACTCGTTCATGCAATGAAGGACATGATCGTCGATCTCGACTCCAATGATTTGCTGATCATGGGCTTGTACGCAAAGTAAGAACGTAACGCCGTTGTAACGGTGCTACCCCTTGACACGGGTGGCACCGTCTGCGAAGATATGTGGGAAGGAGATTGACAGTGAACAACGAGCCGAACAAACTCATCGCTTCGCACACCAGTGTCAGCAAGACCTACGAGTTGTGGGTCATGAACGGCACCATCAAGATGGTTGAGGGTGTGAACACCACGAGGGGGTGGTCACACAAGAAGACCACTGTGTACGCCAACTTGGGGACGGCAAAAGCCGCTTTTACCAAGCGTACCGGGGTGGTTCTTTCAGTCAGTCTCGTCGCTTTCAATGCCGCACAGTAAGGAAAGGATAACGCAATGAACAAGATTGGATTTGCGGTCTCAGGCATCGACTGGGACTTGACCACGGACGATGACTCACCTCTGCCAACCAACCTGCCGACAGAGGTGGAAGTGTGGCTGGATGACGTTGATCTCAATGACTTGGCCATGAACGGGCTGCGAGTTTCCTCGGACAGCCTGCTGGAGCGCATCCTCGACGAGGTGACCGACAAGTACGGCTGGTGCATCAACAGTTGCACGGTAATAGTCATCAACAAAACCAAGGGAGAACGAACCATGACGAGCGACACACAGGCCGAGAAGTCCGTTCTGGCTGCACTCATTGCTTCTTTCACCGGCTCACAGGCCGATAAGAGCAATGCTGCTCTGGATGCACTGACCTTCATTTACCGGGACAAGAACGGCGAAGTGAGCCGGGACGAACTCCGGGAAAAGGCAGTCGCACTGGCCGATGCGATTGGGTGTCCCGAGGACGCTGACGCCCTTGTCAACTCCGTCCTCGACAACGCCCTCAAGACGGCACGCATGTTGCTGGACGAACTTGTGGCGCAGATCGACGACGATCTCCCGTCCGACGAGATGACCCGGCACTTCAAGGACGCACTGAATGATGCGAAGCAGTTCCTTGGCATTGAGGTCAACGACGACGACGACGACGATGGCGATGATGACGACGGTGACGATGGCGAAGGGGAAGCAGAATGAGTGACACACGGATCAAAGAGGGACGGGAAATCGTCGACAACTTGCTGGTAGACGGAGTGGATCAGTGGGAGCAATCCTCGTATCAGGATAGTAACGACTGGCAAGTCATCGACATCTTGCAGGCAGAGCGGGATTTTGCAAACTGCATCATCGAACGCCTGACGGATGATGCCGGGGCAACCACCGAAGTCATTGTCACGGTGCTTGTCCGGGCAGCATGCGCCGCGTTTGCGTCGTTGACCGTCAACTGGATCGAGGAAATGCTTGCTGATGTCCCGGCGATTGTATCGGGACTGGCAAGAGCCGAAGCATGGCTCAAGGAAGGAGAGAACGAATGAACCTAAGAAAGCACGATCAAATCCTTGAGGTACTTCATCAACTGGTGCAGAAGATAGACAAGATCAGCGAGAGGATCAATCTTATCGAGGACGCCATTGTCAATGATGACACGAGTTCTCTCCTGAGCGATATGAAAGAAATCGTAGACGCAACAGAGGGTAAGGTCTACGACATCTGGAAGAAGGAATCATCTAATGAATAATGACGATCTTCTTGTCCATATTCACATGCGTTGGCATCGTGACACCATCGCGAGCATGGATGATCTGGGCAAGGTTGTCAAGGACATGGACAATCCGACTGATGAAGAGATTCATGGCATTGCTCACAAAATGAATGAACTCTACACCAACGGGTTGCTCGATGATCTTGTAGATGAGTTCTACAACCGGGTTGAAGAGCGGGTCATTGAGAGCATGGTGACCGAGAGGACGCCATTGTCAATGATGACACGAGTTTTCTCCTGAACGATATGAAAGAAATCGTAGACGGCATCGAAGGTAAGGTCTACGACATTTGGAAGAAGGAATCGAACAATGACTGACAATATCGGCATCACGCTTCCGGCAGACGTAATCGCTGCGGAAATGTCCGATTGGGCCAAGAAGAACAATCTTGTAGTGCTGATCTTCTCGGCCGAAGACGTGCATAACAACGTCAAGGTAATGGGGCTGAAGCCGATTACCGACGAGGCAGCAGTGGCAATCCTTCATGAGTGTGAGGAGTTGATGCAAGAAGTTGGAGGACATTCAGTCCACGACATCATTCAATCTCATATCAATCACCTGAACAGGTTTGGATTGGAAAAGAACAACGACCAATAGAGTCCAGAACCTACACAAACAACGGTGTGAAGTGCAGAAATGCACTTCACACTCTTCAACATGCAAGAAAGAAGAACACAAGTGGTCATGACACTACTCACAGTGGCGGCCAGCGTAGCGATTATCACGGCTGGCATGATGGTGGCATTGGGGATTTGGTACTCCCATGAGGCCACGTACTGGCACGGGAAGTACATGGCAGAAAGGATGAAGCGTCGATGATGAACAGGTCTGACTGGCCGATCCTCGTGGGGTTTGCCATGATGTCTTCGCTGGGGATTTTTTTGTGGATGTCTTTCAACATAGTGGCGGGAGGATGAAAATGGAGCAGCGTACCGCAAGTCAGAGCCTGTACACGTTGGCGTATGAATGGCTGGAGACCAAGGAGAGACTGGACACGGTCTTTGCGAGGAAGGTCACGCCGTTCAACGGGAGCCTTGACAGTTACATGTCCACGAGGATGGCAGAGGCGGTCTTTCGTGCCCGCACCATGGGGGCACAGGATGCCCTCACCGCTGCATGGCGATTGCTGGCGGTAGCGGAGGGTTTCTACACGCCGGAGGAGTACACGGTGCCGGACTGGTTCGAGGAGGAGTATCCGGGAGGGACGTATACCGACCCGGAGACCGGCTTCAAGATTCCGATGGACGGCATGGAGTTCGATGACTCGATGGAGTTCTACCGGAGTAGTGACGTGGAGACCATCGAGGCACTCATTGAATCCTTGGGCCGGGAGGAGCGTGCCCGTAGGCGATCTCGCGTTGAGGACGTGCTTCAGGCAGTTGGTATCCAGATCCCACCGCAGTCATAGATTGCATCAGGATGCGCGAGAAAGGCCAGTGCCAAGCCCAGCAATGGGCAGGTAGCACTGGCTTTCTTTGCTTTGTTCTACGGGCAGGATAGAGGGGTAACTGGTGAACACTGAGAGAAGCACGACCTACCGGGGGAAACTGGGGAAGGCCACACTTTCATTCAGGGACAGGCCACTGCGCCATGCTCGGCTCGGCATGGAGTACTACGTGATTGTCGAGTACCGGGACGGGCAGGTGACCGAGTACTCGGGAGCATGCGACCGGCAGAGCAGGCTGCATCTGACCCGGAGCCTAGCCAGCAGGATCGAGACCCTGCTGGCCGGAGAGCCGGAGGGACGGCGACCGGGGTAGGGGGGAGGGGGGGCCGCGTCCCTCTACCCGGACACGGGGGGCCGCGTCCCTTATACGGTGCATGGCCTGTACCATTCATCGAGGTGGGGGCTGGGCTGGCTGGGCTGGGTCGGACTGGCTGGCACGGGGCACTTGACACGGACGACATCGTCTGCCATACTTCAGGCAGGAGGCACGCAATCGTGGACGCAATCATGGACGAGGTCATCGAGCATCATCGGTACGAGGTCATTGGTTCGAACAGTGGCAGTCAGGTTTTCGTGGCACGTGTGAAGGCACGGAACATGGACGAGGCCATCGTCGTGGCATGCCAGCGGCTTTACGGGAAGAGCGCATGGTTCCACCGTGACATGAACTTCCTGAAGACCGATCATCTCAGGACGGACAGTTTCTGCATGATGTACGGGCAGATACTCAAGTCATTGCGCACCAAGCGCAACGGCAACAGTGGAAGCACGGCATTGACGGATCGCCTGCGCATCGAGGTCAGCACATTGGAGAGAAGCGTGGAGTCCAGTGCCATGTCCAAGTCAGGGCGGACGGATCGCAGGACAGCCACGCTCATCAGTCAGTAGTGGTTGTCGCAGCACAGCATGCACAAGGAAAGGAAGGTCGATGCAGTCACGGGAATTACTCGCCACGATGCAGGCAGTCGCACTGTCGGACGGACATCACCGCAAGGACGATGATGTCCAGTTGATCACCGGCACAAGGGTGGTGATCGTCTCGGCATACCATGGTGGAGAACGGATCGTGGTGGACACAGTGGCCGGGAAGCACAACCCGGTCACCGGACGCTATCTCATCCAGATGCCCTACGAACGGTTCACTGCACTGACCATGCAGCCTGTGACCGTGTAGGCACAGGCAGTGCAGTCACGAGTCAACTGGCTTGTTCTGTCAACTGGATTTCCAGCCTGATGAGTCAACTGGCTTGTTCTGTCAACTGGATTTCCAGCCTGATGAGTCAACTGCTCTTTGGAGTCAACTGGCAAGTCAGGCTTGGGTGTCAACTAGACTGTCCAACAATTGGACAGCACATTCATTCCGCTTGTGCGAGAAAGAACTTGGTGTAATGCTTGAGGAGTACCTTCTTCAAATCGGCAGGGCTGTACGTGTCTGGCTTGAGCACCTTGCCGTCCTCCCGGTAGATCGGCTGCCCAGTTTCAGGATCGACCTTGGACATGTTCGACCGATGGACTTCATCGAAGAACGGCTCGATGTCAATCCCCATGGCGGAGGCTGCCCCATAGGTGACATACAGAATGTCACAGATCGCATCAATCGCTCCTATCCAGTCGTCAGCGGCCAGAGCCTCTTCGAACTCGCCTGCTTCCTCCATGATGAGGGAAGCGCGAAGAAGACCGGGGTAGTCCATTGGGGTGAACCCTGATGGAACGGTCTGACCGAATGTGCGCATGAACTCTTCTACTTGCTGCTGCTGCTTGTTCATACAACTATCCTTGGAGGAAACATCATGAGAGACCGAACTGCCGAACGCATTCCAGTCAAGGTGACTGACCCGATGGAAATGGCCCGCACACTTGCATTGCGCGAGGGTGAACGGGAAGATGACCTGCTATCCGTATACGATGCCATGCAGCGCTACTGCGTGTCCAGAACAGCACTGCGCAATGCTGCACTGAAGGAAAAGATTCCTCATCAGTGGGTAGGGAGTCAACGGAAGCAGATCATGTTGATGAAGCGTGGCGACATCATGGCGTATATCGGCAAGCCCATCGGGAAGAACGAACTGTCACGTCCGGTGGCATGGCGGACATCCTACAAGGACGACCCATCACTTCCACTTGACATCCACGCGAAGAGCCTCTCCTGATCGTCCACCGTTAAACACAAGGTCACGCAACTTGCGTGATGCTGCTGCTTGGAAACGGAGTGCATCATGACCATCACCTGTAACGACAAAGGTCAGGACAGCATCATGTTCACGGTCTTCCTCAACGGAAGCATCGGGCTCAAGGGTAACGGCTTCGAGCTTGAGGTTGTACTCAGCGAGGACTTCATGAGCCCAAGCAGCAGTCTCCTTGATGATGCGCTCGGCATCGTCATCAAGGAACTTCCTGAGGATCTCGATGTGATCAGTCCGGCAATGGATCTCATGCGCCACGAGACCAAGATGTTTGGCCTCATCGGCTTCGAACACCATCTCCTTGAGGAACCGGTCTTGAACCGCAATGAGGTTCTGGATCATCACCATGTTCTGATGCATGATGCTGGCCATGATCTCCCTGCCGCGGTCCGGGTAGTGGGGGGCCGCGTCCCTTGTGCCCCCACTAGGGGCCGCGTCCCCTTGCCCCCCTTGCCCCTCCTTGCCACCCCTCCCGTTCCGGTCTGGCACCAGTCCCGTGGTGTTTCCTGACCCGTCCGTTTTTCCCGAGCCTTTCGCCATGCCTGTCCTGAACGCCAAGATCATTTGTCCCGATACGATTCCCGCCAGTGCTGCGATGGTCAATGCTATCCGGTGCATGGTATTCATCCTTCTGTATGCATGATACAAAAAGGGGGAGAACCAAGTCGGTTCCCCCCCTCTCTGCTCCTCGCCACTCGCTCCAACCTAGAACGGTAAATCCATGTCCCTTAGCAAGTCATCATCACTGGGTGGTGCTGGCTTGCGCAGGGGAGTTGGCTGCATGGGACGAGTGACAGGTCGCTGCTCACGAACGAGTGTGCGAGGCGCATCCTCTACGTCCATGCCACCTTCATCGTCGGTAGGCTTCTTGTCGAGGTAACGTACCTCAGATGCCACAACCTCGTAGCGGACCTTCTCGACTCCTTGCTGGTCGGTGTATTTGCGGGACTGGAAGCGTCCCTCCACATACACCAGCCTGCCCTTCTTCACGAAGGATGCTGTCTGCTCAGCCAATGTTCCCCACGTCACCACGTTGAACCACTCGGTCTGATCCACACGATCACCACCTTGGGGCTTGTATGAATTCTTGGTGGCCAAGGAAAACTCTGCCTTGCCGGTACCATTCTGCGTGGTACGCACGTCCGGGTCTCGTCCGACGTTGCCGATCAACATGATCTTGTTCAGGGAACTCATGGGCTCTTTCTCCTTTGCGAAAGCGGGTCGGTAGCGTCAGACCACCGACAGATGAATACTACCATCACATCAGCAGGATGTCAACTGGCCTGTCCTGTCAACTGCAACTGCACTGATCGGTGTCAACGCCAGTCGGCTGTCAACGGCGATCAATCTCATTGGTGTCAACACCACCTAGTCTGTCCACTGCTGTAACAGGAAGACGGTCAACGCCAGTGCAATCATTCCTGCGCTCACGCCTACAAAAAATTTTTTCATGACGCCCTTTCTCTCTAAGGGAAATCCAATCTTGTAGGGAGATGATTCTTGAATCACCATTGATAAGAGAGATTCTAAAAGAGGTATCTCCCTAGCCCCCCTACCCCCCAAGAACCATCTAGGGGGATTGTACACATAGGGGGATACTCCTTCTGCGTCACCCCACAACGGTCAGTGTGTCGCTCCCCACACCAACAAAGACACAATGGCTGATCCGACACCAGCACCCAACATGGTGGGAAGAAATGTCCTCCAATCAAATTCATTGGCGGAGTCATCAATGAGTGCTTCCTCCTTCGTGACCTCACTCAGGACGATATCCGTCGTAGGCATGTGCGCTGGCGTAGGTAGATAATCCTCTTCGTCAAAGTCCTCATACGCCATCAATCCATGGCGCTTGTTCCTCAGCATCCCCACTGATGCCTTCCTTGCCACATCCAGCCACCCAACGAGCATCGCCTTAACCACTCGCTCGTTATCCTCGTCACTTAGATAACTGTCCAGTATGCTCACCAACCGGGCGTGAATCTGCTCCGATGCCACAATCTCCCGATCCAATTGCATCACTTCTGCATTGACTGGCTCCTGCTTCTTCAATGCTTCCAACGCCTGTGTCAACACGTTCGCCAGTTCCTTGTTGTCAACCACGATATAAACTCCTTAACTTAGATATAATATTAGACATAAAGCCCGATTCAGAGACGTTTTGCCGGGTTTTTTTGACACCTGTCCCCCTACGCGCGTGCGTATGGCGATTAGGGATCAAGTGCCCTAGCAGAGGCATCCGTCCTAGCAGAGGAAGCCGTCCTAGCAGAGGAAGCCGTCCTAGCAGAGGAAGCCGTCCTAGCAGAGGCATCCGTCCTAGCAGAGGCATCCGTCCTAGCAGAGGCATCCGTCCTAGCAGAGACA